>ENA-OVGQ01000007-OVGQ01000007.1-human-gut-metagenome-genome-assembly--contig:-NODE-7-length-314356-cov-64.546187_pt1 | contig 314356 bp, 273 predicted proteins | sample MGYA00237774_ERZ505427 | MGnify/ENA primary metagenome ERZ505427 (study PRJEB26158, sample SAMN06016404) | human gut metagenome | biome: human gut; feature: ankylosing spondylitis patient; material... | reverse complement strand
GAATCGATGGAAGCAAACAGTATATTAATTATACAATAAAAACACGTCATCACCAGTTGTACAAGTAAGTAAGAGAAATAATATTGGACTTCTTAATGAATCCAGAAGGAGATGTAAAAAATGAAGATTAGTTATCAGCACCAGAAAGTTGGAGATGTCGAAGTTTTTTACCGTGAAGCCGGGCCTAAGGATGGCCAAGTTATTTTACTATTACACGGGTTTCCATCCTCTAGTCATATGTTTCGCGACCTTATTCCCAAACTGGCAGAACAATACCGTGTCATTGCCCCTGATCTTGCTGGGTTTGGTCGTACAACAACTCCACCCCGTAGTCAGTTTGACTTCACATTTGACAGCCTGTTTCGAGTTATTGAAGGTTTCACTGAAGCATTAGCTCTTAAGAAATATGTAATGTATGTGTTTGATTATGGGGCACCTGTCGGTTATCGCTTGGCAGTGGCTCACCCGGAACAAGTTCAAGCCATTATTAGTCAAAATGGCAACGCATATGTCGAAGGGTTTAGTGACGCATGGGGACCTTGGGAGATGTATTGGCACTCTCCAACACCTGAAAATCGTGAAGCATGTCGTGATTCCTTAACCCCCGAAACTATCCGTAACTTTCAGTATCTTCATGGAACTGATGCTAGCCTTGTTTCACCAGACGGATATTCACTGGATATTGCCTACATGTCACGCCCGGAAGCCGAAGAAATCCAACTGGATTTAATCCTCGATTATAGAACAAACGTGGATCTTTATCCTGAATTTCAGGCTTATTTCCGCAATTATCAACCTCCTCTTCTAGCTGTATGGGGTAAAAATGATCCTGCTTTTCTTCCTGCTGGAGCTTTAGCTTATAAGCGTGATATCCCATCTGCAGAAGTGCATTTACTTAATACTGGGCATTTTGCTCTCGAAACACATGTGACAGAGATCCATGAGCTCATTCACCACTTCTTAAAGAAAATATTTTAAACCCATCATACATTGGCTCAATCTCAACCTTGAACTAAATAGAAAAAGCCCGCAGAAAGCAGGTCCAATAATGGCCTGTTCTACGGGCTTTTTGCATCTGTCATCATTCTTCAAGGTACTTGCAACGCCACTATTATCTAATGTTCTATCCCGTCCAGTTTACAACGGCAGTAGCGCAACCGACTTGCGAGCAGTCAATTGCTCTACCATGGCAAGCCATTCTTGTGGTTTGTTAGGAAGCACAGCATAATATCGATTCAGGAAATCAGCCACTAGGCTTGCTGGCAGTTCACCAAGGGACTCATCGCCTGGCATAAAACACAGATCCAATCCGCCAACTGCTTCACCGTCACCTTGCCAGGATGGATGAACATACGGGAAGTCCAGACGCTGATATCCCAGATGGGACAGCACTTCGCGACGCACATACGGGTCCATCGGCTTGATGCCGCCAAACTCGTGATCCTGACTCAGATAAGGATTATAGATTTCGGCAAACATGCCGAACAATTCTTTCCCGTTTGCTGCAGCCAGCTTTTGAAGATCACGCTTGCGGTGATTCGCCAGGAAACTGCCGATTCCCAGTCCCTCGCGCCCAATAATCGTGAAGTCCGTCATGGCTACGTTCCAGTCCTCGTAATAACGGTACTCCGTCGCTCCAACAACCTGTCCCTCATGCACAGCCACGAACACCCGAATACCCGGATCTTCCAGCGGTTCTTCCCACAGGGGGAAGTCCAGCACTTCTTCCCGCGGGAAAATCTCCTGCATCAACTTGTGCATTTGGGCAAACAATGGATCTTTAATGGATGTAATGCGCGTGAATTCCATGAATAAATACCCCCTCGATTGATAATGTATTTCATTTAACATTTCTTTATCTGAACGGATTCTGCCACTCCATCAGGGCTGCATAATTACAGGATTCCTCATCGTCCAGATAGTCTGCGGTCACACCAACCGGCATGCGGCCACAGCGAAGCAGGAACGATATCACCGGGTCACGCCTCTCTCCCGCTGCTACCTGATCCAGATATTCCTGCGCAGACAGTTGGTCTGCAACCAGATGATAACCCGGCATTCTACCAGCACCCAGTAACCGATCCATCCCCTGAGCGATGACAAGGTGGTACATCGCCTGCATCATAAGTTGAGCCAGTCCCCATTTGCGGTACTTTGGACGAACACAGAGATCCACAATATACAGCGTGTTGCCATCGGACTGATGGTTACGAATATAACCGTCATCCGTTACTTCGGCCCAGGTATGACTTGCTGGATGTGCAGGGTCCCACTGCATCCGTAGCGAGGTCATTGATCCGGCCAACTCTCCATCCACTTCAATACAGATGGCACCCTCCGGGTAATGCTGCACATGACTGGTGAGCTGCTCCTGACTCCAGAGCAGCTCTTCCGGATAAGGAGGAGGGAAACTCTCCGCCTGAATGCGAATGAGTTCCTCAAAGTCGGCAGTAACATAATTGCGGACGACTGCTTTTACCCTTTTACTACTTCGCTCCGGGTCGGTGATCAGCATTTCTTTGGTATACATGTTGCCTGTTCACCCCTTTCCACTGACAATATGAATTCCCTACTCTGTTTCGCTTCGGTTTTAATTATGTGTTCACAAAGGTCGGTTTTCAGTACCGAGAAGATGGGATGAAGCTAGAAATGGAGTAGCGGAGCGTAGGCAAACTACGTGAGCAACGGACATTTCGGCTGAATTCCATATTCGATGCTGATGATGCCACTAGGCATCCTTCGTAATCAAAAGCGGGCTTTTTGAACAACCTCTATAAGGTTGCCTACTCCCAATCGGTATATAGATCAGTACGGCGGTCACGCCAGGTCGTTACCGATCCACGTTCACGTACCTCATACAACAAGTCCAGATCCAGATCGGCGGTCACGATCATATCGTTGTTAATCTCACCCTCGGCCAGAATGCCACGTGGCGGGAACGGAATATCATTCGGCGTAATAATTGCAGCCTGTCCATAGTTGGCACGCATGAAATCAACGGTCGGCAGGTTACCCACTGTTCCGGTTAACACAACATACACCTGATTCTCTACCGCGCGGGCATGACTCGTATAACGCACACGGTAGAATCCATGACGATCGTCCGTGCAGGAAGGACAGAAAATTACGTCTGCGCCTTTGGCTTTGGCCATCCGTACAATTTCCGGGAATTCAATATCGTAACAGGTCAGCATCGCAATACGGCCTTTGTCCGTGTCGAACACCTCAAGTCCCTCTCCGGGAGCCATGTTCCATTCCTGGACTTCGGTTGGTGTAATGTGAATCTTGTCCTGCCGCGCGATGCGACCATCCGGGTAGAACATGTGGGCTGTATTATACAGCTTCCCTTCACGTCGAATGACGTGGGTTCCCCCGATGACGTGCATGCCGTACTTGGTAGCAAGAGACGTGAATAGTTGTTCATATTGCTCCGTAAAGTTTGGCAGCTCCTCAATTGTCAGTGCATTGCCTTGTTTGTCCCCAATGGACATTAACTGCGTTGTGAAAAATTCCGGGAACAGCACAAATTCGGTTCCGTATTCACTCGCTGTCCGTATGTAATGCTCAGCCTGAGCGGCGAACTGCTCAAACGAGCTGATTGTTTGTAGCTGGTATTGTACAGCGGATACCCGCAATTTCATGTTCGTACACCTCCATCATGATTATGCTTCCATTGTAACAACGATCCGGGGTCAACAAAAGAGTATTTACACTGGGCACTAGAATGGAACAACCTTCCGATCGCTTCCCTTACTCACCCAGCATCGACTGAGTGAATCCAATCCACTCTCTCGTGGCAAATGAAAGATAACGATCCTTCCGCCAGATCATGCCGAGCTGCCATGGAATCACCGGTTCCACCACGGGTATAATGCGCACGCGCATATGGTCTACCTCACGACAGATCGTCTCCGGCAGTAAGGCTACCCCCAAATTGGCAGCAACCATCGCGCTGAGCAGATCCCACTGGGAGCTCTCATATACCACACGGGGCTGGAAGCCAGCATGCTGACAGGCCACAATAATCCGGTCATGCAATGCAAAATCCTCCCTAAACAGCACAAAGGCGTCGTTTTCCAGTTCATGCAGCGCGACCGATTCTTTTCCAGCAAGTGGATGTGAAGGGTGTACGAGCAGGTTCAGCTTCTCTTTCACAAACACAAAATGATCCAACAGCTCATCCACGGTTGGCAGTACGGCAACGCCAATATCCAGTGCACCACTGATCACATCGGCCTCCACTTTTTTGGCGCCATCCTCAAACAGCTGAATGGTCACCTGCGGGTAGGCTTTGTGAAATTCGCCAATGATCATGGGGAAAAAGCTTGATCCTACCATCGGCGGCAAACCAATCCGCAGATGGCCTTTCTTCAAATTCATCAGATCGTCCAATTCGGACGACAGACTGCGGAATGATTTTTCAATCTCAAGTGCCTGCCGAAAAAACACATGGCCTGCATCGGTTAGTTCAACTTTCTTCCCATAACGGTCCAGTAAAGTGATACCCAATTCCTCTTCAAGACTCTTGACCGTCTTGCTGATCGTGGGCTGCGTGATATACAGGACTTCGGCGGCTTTAGTAAAGCTCTGCTGCCGGGCAACTTCCAGAAAATATTGCAAATGGCGGATATCCATCGGTTGATACTCACCTCTCATAGACAAATGGAATAGTAAACATTCTTAATATGCATTTTACTCATGAAAGAATGCCATGTAAAATTTGTGATATCAAATGAATCATTTTCATTTTCATAATAACTTAAACGATTACGTTGATTATACAAGGAGGGATTGAAGTGAAAAAATGGGGCCTTGGTATTGCACAGGTTGCGCTCTTAATGGTTTTTTCACTGCTCATGGACCTACTGGCCCGTACTCTCCATCTTCCTGTACCAGGTTCAATACTCGGTATGGTTGTGTTATTCATTCTGCTTCAGACTCGTGTCGTGAAGTTGCGCTGGATTGAAGTTGGAGCTGCCTGGTTGCTCGGTGAACTATTGTTATTTTTTATCCCGTCAGCCGTTGGCATTATGAACTATATGCCCATGCTGGAGCATGACGGATTGCAGATTTTATTCATCGTACTACTTAGTACATTCCTGGTCATGTCCTGCACAGGCCTGGTGGCTACACGAATTGCCAAACGAAAGGAGCGTCACACCGGATGATTGGATTCCTCTGCCTGTTGTTAACCGTCGGTATTTATTGGGTTACCAAACGAATATATCGCAATCTGCCGAAAGTATATCTGTCTCCACTGCTCATTACGCCGCTCCTCGTCGTTGGCATATTGCTCGCAACGGGAACGGATTATACCACTTATAGTAGTGGTGGCAAATGGCTGAGTCTGCTGCTTCAACCGGCCACCGTGGCTTTTGCCGTACCGCTCTATACCTTTTTCCATGTACTCAAAAAACATATTTCCGAGATTGTCTTCAGTGTCATGACTGGCTCGGTTGTTGCCGTACTTTCCTCTGCCCTGCTCGCCAAATGGTTGCGCCTGGATTCCGGTCTCATTCATAGTCTGATCCCAAGATCGATTACCACCCCAATTGCCATGAACGTATCCGCCACTATCGGTGGCATACCCGCAGTGACAGCTGTTTTTGTTATTATGACTGGTCTGCTCGGAGTAATTATGGGCCCTTCCATCGTCAAAATGCTGCGCATCGATGGGGAGATTGCACGAGGCACACTGTTTGGAACCGGTGCCCATGGCACAGGGACATCCAAGGCGTTTGAACTGAGTTCCCTGACCGGTACCATCTCCAGCATCTCCATGGTGCTCGCTGCATTGTTCACTTTAGCGGTTGCACCCGTACTTTCTAAACTTATTTTCCCATAATGGATGGAATTATCCACTTTTTTGAAATATTATTGTTGTATTAAAGCCCTTTCTTCCTTACAATAAGGACAGGTTTTTAATTGTGAATATTGCGGGGGAGATGCGATGAAAAGAACCGGAATGAAGAGATCTCTGGACCGTCTTGGACGAATTGTCCTTCCCAAAGAAATGCGGGATACGATGGAAATCCATATCGGCGATCCGCTTGAGTTTTTCATTGAAGGAAAAGAGTTGATTTTAAGAAAGTACAAATCAACATTATGTATTTTTTGCGGTGATGTAGATACGGAAATGTATTTCAAAGAACAATTCATCTGCCGGACTTGTGCAATTCAATTAAAACACCCGGATGACTCTCCCAACTGGTTCGTACCTCAGAACAAACAGGCTCCTGCACCCGTGGAGCGTCCTGCTTCTAAATCCGCCCCAGTCTCATCTCCCGCTAGGGAAGAAGGGACCACAGCTGACAACCAAGAATACCCGGACCTGCGGCCAAAGACGGCACGTATGCTGCAACAGATGAAAGAAATTGTTGAACAGAATCCCGGTTTGGCTCAACAGCAAATTGCGGAAAAGCTTGGCATCAGCCAAGGACGCGTCTCTCAATTAAAAAAGTTACTATAATCAAAATGGCATTTGATCATTTATAGTCAGAAGACCTTCCGATCAGGAAGTCCCGCTGCAAGAGAACCCGTTGTTTTTCGTGGGTTCTTCTTTTTTTTATATTCATATTGTAATGGAAAGGAGTTCTATGGATAAAATTCTGTATTTATCACAATTCGACCTCATGTCCTCCTTATCCGAGGCAGACCTGATTGAAATGGATGGGATGACTTCTATTACGACCATACCTAAAAACAGACAGATCCAGACACCCGATACGTTTACAGAAGGTTTCTATTTTGTAAAACGGGGAAAGGTTCGTTTATATACATTAAATCCGGAGGGCAAGCAGTTCACTCTCGATATTTTGACGGAAGGTAACGTGTTTGGAGAAATGAACGGAATCTCACTCGGAACACGCGCCGTTTATATCGAAACGATGGAGGAGTGTGATATTTGCCTGATGAACAAACAACGTTTTGAACAGTTTCTGATTGAACATCCGGAATTTATGATGAGACTGATGAACGTACTAAGCGAGCGGATCAAACGTATGAGCGAGTTGACACAGACGCTTGCACTCGGAAACCTGCATGAAAAGGTGATACATAATCTCTTCCGGCTGGCTGAACAGATGGGATGCATCGAAGAAGATGAGTACTGCCGGATTCAACTCGGGCTTACCCATCAGGAGATTGCCTGGATGGCAGGAGCCACACGGGAATCGGTTACGATTGTCATGCAAGACTTGGCAAAATCTGGCCGTATTCGTACCGGATTCAAATCAGTCTCCCTTCATCGTGACGAAATCGCTAACCTCCGGAAAATCACTGACCACTTGTAAGATGCCTTACATCCCTGTTCTCCAGCAAGTTGTACTGTATAACTCATGATGTTATACCACCAAGGAGGAGTATACCGTTGGATGCTAAGCCAAATCTATTTATCCCTGAAGACATTTTTCTTCGCAAAGGTGCCCGTAAAGCAACGGAAATTCCTGAGCATATCCGCAATTGGCTACAAGCAGGACATATCGAATCGGTCAATCTGACCGAATGGCTGGCTGTAGATCATGTTTCTCTTTTTCAGAAGGTTACCCATGAATGGGGAATGGATGCCGAAACCAGAGCAATTACAGAGCAGTTAACACAGATGGATGAGCAGCGGATCATGAAAATCATCCCGGCCATAGCCATGCAATGGCTTGATCTGTTGAAACGTCCATCAGTCAATGAAAAAACGAATCTCTTTTGTTCCATTGCAGAGCATCGTTCAGACAGTGTTCGCTGCTGGGCGGCTTATATCATTGGGCTAGATTCCGGTCTGAACCTGACTGAAAAGTTGGAGCATATTCGGCCCTTTGCAGCAGATCATCACTTTGGTGTAAGAGAAATCGCCTGGATGGCTGTACGGGAGTCCATCTCTGCCGAATTATCCTTAGCCTTGCAGCAGTTAATCCCATGGAGCGTTGACCCTGATCCACTGATCCGTCGATTTGCCATAGAATCAATCAGACCTCGTGGCGTCTGGGCCAAGCATATTCAGGAGTTAAAAGAAAATCCGGCCATGGCCCTTCCCTTGCTTGACGCGGTGAAATCCGATGCCCATAAGTATGTGCAGGATTCGGTAAGTAACTGGCTGAACGACGCCAGCAAGACCAATCCAGAGTGGGTGCGGCAGGTCTGTGCCACTTGGACTCAGCAGTCGGATACCAAACATACGCGGCGAATCGTTACACGTGCCACGCGAAGTCTTACATAAAAAAAGATGACCACCGCTTACTGGCAGTGGTCATCTTCTGCATAGGCATCCGCGTTTACATTCCTTTTGACAGGAATACCTTTTCCTCAGTAAATAGCCCAATAACGCTCTCTCTTATCTTTAACTTACGCCTGAATCGCGTCCATCTGGCCTTCTTCTTCCGCTTCCAATCTGCGCATGCCCACAACCAGGACAATGATGTTAGCTACCAACAACACAGCCGGGAACGGAACAGCAGCGTATTGTGCATAGATCAGATGACTTCCCACGGCCCCAATCAGAATGAAGGTCAGTATGCCAGAAGCCAGGATGCGAGTCCGTGGAATCAGCAGTCCTACAGCACTAAGCAACTCCGCAGCGCCCAGCAGATACATCGTCCATGTCGGATAAGAGAAACTTTCGAATGTCTGAATCATCATATCTGCCCCACTAATCTTGTTAAACCCCGTCATGACGAAGACACCTGCTAACACAACCAGAAAAACGTAACCCAAAATCTTGTTCATATGTAGATCCTCCTGTAACAAATTATATGTTCCTACTATGTAATGATTATTTTTGCTGCACATTGTAAAAAAAGAATCTATGTAAAAGTTCCCAAAGGTCACTCTGTTTTCAACCGTTCAGCCCAGTTCAATTTTCAGAATAGTACGCGTTCATATTATACGTATTATTTATCACCAACTTACTTTTGTGAAGTTAGTATATAATAATAATATAATTTCTTCAAGTAATTTTTCACTGTATGATGTATAATACATACAAAAGGTATGTTACAGTATATTTTGTAGTAACCCTCATTTACTTGGATGTCCTATATTCTTAAAGCGGCAGAAATCATGTCCTTTCATATACAACTTTGAAGAAAATCATTATGAATCGAGGTGAACACGTTGAAGCTGAAAAAAGTAAAATCACCAAGTCCCTGTATGATCACTCAAGCCATAGACATCATAGGCAAGAAGTGGGTACTGTTAATCATGTACCAACTGTTGTCCGGACCCAAGCGGTTTACGGAGCTTGAAGCAGAGATGGCGATCAGTGGACGACTTTTATCGGAGCGATTGAAGGAAATGGAGACGGAAGGTATCGTAACCCGACACATGTTTCCCGAGATACCTCCCCGTGTAGAGTATGAATTGACACCGAAAGGCAGAGCCATTGAACCTGTCATTGATCAGATCTACAGTTGGTCATCCGACTGGTTGAAACAGCAGAAATCCGAGTAGTTGAATTGCTACTTAATAATCTCTACTCAACACAAATACGCCTGAATCAGGCTGATCTGCGGATCATTCCCTGATTCAGGCGTATTTATATTACCTTCAACCTTTTAATGAGAGAGATGTTTTGAAGGCTGAAGCTGTACCGGCAGACCGGAATCTGCCGATGCCAGCGCCGCCGTCGTAATCTCCTGTGTACGGCAGGCATCTGCATAATCGGACAGAATTCGTGAACGGTCTCCCGTACGCAGGGCGTGAATGAACGCTTCATTCTCACGCTCGTATGGGTTATGTCCTGCCGGAATCTCCAGACCTGCCATCGCATGTTTTGCGGCACTTGGCAGAAGCAAACGTTCTGGCGTCCAATCCCACACACCTGCATCCGTGTAGAACTGGAGTCCTGCGCCGCCCTCTCCGTCTGGCAACAGACATGTATTGGCGATACTGGCAATCGCTCCACTTTCCAGCTTGAGCGTCACATTTGCCACATCGGCTACGGTCACATGCTCATGCTTCTCATGCATGCTTCGCTGAGCTGCTACAGCATATACCTCCGTAACTTCTCCTGCACAATACCGAAGCAAGTCTACAATATGTGTAGTCTGCTCTACGAATTGTCCTCCTGAACCGTCCTGACGCCGCCACCAGGCGACCCCTGGCATTCCGCCCATCCAGCGGCCAAGAGCCATGCCGACCGTCTGTTCTTTCATCGCTTGCTGCAGAACCTGCGCAGCCTCCTGATAACGGAAATGGTATCCTACAGAGGTTAACAATCCACTCTTTTGCAACTGATCCAACACCTGACGCGGAACATCCATTCCGGTGCTCAACGGTTTCTCCACCAGGAATGGAATACCGCGGCGGATTAATTCGGATTCAATCGATCCGTGAGACATCGGAGGCACACAGATATACACCGCATCCAGCTTCTCACCATCCAGCATATGTTCAAGTTCCCCGTAACCAACAGCATCATAAACGGAGGCCATAGCCTCTGCCTTTTCGAGCAATGTTCCACAGACACTCGCAACACGAACACCTTCCATCCGTGCGAGAATATCCGCGTGTACCTTACTGAACCAGCCTGTTCCAATGATTCCGATCTGTAATGTCATGGATGTAATCCCCTCTCTATGTTACACGCTTACATGTTCCATTCGACTCTCGATCTTGAAATCCTGCCTCAGATTTTGCCGGATGCTTCCAGCAACAGCTGATCCAGTTCCTGTGTATGTTTAACCTCTTCCTCTTCAGACCAGTCCAAACGACCTGCCATATACGAGATAACTGCTGCTTTATAGCGACGAACTTCATCAATACGGAAGAATAAATCACCTGTTCTTCGTACCAAAAAGTCAGATGGGGTTACAGCCATCTCTTCATCAATCGCGTAATGTAGCATAAGCAATAGCTCCTGTGGCATGCCATGAAGCTCGGACTTGGTGCGTGGATCGGGCATTCGCTCATACAGTGCCTCCACATTGGAACCATACGTGCGAACCAGCCGCTCCGCAGCCGGTCGGGCAAGTCCCAAGGCAACACCATCCTTGATCTTGCGCTCCGCATACGATACAAATCCAGCCGATCCCCCTACATCACCGCCGGAGATGGGCATCTTCTTCGTTACACAAGGGCCTATGGAATGCCCACTCTCCTGCTCCATCTGGCGTGCGACCAGATCAACAACCATCTCGGCCATTTTACGGTATCCGGTTAACTTGCCCCCGGCAATCGTAATCAGATTGGATTCGGATACCCAGACTTCATCTTTACGCGATATTTCGGAAGGATTCTTGCCTTCCTCATGAATTAGTGGACGTACACCCGCCCATCCGGATTCCACGTCCTTGGTACCAATGTGTACATCTGGAAACATGCCATTAACTGCATCAATCACATAATCGCGATCCGAGTCGGAAATTTGCGGGTGTGCAGGATCGTCCTGATATACAGTGTCGGTTGTGCCTACATAGGTTTTTCCATCACGTGGGACAGCAAACACCATTCGACCATCTGGTGTATCAAAATAGACGGCCTGTCTTAATGGGAATCGTTCACCATCAAAGACCAAATGAATGCCTTTGGTCATCTGCAGCGTTTTCCCCTGGCGCGAACCGTCCAATTCCCGCAGACCGTCCACCCATGGACCGGAAGCGTTGATCACCTTGCTTGCTTTCAGCGTATAAGTCTGCCCATCGATCTGATCCATGGCTTCAATACCTGTAATCTTGCCATTCTCCTTCAGGAAACCTTTCGCCTTAACGTAGTTCACTGCCTGTGCCCCACGTTTGACGGCTTCTTTCATAACTTCTATGGTGAGCCTGGCATCGTCAGTCCGGTACTCCACATAGAGTCCACCACCCAACAACCCCTGTTTGCGTAACAGAGGTTCACTATCTGACACTGCTCCAGCATTCAACATTTGGCGCCGTTCACTGCGCTTCACCCCGGCGAGCCGGTCATACACCATCAGTCCAATGGATGTGCTGAAGCGGCCGAACGTGCCAGCCGTATAGATCGGTAACAACATCGGTTCCGGTGTTGTCACATGTGGCCCATTTTCATAAACTACAGCCCGCTCCCGTCCTACCTCAGCAACCATCTTCACTTCATATTGCTTCAAATAACGTAATCCGCCATGGACAAGCTTGGTCGAACGACTGGATGTACCTGCTGCAAAATCCTGCATTTCTACAAGCGCCGTCTTCAACCCACGCGAAGCCGCATCCAATGCAATCCCTGCGCCTGTAATCCCGCCGCCAATAATCAATACGTCAAAATGTGCATTCGCCATATTTTGCAAATATTCGGTCCGTTGTGCTGACGAGAACGTTTCTGTCATTCTTGAACCTCCCATTGATTTCCTTAATATTTCCGTAAAAAAACAAAAAAAGGACCACGTCATTCGCTCAGCAATTGCTGAGCGGCACGTGGTCCCTCCCGATCTCCAGACATCATTTTTTTAACTTGTGCCTTTATCCTATCACAGATTTTTGACGGCGTGAAGTCCTGAAATGACACATTATTCAAAAAAAATTCAAAAAGTTGTTCTGCCAAAGGATGGAATTTCAAATGAATCCACTAACCTTGTTTTTTTCCTTATAGTGGGTATATATTTTGCCTTCTCCAGGAAGAATAACCCTGTAAATCATGCATCATTTTCCACCAGTAAATATCATTTATAACATATGTTTAGTTAAAAAGTACAAATACCCACACCAAGAAATATTCATTTCATTTCTTTTATTTAAAAGCCATTGCTGCGTTCACTGCACGCTTCCAACCTGCATACAATTCTGTTCGTTGTTCCTCAGCCATAACAGGCTGGAAGACACGCTCCGTATTTTCATGATCCGTCAATTCATCCGCACTCGTCCAATATCCTACCGCCAATCCTGCCAGATAAGCCGCACCCAATGCAGTCGTTTCATTCACCGTTGGGCGTTCGACAGGAATGCCCAGAATATCACTCTGGAATTGCATGAGAAAATCATTGGCCGCCGCTCCTCCATCCACACGCAGAGCATGCACGGGAATACCCGAGTCGGATTCCATTGCCTCCAGTACATCTTTGGTCTGATAAGCCAACGCCTCAAGCGTAGCACGGATAAAGTGTTCCTTTGTCGTGCCTCGTGTCAGGCCAAACACCGCACCCTTAACCTCACTATCCCAATACGGACTGCCCAGTCCCACAAATGCAGGTACCATATAAACGCCGTCTGTCGAAGGCACACGTGAGGCGTAATCCTCGCTATCTTTTGAAGAGCGAAGCATTCTTAATCCATCACGCAGCCACTGAACCGCTGAACCTGCAACAAAAATGCTACCTTCGAGTGCATATTCAACCTTGCCATTCATCCCCCAGGCAATCGTTGTAATCAGTCCGTGATTGGATTGTACCGGGTTCTCTCCCGTGTTCATAAGCATGAAACAACCGGTACCATATGTATTTTTCATACTACCCTTGGTGTAACAGCCCTGACCAAACATCGCTGCCTGTTGATCTCCTGCCGCTCCCGCAATCGGAATCCGATGACCGAAGAAATGATAGTCTGTTGTGTGTGCATACACCTCGGATGAACCTCGCACTTCTGGTAGCATAGCCTTGGGAATGTCGAGGATATCCAACAATTCGTCATCCCATTGCAGATCATAGATGTTATAGATCAGAGTACGTGAGGCATTGGATATATCCGTGACATGTGTACCCCCGCTCAGTTTCCAGATCAGCCAGCTATCAATCGTGCCAAACAGCAATTCACCCTTCTCTGCCCGCTCCCGGGCACCAGGGACATGATCCAGAATCCACTTCACCTTTGTTCCCGAGAAGTAGGGATCGATCAGTAATCCTGTTTTACGGCGGAAAAGGTCCCCGAGACCCTGCGTCTTCAATTCTTCACAGATATCTGCGGTCTGTCTGGATTGCCATACCACTGCATTATAGATGGGTCTGCCTGTTTCTTTGTCCCATACAACAACGGTCTCACGTTGATTCGTAATTCCAATTCCGGCAATCTGAACAGGTTTGATTCCGCTCTCTGCCAGACATGAAGCCATCACGGCAAGAATGGAACTCCAGATTTCGTTGGCATTCTGCTCTACCCAGCCCGGTTTGGGGAAATATTGAGGGAATTCCTGCTGTGCAATGTGCACAATCTCCCCGCCACGGTTAAATAGAATAGCTCGGGAGCTTGTTGTTCCCTGATCCAGAGCCAATATATATTTTTCCATACAGCCAACCTCCTGTTGTGGGTTCTTTTTAAGGTGTAAGCGATTTCTCGAAGTGTCGGATCAGATCTGCGTTGGATGTGGTCACTGCCGTAGCCCCGACGCCAAGCGCAAGTTCAACCTCTTCCGGTGAACGGATCAATCCCCCTGCAATAATGGGTATCCCTGTACGCACAGACACTTCCGCAATAATATGCGGAATGACGCCAGGTAATACTTCAATATAATCCGGTTGGGTTTTGGCCAGCAGCAGATAACTTTTCTCCAGTGCATGGGTATCGAGCAGAAAAATACGTTGAATCGCTGTAATGCCTTTCTGCTTTGCCTTCTGAATGACACTCGCTCGCGTAGAGATCAGTCCTGCCGGGCGAATGTGCTGACACAGATACTCTGCCGCATACTCATCATTCTTCAATCCTTGGACCAGATCTGCATGCAAAAGTATCTTTTTGTCGTACCGCCGAGCCTCGTCCATTACACTCTGAAGCTGTGCAATATGCGTTTCCAGCATCACCCCATAGGTATAAGGGCCTTCAATCATCGCTTCAAACTGCTTCATGCTCTTTGCAGCCGGCAATATACGTTGTCCCTCAAATGGCACCTTGGTTCCTCCCGCATTCATCAGATGACTATATTGTATAATCCGCACTGCGGGAACGGCAAGCCATTCCGTGAATCAGGAAAACCTGATCGCTACCCTATCATCCATAGCAAAAAGCCGCTGTTGTACTTCTCCATAACAGAGAGTACATCAACGGCTAGCCATCTATTCGTATACGTCTATAAATAATGATTAAGCCTGCGCATGCGGAAGCAGCGTCTCTGCCCCAGCCCAACCATCACTTTCTGCCAAATGACCGGAACGGTTCACTTTCGTTTGCAGATATTTCTCGTTGAAAGCAGAGCGATCTCCCCATAGTGGCACACGTCCGCCCACATTCAATCCCGCTTCCTGCAAGGCAGCCAGCTTCCGTGGATTGTTGGTGATCAATGTAACCGGTGCGGAGCGAAGCGCACGCAATACGGCAATCGCATCGTCATAATTACGAGCATCGTCCGTGAATCCGAGCTGTAAGTTCGCATCTACCGTATCCAGACCTTCTTCTTGCAAAATGTACGCCATGGCTTTGCTGAACAGACCAATGCCACGTCCCTCATGGTTCGCAAGATAGAACAGTGCACCCGCTCCATGAGCGGCGATCATTTTCATGGATTGCTCCAATTGGAAGCCGCAATCACAGCGTTTGCTGCCAAAGATGTCGCCTGTATGACAGATGCTATGCATCCGGATCAGCGCTTCTTGTGCTTCAGCAAAGTCACCGTACACCAGAACACTGGATTGTTGACGCTCTGCCAGTTCAGCCTCAGCAAGGGATTTGATTAACTCGCCGCTCTCCATCGCTTTGTCCGACTTCATCCAGCTATACCACTGGAATGTCTTGGTCTCCCCATCGAGGTTAACCGGGAGTTTGATTGGTCCCACCAGGTATATGAACTCTTTTCCACTCGGAAAAGTCTGAATTTTGGGGGCAAGCAGTTGAATAATATGTGAATTGATCATTGTCGTTCCTCCTGTTTAGGCCAACTTGTATGTTGATTGATTCGCATCCAGCGTTAAATTGGATCACTTGGATGTTATATAGTACGTATCTATATTATTCTTATCATCATTAGTTACTTTATGTAAGTTAGTTTAGAATAAAAATTATAAAGTGTCAAGTAACTTTTATTTTTAAAGTAACTACTAAAATTATGTTACGCAATCGACACAAATATGTGTTTCATTTCAGGAATATTGGGTATGAGTTTATAAACTGCTCATACACTAATGTTGTAGTCCAAAGCACTTCATGCCTCGAACTTAATGATGAGGGGGTAATACACATGATCCGCCGGAAAAGAACATGCTGGACAGCCATACTGATGGTCTGCGTCCTGCTCATAAGCGGATGCTCCATCTGGCCCGGACAGGACGATTCAGCGAACAACAAAAAGGTAGCGCTTACATTATGGTACTGGAATCGTTCCATCGATGATAAGTTGATTGCCAGGGCTAAGGAAAAGTTCCCCAATATCGAACTGACAGCTCAGAAAATCGGCGGTGATTTCAAAGCAAAACTCAAAACAACACTCGCTGCACGCTCAGGTGAACCAGACATTGTAGCATTGAACGACTGGATCATGGAGCTATTCCCCAGTGAGGACCGTTTCTATAATCTGTATGATCTCGGTGCAGGAGATATTGAAGACCAATATCTGCCGTGGAAATGGAAGCAAGGCGTTACGCCAAGCGGACAGATGATCGGTTTCCCGATGGATACGGGCCCAACAGCCCTCTTCTACCGAGAAGATCTGTTCAAGGAGGCCGGATTGCCATCTGATCCCGAGGATGTTACACGCCAGATCAACAGCTGGGATGCATATGCTGCTGCCGGAGAAAAGCTCAAAGAAAAATTTGGAGGCAAGGTTTTTCTAACCGACAATATTGCAACCGTTTACAATCAAGTCATATCGCAGTCTGCGGAGCGTTATTTCCGGCCGGACGGGTCCTTTATCGGCATGGATTCCCCTATTGTGGGCAAGAGCTGGGATACGGCCGTTGCTTTCAAAGAGAAGGGACTGCTAGCCAATGCAGATGGCTGGACTCCAAGCTGGAACGCCGCGATGAATAATGGCGAAATCGCCTCTTTCGTGGGCGCTGTCTGGATGAAACAAGTTCTTCAGGAAGCCGCTCCGGATACATCCGGGAAGTGGCGGGTCGCTCGAGCACCAGAGGGAGATGGCAACAACGGAGGATCATTCCTGTCCATCCTGAAGTCGAGTGAACATCCTCAGGAAGCCTTTGAACTGGTTCGCTGGCTGCAAAGTCCCGAAAATCAACTGGAGCAATATCAGACACTGAACCTGTTCCCTTCTGCACCAGGTGTGTTTGATGATCCTGCCATGAAAGAAAAAGAACCTTTCTTCGGTGGACAGGCGACAGGGCCTGTATTTGCCGAATCGGCACAGGATGTGCCGGATGCTTTCTTTGGCGAACGATATCCATCCGTACACAACATTATCACCCGGCGGCTGAATGATGTCGCGAAGCAAAATGCCGATCCACAGCAGGTCTGGACAGATACGGTACACCGCGTCGAGCGGGAATTGCAGCGTTAACCTGAACAACGTGTGGTTTCGTTATCCGCAAAGGAGGAATTCATATGGCTGTAACTGAACCTCGTCTTACTCCCGATCCCGGAAATGCAAGACCTGATCTGGATCGGCAGAAGTCACTATGGGCGAGAATGTGGGAGCATCGTGCACTTTATGTTGCGATATCGCCGTTTTATATTCTGTTTGCGGTATTTGGACTGTTCCCGATTGGGTTCTCACTCTATCTGGCTTTTCATAAATGGGATGGCATCGGTGTCATGACGTTTAACGGACTCAACAATTTCAAATACATGCTGACCGATGCCGAGTTCTGGCAAGCCGTGGGTAACACGTTCATGATCTGGATCTATTCGACGATTCCGATGCTCTTTTTCGCCCTGATTATTGCCTTTTTGTTGCATGCACCATTTGTGAAGTTCCGTACCCTGTTTCGGGTCGGTTATTTTCTGCCAAACGTCACATCCATTGTAGCGGTAGCCATTATCTTCGGTGCTTTATTTGCCAACAATTATGGCTTTCTCAATTATCTGTTGCAGTCGGTCGGGCTACCTGTTGTGGAGTGGCTTAATGCACCATGGGGCATTAAAGTCGCAATCTCCTCCATGGTGGTCTGGCGCTGGACCGGATATAACGCCGTCATCTATCTGGCCGGACTTCAGAGTATTCCGCAGACGTTATACGAAGCGGCCAAGATTGACGGCGCCTCAGCGATACAGTCCTTTTTCCGAATTACAATTCCGATGCTGCGTCCTGTGATCCTGTTTACGGTCATTACGTCAACGATCGGCGGTATGCAGCTGTTCACCGAGCCACAAGTATTGGTAGGCAATGACGGTGGCGCAGGTGCAGCTGGCATGACGATTGTACTGTACCTCTACCGTGAATCCTTCATTAACAATTACTTCGGATATGGCGCTGCCGTTGGTTGGGGCATGTTCCTCATTATCGCCCTGTTCTCGATTGTGAACTGGAAGCTTGTTCAAGGCAAATCATCCTGATGTAATAAGGGGGAGCGCACATGGCGACCAAACACCTCAAATCGCTGGTGTTGTATACCGGTCTTATCGGGGGCATGCTCATATCCATGTTCCCGTTCTATTGGCTGATTGTAATGTCTACCCGGACAACGTCCGATATCTACAAGTTTCCACCCCAGCTCTGGTTCGGGGGCGAATTGTGGAATAATATTACGCGGGTGTTGCAGCAGATTGACTTCTGGGGAGCTTTTTTGAATACGTTGTTTGTGTCGGGCCTCGTGACCATACTTGTACTGTTTTTTGACTCACTGGCGGGATTTGCGTTTGCGAAGTTTGAATTTCCCGGCAAAAAGTGGCTCTTCATCCTGCTCCTCGCGACCATGATGGTACCTTCTCAGCTGTCGCTGGTGCCTTCCTTCGTACTAATGGCAACGTTCGGCTGGGTCGGTTCCTTCAAAGCCCTTATTATTCCCGGCATGGTGAACGCCTTCGGCATCTTCTGGATTCGCCAGTATGCCACAGAGTCGATTCCGAACGATCTGCTGGATGCGGGCCGCATCGACGGCTGTAATTTCTTCCGACTCTATTGGAACGTGGCGCTGCCAATTCTGCGACCTGCCTTTGCTTTCCTCGGGGCGTTCACCTTTATCGGCGTATGGAATGATTATCTGTGGCCTTTGATCGTCCTGACGGATGAACGCAAATACACGTTGCAGATTGCGTTGTCTCAATTAAACGGGTTGTATAACACAGACTATGCCATGGTTATCGCTGGTACGTTGCTTGCCGTCATTCCGCTCATCGTTATGTTCCTGTTCATCAGCCGCCAGTTTATTTCGGATATTGCCGCAGGGGCGGTGAAGGACTAAGATTGTGGCATTTTGATCCATCCCTCAAGTCTGATATTCTTATCTTTAGATGAAATAACAGATGTCATATAAGTTGGATGAATAGCACCACGTGCACGAAGGGGACAGAAAGGGCCTGAAGAAATGGAATGTTCGCATTTATAACCAAATTTCTCCCTTTGAAGAGGGAATCAAGAAATTTGGGGATAACGGCGATCGGAAGGCTTTCTGTACCCGAAGTGTTAACGTGTAACAGCATTCATTCACTTATATATTTAAGAAAGAGGGATGACAAAATGGCTTCTTCACCCTATATGATCGGCGTAGATATCGGCACGACCTCCACCAAGGCCGTCTTGTTTGAACAGAACGGAACCATTGTGGCTCAAGGCAGTGCCGATTATCCGCTGCACACCCCCACACCTGCGATTGCGGAGCAGGATGCGGAAGATATTTTCAAAGCAGTCATCGAATCGGTCAAACAGGCCACTTCCAAAGCGGGAGTAAAGCCAGAGGACATCCTGTTTGTATCGTTCAGTTCGGCCATGCACAGCATTCTGCCAGTCGATCAACACGGCAAACCGCTGATGCGGGCCATGACATGGGCAGATAATCGCAGTGCCGAGTGGACCGAAGTGCTCAAATCGGAGATGAATGGTCACGAAATCTATCTGAGAACAGGTACGCCGATTCATCCGATGTCCCCTCTCACCAAGATCATGTGGCTCACCCGGGATCAGCCTGAATTGTTCAGACAGACGCACAAATTCATATCCATGAAAGAATATGTTTTCTATAAATTATTTTCTGAATACGTCATTGATCACTCCATGGCCTCCGCAACCGGACTCATGAATCTGGAGAAACTCGACTGGGATGCTGAAGCGCTGCATGTAGCGGGCATTACGCCGGAACACTTGTCCCGATTGGTCCCAACCACACATGTGCTGAAACATGGGTTGCACCCAGAGTACGCCAAGGAGATGGGCATTGCGGTCACCACACCATTTGTCATCGGTGCAAGTGATGGTGTGCTCTCCAATCTGGGCGTGAACGCCATTGATCCGGGCGTCGTGGCCGTGACCATTGGTACCAGTGGAGCGATTCGTACAGTCGTAGATAAACCGGTGACCGATCCCAAAGGACGCTTCTTCTGTTATGCGCTCACGGAGGATGCCTGGGTCATTGGCGGACCAGTGAACAATGGCGGTGTTATTTTCCGCTGGATTCGGGACGAGTTTGCAGCTTCCGAGGTGGAGACTGCGAAACGACTTGGCATCGATCCATATGAAGTGCTCACTCGTGTCGCAGAAAACGTACCTCCGGGTTCGGAAGGTCTCTTGTTCCATCCGTATATGACGGGTGAGCGGGCTCCACTCTGGAATCCGAACGCACGCGGCTCATTTTTCGGTCTGACGCTGCATCATAAGAAAGAACATATGATTCGCGCTGCGCTCGAAGGTGTGTTGTTTAACCTGTACACGGTCATGCTGGCGATCGAAGAAAAGATTGGCCGTCCGAAAAAAATTCAGGCGACAGGCGGCTTCGCCCGCTCTGAGTTATGGCGCCAGATGATGGCCGATATTTTCGATCAGGATGTCATCATCCCCGAAAGTATTGAAAGCTCCTGTCTCGGCGCAGCCGTACTGGGCTTGTACGCCCTTGGCCGCATCGATTCCCTGAGTGCCGTCTCCGGCATGATCGGATCAACACATCGGCACCAGCCTAATCCAGAAAGTGTCCGCGTGTACCGGGAGCTGTTGCCGATCTTCATCCGCATCTCCCGTAAGTTTGAAGAAGAGTATGCGGATATCGCTGCCTTTCAGAATAAGACGATGCAGGGGTAGGGAAGGCGTGGGATGTTACACGTCGGAGATTCAAAAAGTCGAACATGGAATACGCTAACGAATCGTAGACGTCTTATTTGAAGCTTTTAGCATGTTTTCAAAATCTAACGAACCTGAGCCACCTTATATCGGATTTTAGCTTTGAAAAACTGCCTGAAAGTGAGAATGAACGGAAATAACGTCTCTACGGTTCGTTAGAATCTGAATTATGCCGATTTTCGGCCAATAGCGCGTCTCAGGTTCGTTAGAATTGACAGACCATTGTCACCATGCAGGAAGTCACCATCTCCTAAGCTGCGTCTGGCTCAGAATAACCTAAGGCTCTAGCGACTACATCTTATGCACGTTCATGAGGACCCTCCGCCATGTTTAAAACATGTGGGAGGGTCTGTTTCATGAACAGATTTTTATGTACAAATCTTCATGTACAGTTTTTGTGTACCAATTATCTTGAGGAAACTGCGCTATTCGATAAATGAAGCCCTCGTCCTCAGCGCCTTTAAAATCACCTAAATATGCGAAAAAAAAGCTCCACAGCTTGAAAGACTGTAAAGCTTCGTTTCCTAACGTTTCATTATTACCATTTATACTCCGCTATTACTGATTATACTTGCTGAACGCATTCTGATCGGCCTGTACATTCTCCAGATACACAATCTGCCCTGCCTCATTTACACGTGCGATATCGATGCCTGCTTTGGCATATACCGTTCCGTCTGCCGCTTGTCCGCATACCGCCCAGTTCGTTTGGTAGCTGCCGTCAGGCTGTTGCACCCACGCGTCCCACATATGTTTTACATCCTTATTGTACTCGTAGAAAGCTTTCATAAAACCGTCGAATCCCGTTCGGCTGGTGCCGTTAAGCACAATCTCTGCGTCCGGTGTAAACAGGGACAATAAATCCTGCATGGCGCGCTCGTCTGTGCGTGAAGCATCAAATAAACGGAAATAGTTGTTCAACAGTGTAGTGGTACTCATTTATATTCCTCCTAGAATAAAAAGCCATTTTCCAATCTTTCAGTTCGAATATTTTCGAACTAATTGAAAAGAAATGTATCATACTTCTTATACTGCCCGCAAGAAATATATAAGTTGAGACCGACTTTTACACTAAAACGGAGAGTGCAGAACCAATCTGAAGAAGCGAAGCGTGCGCATTTATCACCGGATTTTTCCCTTGGACCAAGGGAATAAAGAAAATCTGGGGATAAGAGCGATCGAAAGATGGTACTGCAATCGGAGTAACCATGTGTAATAGTTGTAGTTCAACTTCTATAGTTCGATATTTTTCAAACATTGAAAGAGAAAGCCGAATATGCTAACGTCATAGATATGAGAACTCCAACGATACCTATGGCTTCGGAACTGAAGCTGACCACGGTCTGCAATGCATTGGGCGATCCGATCCGCATGAAAATTGCACACTGTCTGGCCAGTTCTGGCGAGAAAAACTGCTCCGCCTTCGAAGTTGACCATATTTCCAAATCCACGTTGTCCCATCACATCAAAATTTTACGTGAAGCTGGCGTGATCCAGCCACGCATTGAAGGTAAACAGCACTTTTACTCCCTACGAAAGGAAGAATTAAACGTACGTTTTCCAGGCCTCGTCGACATGATTCTGAATACAAACGAGGAATACGTAAATTAAAGTAAGCAGGTCTAAGATTGAAGAATCACAATGATCATAATCGCAATTCCCATAAAGGAGGCTAACCAATGGACAAAAAGGCAGCAAAGATACTGCTGAGCACCTTCTGGGGAGGTGGGGGCTGGAAAACAACCTCTCTACCCTTCTCCGGGGAGGAATTTGAATATGCCAAAAGCAAAGGTGTCATGTTCGATCCACTCACGATCACGCATGACGAGATTGTCCAGCGTCTATACGACATGCATCAGGATGACTCGTTCAAGGAACGGGTGATTTCGGCATTTCTACATAGTCTGTCCACCAAAAAAGTCTATCTGCGCAGCGCATTATCCAGCTGGGCTTTAACATCGAACATGCCTTTACACACCTATGCGGAACGCCCTGCCCTTCACCCTAACACCAGTGCCTGTGGAGATTGTAACTTCCTGCGTTTGCAGTCAGACAAGGCATATTCCAATGTCGACTTAAACGTCCTTAATTTTGAACGGATTAAGTGGGGCGGCGTGCGTCACGGCTGGCTTATCTATTGCCTGATGGATCTGGAATTACTGCTTCAGGACAACGATGCAAACTATGAAGTAACCCCTGAAGACCAAGCCATCCTGGTCAACCTGCTTGAAGCAGCTCAGACGGAAGACCCCAAGGACAGTGCTCGCTCACTTGAGAAAAAGTGGAAGGATCTCTTCCCTTCCAGCAAACAGGAGCGGGATGCCCTGCTGGAAATCTGGGCTGCAGCAGGCATACTGGTTCCTGGAGATAAACCGAGAAAACGCAAAGGTGGTTCCAGTGATTTTGTCTTTGCAGCAACCTGGCAAGGTGATGATGGATATCATACAGAAGCCGTAAAACATTATTTCGGCTCCTATCTTCCTCAAATACAATAAAACCTGAACTTTTGCTCACCTTTGCGTACGTCTGGTTACAATAATGACATCGACAGATTTCCTGTTTAACTCGTATAATAAGGGGAAATTGGTAGATGGGAGTGAAACAAGCGAGTTTATGGTATACATACTGGCTTTTATAGTGTCTTTTGCTGTCGTGGTTCTGCTTATTCCACCGCTTGGTCGATTGGCTCACCGGCTCGATTTTGTGGACAAGCCTCGGGAAGATGTGGAGCGTAAGCTACACAGGCAACCTATCCCGCTCACGGCGAGTTACGCGATATTTACTGGATTTTTCCTGACATACATTGCTCTAACGAAAGAAATCACATGGGAAACAGCGGCTCTGGTCGCTGGTGGTATGCTTCTGCTAACGATTGGTACCGTCGACGACTGGTACAAAACAAAAGGCAAAGATTTTCCTGCCCTGCCCAAAATGCTCGTACAAGTCTCTGCGGCAGTACTCGTATTTGCTTCTGGCATTGCGTTCACCGGATTTGTGAATCCCTTCAACGCGGAATATGTCATGCTTCCGATCTGGCTGCAATTCATTCTCACGATCCTGTGGATCTTCGGGGTGACAACAGTCATCAACTTCTCGGACGGCATGGACGGACTGGCTGGCGGGTTATCGGCCATCTCGGCAATTACCCTGTTCATCGTGGCGCTTGCCAAAGGTCAAAGTGATTCCGCACTCATGTCGATCATTCTGGTCGGTGTAACGATTGGTTATCTGAAGTACAACAAAGCTCCTGCCAAAGTGTTCATGGGTGATGCAGGCGCTACGTTCCTTGGCTTCATTCTGGCGGTTATCGCTCTGGATGGTGCATTCAAACAAGCAACCATGTTGTCCATCTTCATTCCGATTTTGGCGCTGGGTGTACCGATCTTCGACAACATCTTTGTCGTTATCAAACGTTTCATTCAAGGTAAAGCGATCTATCAGGCCGATGCGAGTCAAGCCCATTATCGGTTGCTGCGTGCCGGATTGAATCAAAATCAGGTGGTGGGTGTGCTGTATCTAGTCAGCACATGTCTGTGTCTATCCTCCATTATTCTGATGTTAGTGGAGTTGTAAAACCAAAATAACGATGAAAATAATAGAAGCCACCTTCATTGCATTGAGGGTGGCTTTCTTATGATGTTTTTTTGGATCGCTTGCCTTTTTTCGTTTCAGTTAAAGCGGAGTGATTCTAACTTACGATTTAACAGCCCCTGCCATAGCACCTCCAACAATGAAACGTTGCAAAGCAACATACAGGACAACCAGTGGCAAGGTAACAATCAGAATGCCACACGCGAGTAGCGGCCAGTTGTTCATGTACTGTCCATAAAATGTAAAGAGTCCTTTGGTTACCGGCTGATAATTCGGATCAGATAAATAAATGGTCGGCCCGATAATATCGTTCCATACACCAATCGCGGTAAGAATAATACCTGTTGCCAGGATTGGTTTCATTAACGGAACAAGGATGGTGAACAGATACCTTGTATACCCGCACCCGTCCATGGCAGAGGCCTCATCCAGTTCACGCGATATTGATTTGATATAACCCACAAACATGAGAAAGGCAATGCCCGTACCTGTCGTCTTCAATAAGATGTACCCGATTTGGGTGTTGTAAAGACCCAGATTATTGATCAGGGAAAACTGCGGAATGAGCGGGTTGGGAAGGTACATGGAAATCAGAAAGAAAATATAAATGAGTGTGCTGAATTTAACATATCTGCGTGCGAGCGGGAATGCAGCAAATATAGATAAAATCAACGTCAGCAGGGTGGACATCCCTGTATAGAGCACACTGTTCCACATATACTGAGAGAAGTTCCCTTTGTTCCATGCTTCGGAAAAGTTCTCAAGCCGGATCCCTTCAGTAAGAGCTACAGGATCGAGCAGATACTCTGTCTGTGTCTTCATGGATACATTGAACAGATAGAATAGAGGGAAAACGTACAACGCAAGCATGAGCAGAACGATAATGTAGCTGACCATTCTGGACGTTTGGCTCTGTTTCATTACGCTTCCACCTCTCTTCTGCGAAGGTAAAATAAAGCGACCATCGATATGGTAAATACAAAGAGGAACTGAATCATCGCCACAGCAGAAGCCAAACCGTAATCAGCCGTTCCTGTGCCAAATGCCGTAGCATAAACATCAAACGCAAGCGTCGTTGTATTGAACTTGCCGCCTGTAAGTACATAGATAATATCAAAGGTTTGCAATGCCCCTATGATAGACAAGAGCATGTTAACGGTGAATGCAGGAGCAATCATGGGGAATGTAATGTTCGTAAATGCTTTCCATCCCGAAGCACCATCCATGTAACCCGCCTCATACAGATCGCTCGGAATAGACTGCAGACCTGCAAGAAAAATCGTCATGGAGTAACCCATGTACATCCAGATTTGAACAAAAATAATCAATTCGAAGGCAATATTATAATCGCCAAAAAAGTTGGAACTGGTACCCAAGAAATTCAGAAAGGACTGGGCTGGTCCGCCCAGCGGATTTGCAACGAGTTGCCAAATGAGTCCAGACACAGTAACCCCCAGCACCACTGGCAAAAAGAATACCGCGCGATATAATTTATCGCCTCTAAGCTTTTTATTGATCAAAATCGCTATAAACAAACCCACTGCATTTTGTACGATCACAACAGCAAACGCAAAGTATAAGGATCGCCCAATAGCATCCATTCGGTCTCCAGCATTGGATGCACCAAAAAATGTTTTATAGTTTTCAAAGCCGATAAAGCTCCATTCCTGGCCCCGAACACCAGTAGCATCTGTAAACGAAAACAGTATCGTCACAAGTGATGGACCGAAGCCAAACACGACATAAAGTAACAACGGAATGCTCAAATACAGATAAGGAATAAGTCTTGCCTTACCTTTCCCAAACGGATACATCGTCCTCACACCTTTCATGGGGTAAAACTAAGACATAAGAAAACCGGAATAACAGCCTTGTCTGGCCTGAAGGCTCAGACCCGAGCGCTATTCCGGCGCATGCGGCCAACTTGTGCCATGAATATGACTGATTATGAATTACTTTGGAGCAGCAGCATCCCAGTCCGCTTGGGATTTACCTGCAAGCTCTTCCGGTGTTGCAATCGGTCCGGCTGGCTTGAGCATCTCTGCGTGAACGCTGGCCTCCGAAATGTACTGTCCTACATTCTGACGGTTAATGAACAACTGATCCCAAGATAGTTTAAAGTCCTCCAGGTAAGGCTGAATGCCTTGGATAAACTCACTTGTCATCTCCACATCAGGCTGTGTAGGCAGGAAGCCGGCTGCATTCACAAATTCCGTGTAGTTCTCTTTCTCCGATAACATATCAAGCCATTTCATTGCGTAATCCTTGTTCGGTGAGTTATCCACCACCATCCAGGTCATATCGTATTTACCCGCCAGATTTTTGTTCTTGGCTGCATCATTGCTACCTGGAATTGGGAAATATCCAAACTTCAGATCAGGGTTGGCCGTTTGAATTGTTGTTGCATCCCAAGTGCCGTCAGCAATCATAGCCACCTTGCCTGTAGCGAACAAACTGGGCAATGTTCCGTAGTCAATACCCATGAAACCAGGCATTGCATTGTTCATCAGATCCTGAGATTTCTGCAAGACTTCAAGTTGAACCGGATCAGTCAGCTTGGTTTCACCAGTCCATAGACCTTTGATATAAGCAAGCTGATCTTCATGAATAGAGGCCTGAAGCCCTTGCACCGCAAGACCTATTGGCCATACATCTTTACCCGCCAGACCCAGCGCTTCGACACCATTGTCTTTGAACACTTTGATAACATGTTGCAATTCATCCCAGGTTGTAGGGATTTCCAGATTATATTTTGCGAAGAGTTCCTTATTGTAGAACAGTCCTGTGAATGCCACCTTGCCCATGTTTACACCGTACACCTTATCGTTATACGTCATTGCGTTCTGTACATCCGATTCATTGTAGTTTTTGATAAAAGATTGATCAGACAGATCACTGATTAACCCGGCATCGATCCATTGCTTCCACATCGGATCAGCAGCACCACTGGACCATTCCTGCGGAGCGCCTACAAAGCTTGATTTGAGTGGAATGATATCCACATCCCCATTACTTCCGGCGTTCATCCGTGTTTGCATCAACTGATCGTAAGTCGCGTCTGCCGGAACGGTAGTATACTCCACCTTTACGTCCGGATATTTCGCTTCAAATTTCGTATTAAACTCTTTGATGTAGTTGTTAATATTCTCTTGCTGCCAGTGAATGATCTTCAAGGTAACTTTTTTGCTGCTGTCTGTAGCCTGAGTTCCTTCTGATTCCGAAGAGCTGCTACTACAAGCGGCGAGCACACATAATAAAGCGGTTACAAGTACAATGGCTAAAGTCATTTTCTTCATTTTCGTTGTCCCCCATATTTTTGAATTAAATCCACGAAATCAGTTTCGTTAATTTCACCCTTATTATGACTTCAGATCTTTATTTTGTAAATAGTCATTTTGTTTTTTTGATTACCATGCTCCAAACCGCTTGATAAAAGCTTTATTTATTGCTGTATACGTTGAAATCAAGGTAACCTTTACGATAGTTACGAAAGTTACGAAACACAGCACATGACATAATTTCATATACAGCCCCAGATAGCCTGGTATTCCTTTAAATGGACTCAAAATCTGTAAAACAATTAAGATTACGAGCTAAAATTAGTCTTTATTTTCGCAACAAACATCCTTGATCAATTCAAACCTATGGATGCATATCATTTCAAGTGTGAAACCCTCTCTCTGCTGTTGACTCTCCGGTCTATGTAGCATAGAATACTTGCAAGAAAGAGAAAAAACCGATACAGCCCCAGTTTACGAAACCAGTTTAGGAATCCGAGGGATGTTTATGAATATCAAAACGATAGCGAGTTTAGCCGGCGTATCTGTAGCCACGGTGTCCAAGATTATCAATAACTATCCAGATATTAGCGAGGAAACGCGCCAGCGTGTGCTTAAAATTATGGAAGAGACAGGCTATCGTCCATCTTCTTCAGCCAAAACACTGGCAACCAAAAAATCCAGCCTCGTTGGCGTTGTGTTTGCAGGGAAGCTGAACGTGGATTTCAGCCACCCTTTCTTCGTACAGGTTATCAATGCGTTTAAGAAACAAATTGGCTTGCTTGGATACGATCTACTCTTCTTCTCGAATGAGAAGTTTCTGGATCAGGGTGAGGACTACTTGGCGAGATCCAAGTATTTTCAAGTGGATGGCTGTATTATTATTGCGGGGGATGAGGTCGAGAGCAGCATATTCGACCTGGATGCCAGCCCGATTCCTTGTATCGGAATAGATATCGAGCTAACAGGACAAAGCTCCTGTTACATCATGTCCGATAACGATAAGATCTCAACCAAAGTTGTAGAACAATTTTATATGAACGGTTATCGAGATGTTGGTTTTATCGGGCTGGAGCGCGCCTCTCTTGTGATGCAACAGAGAGAGATGGCTTTCAAACGTTCACTAAATCAGTTTAGTCTTGATGAAAAGTCCGAGTGGGTTGTATACAGCAAAGATTATGCCGCAGCGGATGGATACGAAGCGGCCAAGAAAATGCTCGCCTGCAAGACTCTGCCACGTGCCGTGTTTGCAGCCACAGATCTACTTGCCTTTGGAGCTATTCGTGCCTTTAAGGAAGTGGGGTTACGCATTCCAGAAGATATAGCTGTGGCAGGTTGTGACGACATCGAAGCCTGTCGTTATACCGATCCACCGCTAACAACCGTCAAGCAGGATACGGACAAAATTGGACGCCTTGCTGCCATGATTCTGTTTGATCTGATGAACAAACAAATGGATAATCGTTGCATTAAAGTAGAGCCGGAACTGGTTGTGCGTCAATCCTGTGGCACAGCCATGCTACTGGCACAGGAAATCTGAGCGTTAAGTCTTTGGGACTGGCTGCTGCAGATCAATTCACATCATAGACATAGCGATTTTTCATAAAACTCCACACCAAGAAGCAAAAAGGGGATGTCCCATAAGTCATGAATATGACAGGGGACATCCCTTGTTTGTGTTATTTTGTTTTAATGAACCTGAGACACGCTATTCGCTTCCATTTGCCGAGAATGTTCCTGCTATCTGGAAGCGGCAGTAGGCAGCTTGCCCTCTACTGTCTGCAAGTCAGACCATCCGGGTCGATCAAGTTCGATGAGACGGCGGTATCTCTCTTCCCCAGCCAGCAATTGTTTGTGAGAACCTTGCATGGCAATCTTTCCATTTTCCATAAAAATAAGTTCGTCCATCTGTTCCGCACCAATCAGGTGATGGGTGACCCAGATCATCGTTTTGCCTTGCAAGTTGTCCAGGATGGTGCGCATCAACTCTCGTTCCGTCACCGGATCAAGCCCTACGGTTGGTTCATCCAATATAATAACAGGTGTCTCCCGAAGCAGTACCCGGGCCAGAGCGATCCGTTGCCTTTCCCCACCGGAGAAACGCAGGCCCGTCTCCAGCATTGGCGTATCATATCCCTGCGGCAAAGATTCGATTAGACCGGATAACCCTACTTGGGCGGCCACCTGACGAATCTCCTCATCCGTTGCATGTGGACGACCAATCCGCAAATTATTGGCTACCGTGGTGTCGAACAGGTGTGGGCTCTGATTCAGCACTGCGATGACATCAGTGACACTCTCACCCAAGGTCTGCACAGGCATATTATTGATCAGAACTTTCCCCGCAGACGGAAGTAATGCCCCCTGAATCAGCTTCAACAAGGTTGATTTGCCGCCGCCGCTTCGTCCAAGAATAGCTAATCGTTTGCCTTGTGGCAGATGAAGGGATACGTCCTGTACGGCGTAGGAATCATCCGTTGCATAACGGTAACTTACGCGATTAATCTCGATGTCTGCTCTGAGTTTGGGTGGAATGCGAAGACGAATTCGTCTGTCCGGGATAACCTTCGCAGCTGGCAAGGACTCCGATGTCTGTCCGGCCATCACGTTGCCGTTTTTTACTACAGAGATCGATTCGCCCGTTCCATCCGCATCACCAACTCCATTTTGCAACGGAAGATAATCTTTCCCTTCGAGCTGCTTCAAGCGATCCAGTGATTCTCGGTACTGTGGAAGATGCTCCACCGCATCCCCTACAGGCAGAACTGTTTCCGTGAGCGGGAATAACACCAATACAAAAGCAGCAATCATCACGGCAGGCAATTGCCCGATAGAAGCGGCATTTCCGGCCCATAACGTAACCGATACCACCAGCAGGCCAATGACAGACTGAGCCATCAGATCACGCCAGCGTGTCCAGCGCCGCAACTTGCGACGAATCGCGTCGACCTGTTCCTCCGCTTCTTCCTGCTGCTGAACAAATTCGGCCGCTCGTCCACTTGCAAGCCAATCTCCCAGTCCAAGTACACCGTCGGTCAGACGGGTATACAACCTGCTGTTTTCCTTTTTCTGCCGTACACGCCATTTCCACGTCACTTTCAGGGAGATCGCAGGTAACACGGCAACGAGAAATAACATATACAAACCCATCCACAACGCAAATCCCAGATCAACACTGCCAAAGGCAATCACAGCCCCACCGTACATCACAAGTGCGGTAACGGCGGGAAAAACAGTACGCAGATAGATATCCTGCAGCCGCTCCACATCATCGGCGAGTGCTCCAAGCACATCCCCGGTCTGCATACGAGAACGCAGGAACAGAGCCTGTGGCTCCAGAATACGATATAATTTCACCCGTTGGTCGGCCAACACCCGCAGTACGGCATCATGTCCTGCCAATCGCTCGATATATCGAAACACGGCGCGGAATATCCCAAATGCACGTACACCAACAATGGGTACATACACCATCAAAATATTTTCAGGACGCAGCGCAGACTTGGAGATCAGAAATCCGGAGGTGAACAGCAGCAGTACCGCACACAGTGCAGCGCATGTACCCAGCGCAATAACTGCGATGAATCTCCAGCGGTACTGTGCCACATACGGAGCAATCCAGCTATTTTTTTCTTTTCCGTTACGGACGGTCTCCATATGCTCATATCCGGACTTCATTTTATATCGCCTCCATCTGGGCCTGAATCATCTGATAATATACACCTTGTCTTGCCAGCAATTCCTGATGTGTTCCCGTCTCTGCCACTGTGCCGCCATCCATGACAATAATCCGATCCATATGCGGCATCCAATGCAGACGATGGGTAGCCAAAAATACAAGTTTCCCTTCAAACAGCGGCAGCATCGTCTGTTTCAGTTCATACTCTGTCTCTACATCCAGATGAGCTGTCGGTTCATCAAGCAACAGGATGTTTCGTTTACTAAGCAAGGCCCTTGCCAGCGCCACGCGTTGCTCCTGCCCACCACTGAGCTGTCTGCCACCAGCCCCAATGGGCTCATACAGTCCACCGGATAATGAGGACAGTAGCTTGGTTAATCCAGCTGCGCTAATGGCCTTGGCCACTTCCGCATCCGAAGCCTCCAGCATGTAGAAACGAACGTTATCCGCCAGACTTCCGCTGAAGATATACGGATGCTGCGGGATAGCTGCCGTCTGTCTTCGCCAGGATTCAAGCATATCCTGTGTCACAGGCTGTCCGTTGGCTAATACTTGGCCTGAAGTAGGAAGCTGAAATCCAGCCAATACGTCAATCAACGTGGACTTTCCTGCTCCGCTGGCGCCAATAACACCGATTTTGCCAAGACCCGTGATCTGAAATGTGACATCCTTTAGCGAATAAGGACCTTCATCATCATGCCGTACCTGTACATCCGTTAGTGCTAGTCTGCTACTCTCATTCCAAGAGAACACTGAGGAAGAGGAAGAAACAAGCTCAGGAGTAGTAGAAACAGAAGCAGAATCAGGAGCAAGATGCCCCGCAGCCATTTTATCATTCAACACGACACGTATGGTCGAAGTAGCGGCTTTCCTTTTACCCAAAGACAATGATGCATATCCCGTCCCATCCTCTGCCATGTCCGCATGCGCAACAACATTTGCATAGGCTTCTTTTTGTTTCTGTTCAGCAGCTTTCCCCCGTTCAATCACTTGGTTGATAGCCGCTCCAGCTTCCTTACCGTCCAATGTGGCATGATAATCAGCGCCGAGCATACGTACAGGCAGGAAATATTCGGGTGCCAAGATCAGTACCGTCAGCGCAGGGCCAAGTAGCATATGCCCTTCTGTCAGACGTAATCCCAGACCAACTGCTACGGAAGCAACGGACAACATCGTAAAGAAATCGAGTGCAAACGAAGAAAGAAAAGCCATGCGCAGCGTAGACATCGTTGCTTTCCGATACCGCTGACTGACCCGCAAAATGGACCCTTCATGTGTTTTGCTCTGTCCCAATGTTTTTAGCGTTTCTAGTCCACGCAAGGTATCAACAAAATGGTTAGCGAGTGCTTTGTAAGATCTGAATTGTCCGTCTATCTTACGCTGAGCTGCGAGGCCAATCAGAATCATGAATACGATCAGGATTGGGAGTGTCAGCATCAGAATAACCCCGGACATCAGATCCAGCTTGAACACATACAGCAAAATGACGATGGGTGTGAATCCTATGCCCAGCATGCGAGGAATAAATAGTTCCAGATACGTCTTGTATTGAGCTGTTCCCTCACGTGCCAGTGTGACCAGATGGCCTGTGCCCTCTGTCTTGGCATAACGCGGCCCGAGCCTGAACCACTGCTCCACCATCTGTCTGCGCAGATCAGTCCCTGTCCTCTCCGCATATCGTGAAGTCACGAGTTGTAACCAGAAGGATAGGGCGTAGCGGGCGGCAAAAGCAGCCAGGAACAGCAGCAGTACAGGGTACTGCTCCGTTACGGATGAACCTTCAAACAATGCCGTGATGGCCTGTGCCAGCCATTTGGCTTGCATAATGATCGTCATCGCCTGTAGCAGCACCAGCGCTGAGGCCAGCGCAAGTACCGGCCGGATGCCCGGCAGCTTCATCAGCCCCCGTCCCATACTAGTACTCCAGGTGGTGCTGCTCGTTCAGACGCTTGCGGAAGATATAATAACTCCAGATCTGATAGCCAAGAACAAACGGCAGCAATGTGCAAGCTACAATGGTCATTACTTTCAATGAATACGCTCCCGATGCGGCATTGTATACAGTCAGGTCATACGCCGCCCCAAAGGAACTCACCATCACTCTTGGGAAAAGTCCGATAAAGACCGAGGCAAAGGCAATTGCAATCACTGTTCCAGTCATACCAAAAGCCCAGCCTTCACGCTTCTGACGAACAAAGTATGCCGCAAGTGCAAGCGAAACTGCGCCAAGTACAACCATGATCCAAAGAGCCCAGCCGCGTACGGCGAACACATCCGTCATGAAATACGTCATTAACGCGTAAACGGCGAGCAGTGCAACCAGCGGCAGCATCAACTTTTGCGCTGTCTTCAAGGCACGCTCTCTGAGATCACCTACTGTCCGTAGTGATGCAAACAGCAATCCATGAACCAGACACAGCAGCGTTACACTCAAGCCACCAATCACGGTGTACGGATTAACAATATCGAGGAATCCTGCACGCAACTGCATCTCCCCATCAATGGGCAGACCTTTCATCAATGTGGCAAAGACCACGCCGAACAGGAAAGGCAAGAGCGCGCTGGAGACAACAATGATGATGTCCCATGTTTTGCGCCAGCGTTGCTGTTTCATTTTACTGCGGAATTCGAAAGCAACTCCGCGGCCAATCAAGGCAAGCAACACCACCACAAGTGGCAGGTAAAAACCACTGAACAACGTGGCATACCAGTGCGGGAAGGCAGCAAACATTGCTCCCCCCGCCGTAATCAGCCATACTTCATTACCATCCCAGAACGGACCGATCGAGTTGATCAGAGTCCGACGTTCACGGTCTGTTTTGGCGATAATGCCTGTAGACATCCCCACCCCAAAATCAAAACCTTCCAAAAAGAAGAAACCAACAAACAATACGGCAATCAGCAAAAACCACAACTCACTTAGTGACAACGGAATAACCTCCATCCACGCCGAACGGATCGGCCGATTCATCGTGATCTTCTGGCTTCTCGACCGCAAACGGTCCTGCCTTGATCTCACGTACGAACAGGTATACCATCACGATTCCGAGAACCGTATACGCAGCGGTAAAAGCGATGGTCGAGAACAGGATCGTTCCTGCGGATACGTTCGGCGAGACCCCGGCTTCGGTTGTCATATAGCCAAATACTGTCCATGGCTGTCTTCCTACCTCGGTCATAATCCAACCTGACGTATTGGCGATAAACGGCAGGGAGATGGCGAACACCATCAGATGCATAAACCACTTTCCAGCGACCTCCAGCTTCTTACGCATGGCTAGGAACGTACCGTATAGCGCCAATGCAATCATTAAACCACCCGCTGCGATCATAATGCGGAAACTCCAGAATGTTGTCCGTACCGGCGGGATGTAGTCCCCCGGTCCATACGTCTGTTCATACTCAGCTTGAAGCTCCTTCATACCTTTGACACTACCGGAGAACTTGCTGTAGGACAGATAACTGAGCAATCCAGGGATTTTGATCTCACCCGTACTCTCCTGTTTATCCGGGTCAATAAAAGCGACCACCGTCCATGGTGCCGGATCTTCTGTCGTTGTCCATGTGCCCTCACTGGCTGCCATCTTCATCGGCTGTGTCTCCACCAGATATTGCGCCTGGAAGTGTCCGGAGAAAGCTACACCAAATGAAGAAACAAGAGCGATAATGATCGCGATATTAAACGATTTGCGGAAGATCTCCACATCCTGCTTCTTCATCAATTTGTAGGCACTGATCCCGGTTACAACGAAGGCTCCTGTCATCAATGCCCCAAAGATTGTATGTGGGAACTCGACGAGCAACTGACCATTCGTGATGAGTGCAAAGAAATCATTCATCTCGGCTCGGCCGTTGTTAATCTCAAACCCAACAGGATGTTGCATAAATGAATTGGCTGCCAGAATCCACAGCGCGGACAGGAATGTGCCGACAAACACCAGCCAGATGCAGGCTAGATGCACTTTTTTGGACAAACGATCCCATCCGAATATCCACAATCCAATAAATGTAGACTCCATAAAAAACGCCAGTAGCGCTTCAATAGCCAGTGGCGCACCGAACACGTCTCCGACAAATCGGGAGTACTCGGACCAGTTCATACCAAACTGGAACTCTTGCAAAATACCTGTGACTACCCCGACGGCAAAGTTAATCAGGAACAGCTTGCCCCAGAACTTCGCCATCGTTTTGTAGATTTCCTTACCCTTAACAACGTACAACGTCTCCATAATCGCAACCAACAGTACTAGACCGATGGATAGCGGGACAAAAAAGAAATGGAAAATCGTTGTAAGTGCATATTGGATACGCGATAACATAATCGGATCCATACCGTTACCCCTTCTTTCTGTTCACTTCGCAGTATGCGTATTTGGCATTGAAGCTGCACCTTCGCTGTCTGTCCGCCAAATACGTTGATGAACGTATTGTGCCAGATTACCTATTTTATACATGTGAGAATTATCACAATCTTCCTCTCTAGAGCAAAAAAAAGTGATCCTGGTCACACAAAAGATAAAATTCAGCCTTTTATCACAGCTTGCCAACTTCATCTATTCATGGAAGATACTCATGTTTGGGACGGAATGCCCATATGTTAGTCTCAGGCATATCATGCGAAGTACCGTGAGGGCTTTACATATGAAGTGAAAGCATGAAGCACATGCAGAGTGAAGACGCTCCATATTACAGTCAAGGTGAGGTGAACTATTCATGGAAAAACCTGCACCACTACCAGGTGAAGACACCGAAGCCAGCCTGGATAAGGCCAGTACAACACTGCCCCCTGTCCGGTATGTTCTCTTCCCTCGCAAAGGAGGCTGGTCATCCTTTCCCTATCCCGATATTGCTGCACTGCTGTCGATCGAGGGAGAGGTCTACTATGTCAGCAGCCTGACGCAAACAGAAGATGTACCTCCGGTCATTACCATCATCTCCCTCCCTAAAGCCGAACAGCTATTGCTGGAACCTCGCACCGTAGCCGTAGTCGCCCATCCCTACTGGCTAATGGCTACAGCTTCGCTGGAGCCTGAGCTATGTATTGCCCTGCTCCCTGAGCCTGCTGGAAACGAAGCAGAATCTCCGCTATGGGAGAGCAGTATTTCCAAACTGGTCGGCATCGCCGATCTGGTAGGCACATCCTCCGAAACACGTTATATGAAGCTGTTATTCCAAGGCGTACGTGCCATCTGGCTGGGCGGAGAAGACCCTGCACCTGCGGGTACGATGCAAAAGGATGATCTCGAAGTCCCTCTCCGGGACTACGAACTGCTCTTCTTGCATGCGCTGCGGCAGATCCTGTCAGGCACTCCAGATAGCGTCACCCTGCTTCAATGCAGTGTACGTGCCGACTTCTACCGTCAGCTCCGTGCCAAAGCAGGTGCACATGAGACGATATCCTTTTTGCTAGCAGCCTATGAGTACTTGCTTGAAGATCCGCGGGCCGTCCATTCGTTGCAAGAGGCCTTCACCCATGCGGTCATGAATGGTCGCAGTGATTGTGTGGTCTCCCATTATCGATTCCTGTCTGCCATTCATGCCCGGGCTGGACAGTTGGAGGACGCCCTGCGGGTGTACGGCATTAGTGCAGCAGATGAACAAGAACGGCATCATTATGAACAGTTATGTCGCTGGTTTGAGGCAGGAGAAGATCAACTTGTACGAGCGGAACTACTCCGTATGAACGATGATTACGGAAACGCCCTGCGTATCCTGGACGAACTTGGCGGAGAAACGGCGAGACATTGGAAATTCCGCATTTACCAGGAGACTGGACGTGTGGAAGAAGCACTGGCTCTGGTGCATGCAGTCGATATTCAGGATGATGCCAGTCGCCGGGATTACCAGCAATTATCCGGCAGTGCGCTGGCACTGCGAGGGGAACGACACGGGGCAGTCCGACATTTCCTTGAGACAGCACTGGAGGATGAAGATGCGCTGGTCCGGATTGTCGAGCTGGAGCTGTTGGATCATGCTATACAGCAATTGCTTGGGGAGGTGCCATGATGCTGGACCCAAAGAAGCGCAGACAACAGTTGAATGGACCAATGGTGCACAGGGATATCCGAACCGAAACCACTTACACGCCAACCGAAACAGTCGATCGAACACATACAGACGCATTGGAAAATGGAGATCACACCCCGGATCATACACAACCAACGCAGGACATCCGAAGCCAAGTGCATCACTGGAATGATTCACAAGGTCAGGCAGAACAGAATGCTGCTGTAACACATGAGGAAACAAGTATATTCAAAGAACCCTTCTCCATTCGTCGGGTTCGCAAAAGCAAAGGCAACAAGCTGACCGCCATGCTCCAGGTTCGCAATGAACGTGGCCGATACCTTGAAGAAGTATTGCATGATCTGAGTGAGTTCGTGGATGAGATCGTCATTGTGGACGATGCCAGCACAGACGGAACACCGGACATATGCAAAACCTATCCAAAGGTGGTCCGTCTGGAGGTATTGGAGAAACCACTGTTCGCCGAGGAATGGCGACTTCGCAACACCTTGTGGCAAGCGGCTGCGGGAACATGTCCCGACTGGTTGCTTTCAGTTGATGCGGATGAGCTGTACAGCTCAGAGGCCAAGAAAGCCATACGCACTCTGATTAATCAGGAGTATGCGGACTGGTTTGCATTCCGATTCTACGACATGTGGGGTGGCCGGACCCACTACCGGGAAGATGATCTCTGGTCTCTGCACAAACGGCATACCGCTTCACTTGTACGATATATGCCTGGATATCCTTATTTTTATCCACAACAGAATCATCATGTTCCCCGCCTTCCCTTGTCCTGCACGGTATTGCCTGGGGTCAGCACGGAATTGAAGGTTCAGCATCTCGGATGGGCAGGCAGCCTGGAGGATCGGGTTCGTAAATATTTGCGTTACAAGCGCATTGATCCTGGCGGTGAGTGGGGCAATCTTGCACATTACGAGTCTATTCTCGATCCGGAACCTCGGCTGATCCCCTGGAAGGAGGGACCGTGAGATGGGCGTGGTGAGTATTCTGACGCATAGTTTCACCGACGGGTACAACCGGGAATTCGGCCGGGTATTTGGTGGTGGACTGGAACGTTACATTCTGGATCTGTGCAGTGTCATCCGGGGACTCGGGCATATTCCCGAAGTTCATCAGCTCTCTTATTTTGAAGCATTCCAGACTCGGACGGAGCAGATTGACGTATTTGGTTATTCGTACGACATGGATAATGTACCGGAAGCCTTTGACCGGATGGCAGCCGCAGCGCGCGGCCCAGTGATCTATGCCAGCTGTCTGTGGCAACCCATCACCTACAAACCCGGCAGTCTTGGCATCTGTCACGGCATTAACTGGGATCGTCCCGGACTGCCACTGGAGACCAAACAACAAGTCGCGGAACATATTCAACTGGCTCTGGATGGACTCGTGCGCATTGTATCCGTGGATTCCCATTTCCAGACCTTTTGCCGGGCTGCGTGCACCTATACCGATCCAAGGCAGGTTGTCCTGATTCCCAATGCAGTAGATACATCCTATTTCACACCTGCCCCGCCAACGCGGACCTTCGAGCAGAAACAGGAAGACGAATGGCTTGTCGCATGGAAGAATGATCTGGCGAGTCATGAAGAAAATGTTGGTGCAGTTATATCAGGGGTGCAGGCTGTAGAAGACAAGGGTGGAACGAGTGGTGCTGGAGCGAACAGCGGTAAGGCTAACAGAGATGGAGGTGGAGATACAGATAGCGATCAAGAACGAGAGGGGAAAAAAACGGTAGATCTCCATTTACAGTTATCGAAACGGGAAGAAGTCGAGGCAGATGGCGAAACGTATAGGTTTGCTCATAACCACCGGAATTCAAAGGATTGGGCTACGGAGATTCTGGTAGAAGCAGATGCTGAGTATCAGGTTAATGTTCCGATTCAGGGACAGGTTGAAAAGAAAACTGTGGATGCCCGTATAACCTCTCCCCGCCCAATTCGCATTATCTATCCACGCCGCATCAGCATGGAACGGGGTATTATTCCAATGATGCTGTCAGCGGATAAACTGCTTGGAGCCTTTCCAGATCTGGAGATTGAATTTGCCGGGGAACTGGTCGAAGGCAGCACGGTCGGGAGAGTCTTTCGTTACTGGCATCGTACTCATCCACATGCGGAGCGAATTAACCAGCGCACGTATGATTTCCGGGATATTCGAGAGGCCTACCATCAGGCAGATATCGCCGTAATTCCCACCGTGTTCTCGGAAGGCACCTCCTATGCCTGTCTGGAAGCGATGAGCTGTGGACTTCCGGTAATTGCCTCCAATGTTGGCGGATTGAATGATCTGATTCAGGATGGTTTTAATGGGCTGCTGGTGCCTCCTGGTGAGCAGGAACTAACCGCCGCACTGATACGCCTTGTACAGGATCGGGCCGAGCGAGAACGACTGGGAATCTATGCGCGCGAGACTGCACTGTCCTATGATCTTGCCAGGTGGCGGAGCCGGTGGAGCACGGTGTTGGAATCTTTTTTGGCAGAGACAGGATTGAAGGAGGGAATTCGGGGATGATGGATACGCCCAAGGCAACGGAATTCATGGAATCAAGATACATTCGGCAAAGTGACCCTAAAACGGACACACTGGTCTTCCCGCTGCATCCGGCATGGTGGAGCCGTCCCTACGAATATGAATGGGCCCGGCGGTTTGCACGTCCAGATGATGTGGTCCTTGATGCAGCCTGCGGTATCTCCCATCCATTCAAATTCTGGCTTGCAGAACACTGCCGCGAGGTTCACGCCTGTGACTGGGATGAACGTATTTTGTCTGAAGAGGCGATAAGACTGGATATTGTTTCTGATTTTGGCGAGCAAGCCGCCCAGGATCTGCCGGAATCAACTCTCGACCGATTGCACCGTGCAAAGGCCAATCTGGCCCAGCTTCCGTACGAGTCGGGTAAGTTTGATCGGGTGTTCTGTATCTCTGTACTGGAGCATCTGGATACAGGCACGATGCTGCGGGCGTTTCGTGAATTCGCTCGGGTGCTGAAACCAAACGGACAGTTAATCGCTACCTTCGATGTGCCCGAGATGCGGCCTGATCTGCTGGAGACAATCATGGCTGTCACCGGATTAACCATTGAAGATAAGCTGAACGTGAACGAGCCGGAAGATGCCATCTGGTCTGACATGTATGGCACGCCGATCCGCTGTTTTCGAGCGGTGATATGCAAAGGTTGAGACAAATTGGGTTACGTTGAGTTAAGTGCAGAGTGGAAAATTGAGGGCTTGAGAGCTCGACCCATTAGCAACGGAACAATACACGGTTCGGGAAATGCTCCGATTACCGGTAGCTCCGTTGCTTTTGCAATTTCAATCGGATGGGCTAGTGCGGGAATATGTGGGGATGTACAGGGGTTGGAGGTTAGGGACTAGGACCAGGAATAAGTGATTAGTGATTAGTGATTAGTGATTAGTGATTAAAGGAAATTATAGGTGTACCAGTAACATGTTGCACTGGTTGGTGTACTCTTTGGCATAGGCTACGCCGGGTGCTATCAGGCGCAACAGGGTTTGCAGGCCCGGCGGGATTGTCGTCGCCGGGCGACCTGTAGCGGCAGGTTGCCGCGCAGTGAGTTGGGCCGATTTGGCCCATTCACGCGCCAGGTTCTGCCGCCCGGCGAGCAGCGCGAGCGTGCCCGCGAGGAGCGCGTGAGCGGTACGCTCCGGGGCGGGCACTTCGTCCGCGCGGGGCTGTTGCGCGCCGTCAGGCGTGCCGCATAGCGCAAGCAGCCCTTCGCGGACGCTAGCGGGTGCGCGCAGCAACCCGCAGCGTGCCGCAGGCGGAAGCGCTGCAAGCAACGCCAGCGCGCCGCGGGGCGGCTGGGCTTGCAGCAGGCGCAGCCATGCGGCCCAGGCGCCTACGCCGGTGAGCGCTTGCGCAGCCGCGAGCACGCCGCTAGGCGCGGGCGCGGCCGGGCCTGGCGTTGCGCCGCGGGGCGGGCAGCACGCCAGGCCGCTGCTGCCGGCCGTGGCACCGCGCTGCAGCAGCGCCTCGGCGGCGTGGGCCGCGGCGGGCAGCGCTGCGTGCTGGCGAGCCGCCGCTCGGGCGTTACGCCCGCCGGGCTGCTTGTGGCCCAGCGCCCACAGCGCCAGGGCCGCCTCTGGCCCGTGCTGCGCATGCGCCGCCCAGGGCTGCAAAGCCGCCCGAGCCGCGGCGTTCTCGCCCAGCTGGGCCAGCGCAAGCCCGGCGGCCAGCGGCTGTGCCCGCAGCGGGCCAGCAAGCGCCGCCGCATGGCGCAGCAGCCAATCCGGCCGATGCGCGGCAAGCGCGGCCGGGATCAACGCTTGCCATGCCGCAGACGGCAAGCTTACCCGGGCTGCGACGCTGGCGATGGGATGCGGCCGCCCTGTGGCTGCGGCCAGCAACAACAGCCGCTGCCATGCAGCCATGCTGCCGGGTTGCATGCTCAGCGCCGCCGTGTACGCGGTTTCTGCCTCTGCCCAACGGCCAGCCCGCTCATATGCCATGCCTTCCAGCGTCAGGCTACGATAGGTCCCAGCACCAGAGACTGATGTATACCTGCTGGCCGTGGAAGCAGCTGATTTAGCTTGTTTTAACCAATTCAAGGCCACGTCCTCTCTCCCTTGATCCAGTTCAAGTACAGCACCAAACTCCAACAAATCCGGAAAATCCTCATACACGGGCGCCCATGCTTCCACTACAGCAAGCGCCCGTTCCGGGCTGCCAATCTCTCGCCAGGCGTAAGCCGTTTTCAGCACCAGATCCGAGTGATATCCACACTCCGGCTTAAGCTGTGCCAATAATGGCTGTAACAAACGGAGTGCTTCATCATACTTCGCTTGCTGAAACCATTCTGCGGCCAGAGCATATAACAACTCCGGTTGATCGCCCTCCTGATTCAACGCGAAACGAATCAACTGCATATTCCGTGCGCCTTTATTTTTGTCGGTAATCACCTGCTCCAGATATCCGTAATGAATGACTTCAAGTCCAGAATGAAGCACACCTTGCGGAGCCAGTGCCATGATGGAAGAAGCAATCTCTTCATGAATTCTGCCCTGAAAGGCAATTCGGGGATCATTTCGGAACAAACGACACACCGCATCCGTCACATGCTCTTCACCGGACACACCCAGCAGACTTGTGACCTGTATCCAATATCCCCACACGTCATCCCTACTTGCCGCTAACAACCGCATGAGTTCTGTCTTCATCTGAGGGGTCTGTACCCATACCTCATCCGCATCAAGCACCAGAATCCACGGTTTCGTAGCAGCGGCCAGTGACAGATTACGGGCTTCACTGAAATCTCCGTTCCATTCCGTACAAATTACAACGGCACCATGGAGACGCGCAATTTCAGTTGTATCATCTATCGAACCTGTGTCCACAACGATGATCTCATCCACAACATCCTTGACTGCATTCAAGCACCGCTGGAGTGACACCGCTTCATCCTTCACGATCATACACAAGCTAATCCCTATGCCCATATTCATCACCACCCCTCACCAAAGGAGTTCAGCCACACCAATTAGCCCGCTGAATTAAGTTGAACTCCCGCTACCTGATCCCTCTCAGATCTCAAACCCGTCCGCTCCCGGCGACTCCAGCCGAATATGCTGAACGATAGGCCAACAACGGTGCCGCTGTCCATCTGCATGCTGAGCGAACACCTCCAGATGATGGTCCGCAGCACTGACCAATCCTTTCACCAGCCAGCTGGTTCCCGTCAGGGTATCCGAAGCCCCAGGGAACGACTCAATGTCACTCACCTTCCCGTTTTCCTTTTTCCCTTCCATCTCTTTCTCCTTCTCTCCCACTCGAACGCTCTGTTCCACCGATAACCCTTCTCCAGCCAATTGCTGTCGACACATCTGAATCAGGCTATGCAGCTCTTTCCATCTCCCTGACTGTACACATCCTTCCATCATCAGTCCAAGCGCCTGCCAGCCATCATACTCTGTTCCTGCAACCGTTCCGTCTATGCTGGAGTCCATGTCCTTCTTCTTTGTCGCTCTCAGACCAACCGTTCTCCCTGTCTGCACAGCAGATTCCTCATTCGTTCCTTCACCCACCTGCGAACTACGCTTTAACCACAAGGTCAATGGATCATCTCCGTTGGCTTTCTTCCCCTCGATCCACTCCAAACGTTCGAGCCATCGTGCAGACGAGATAGCGAGCAGCCCTTTTTTCCGCTGCACAGGTTCCAATTTCAGACGCGCCTTGTTCCATCTTCCCTGTTGGATTTGGAGCATCGCCTCCGCCACAGATAAACGCTCCCTCATCTCTGCGGAGGGTTGTGAGGATATACCCGATAACAATTGCAGAGCCGCATCATAACAACGAGATTGCTCCAGAATACCCAATACTTTGTGTGTGGCCTCTTCCGAACTGAGTGCAAAGCGCTCCCTCACCAGCTCTGGAATCTGATGTTCCTGCCCGGAGACTCGCATAATTCGGAATATCCGATAGAGCGGCGGTAACAGACTCGATTTGGCACGTACCGCTTCCACGTAAGCATCCACCGCCCCCTCCAAATCTGCCCTTCCTTCCAGCAATCGTCCTAACGTATACCACGTCTGATAGGTGCCGATGCCTTCTTCCGTATGATATATGGGTGGAGGTGGTCCCATACGGACAGCTTCACGCAGCGAATATTCTGCCCGATCTGCATCACCCAAGGCGTCTGCACATACCCCGCGATGGTGCATCAGATCCGTGTACTCTGGAAAGAGTTCAAGCGCAGCATCAATGCGATCTAATGCCTCCTGCCAGCGATTCAGATGCTGGAGACAACGAACTTCATATTTGAACAGCAAATGCGCGTAACTGGTCACCGCAGGATCAATCCCCATCCGAGCCACACCAAACGTCTCCAACGCCCGCTCCGCTTCCCCCACACGCAGATACTCGACACCCAGATTATAGTGATGGAACGGCTGATCTGGTTCTTCCTCCACTGCCTGTTGCAGCAGGCGAACATTACGGTTCACCTTATCTTTGCGCTCCACAATCGCCGTCTGATACCCATAATGATGGATGACCATGTCCGTCACATGAAATGCAGCCTCTGGATTCCCACGACAGATCGCCGCCGCAATCTGCTCATGAATTCGACCTTCGAACCGATGCTCCGGGGCATTACGGAAGAGACGCAAAACCGGATTCACGGTAACCCCCTGCTGACCCGTACCTGTATAGTTATGAATGTTTAAAAACAATCCGTCACATCCGCTGACCGACGTCCAGCTCCTGATCTGCTCCCGTGCAGCCCTATCGAGCGCCTCGTCCGCATCAAGAAAGAGAATCCAGTCGCCGGAAGCGCGCTCCAGGCCAGCATTCCGTGCTGCGGCAAAATCATCGCGCCACTCAAATCGCACAACCAACGCGCCATATTGCTGCGCAATCTCCGCGCTGCGATCCGATGAACCGGTGTCCACCACAATAATTTCGTCCACCGCTCCCTGGACACTGGCAAGACAATGAGGCAGCAACTCTTCCTCATCCTTCACGATCATGCATAGGGAAATTCGTTCCGCTCGCAAGCTGATTCCTCCTTTCCTTTGCATGGAAAAGCGTACGCCACGGCATACCATCGGTCGTTCGCAGCCTTTGTTCCAGTGCATTATGTTGTGCAGCGAGTACACCTGAAGAAGGAGATCGAACCAATTCCTGCCGAATCGCCTCCATTGCCAATCGCATGTAACATACAGCTGCTCCAACTCGGGCCTGCCACATATCAGGCTCCCGCTCCAGAGCCTGCTCGAACAGAGACAGCGCTTGATCGTTGTGGCCTTTTGCATACAGCGTTTCACCCAACCAGAATAACCCTTCGGCATCCAGTTCACTCTCGGTCATGCACTGAATCAGGATGTTCGCGGCTACCATGGTATACCCGTGACGATACAGCAGACTTGCAAACTTTCGCCTTCGAGTTAAAGTCGTTCCCCAATGATCACACATCATCATGGCCCGCAACTCATGCAGTTGCTCAGCAAGTGTGAGCTGTCCTGTCTTTACGGCTTGCTGCACAACCTTCTCTGCTACCATTTCTGCCTGCGGACCCCATTGAATAAGCTTCTGTTCTTGTGACTTAGGTTCCATGCTTCGCGGCTCTTTCGATAGCTGATCCAGCAGTCGATCCATGACCTTCCAAACGTTCTTTTCTTGTGGAAGCGTAGTTGCGAGGAACGCCTCGGATAATCTTAATCCGTTGGCCCAACAAGCCAGTGCCCAATCCATTCTGTGCTCAGCCAGCAGATTGACTTCATGCACACACCCCACGTTCCAGTGTTCTTCTGCCAGTTGCAGTGCTTCGGAAACCCTATTCGCACACAACATCCAATGTATTTGATCCGCTACATGGATACGAGCAGTACACGAATCTGCATCCAGCATTTTCAATGCCTGTTCATATGCTCCACAGCCTGTTAGAACATGAATCATTTGCACCAGATGATCCTCATTTGTCACTGCATATGAATGGGGCATTTCACCACGAATCAAATCACCGTGATCTGACTCTCCGATTCCTCTGCTTCTGGTAAGTAATGTTTCTGCTATGTTCTCATCCGTTTCACCGGATTGTTGCAGCACGTCTGCCAACCCCGCCCATGCTGGAGCATATGTGAACATGCTGTCCAGAGCCAGCCCGTACAGATGTGCAGACTCTTTATAGAATCCCCGTTTCTGTGCAAGTCTTGCCATCGCAGTATAGGCTCTGTAACTGTTAGAACCCGCTTCCGTTACATATGACGCGTCTAACGTGCTACCGCCATCACTGTGTCCAACACGGTCTATTCCCTCCCGACAGTCCGTTGCTCGAGCATACGATTGATATGCACGCTCCTCCAAACCTTGCAGCTCCAACGTCTCCCCATACAACAGGTGCAGATCAGCATAAGATGGATAACGCTGTCTTTCCACAGCCAGAATTGCATGCGCCTCGTCGTAACGTTCCGATCCCACAAGGGTCTTTGCATAATCTCTAACCAGTGTAGGTCGATATGGTGCGAGCAACTCTGTCAGGTATAATGATTCACTGAACGCTTTAATTGCCTTTTCAACCTCACCAAGCTGGCAATACGTTACTCCCAGATTGTACAGGTGAAAAGGCTGTGCAGGCTCATCCTGTAACTCACGCTCAATCAGTTTCAAATTACGTCTTGGTTTATGTTCTTTCGCAATCGTTGAAGCCAGATATCCATCATGAATTAGACATAATGGAGCAAGCGGTTCAGTCTCGATCGATTGGTTTTGTTCATCTGTATAGGTCTCGCTCTTATTCATATCAATAGCCTCATCCTGGCCAAGCCTGCTTGGGCTACTACGAACCAATTGTTCATGAATACGCCCCTTGTACCGATATCCCTGATGAGCACGGAATAATCTCACTGGCTGAGAGATAACGTTCTCTTCTATCCCTTCACCATATCGATTCTCTATGGTAATACGTAATCTTGAAATGCTTTTATGGACTTTAGGTAAATAATTCAGCAGTTCTTCCAATCCCTGCGTAACGTACTCATCCGCATCCAAACACAGGACCCATTCCGTGCTCGCCAGAGGCAGACTGATATTTCGTGCATGGGCAAAGTCATCTTCCCAACAGGCGTGCAACACCGTTGCTCCGTATAATCTAGCGATCTCGGGTGTACGGTCAGATGAGCCAGTATCGGTGATAAAACATTCCATGCTGATATGCTTCAAGCTGTCGAGACAGCGGGGCAGGTGATGTTCTTCATTTTGCACAATCATATGAATTCCAAGTAAACGGTTCTTCAAATGCAACCACCTCCAATACAAAAAAGTACATGAAGTCCACCAAAGGAACTCCATGTACCTATATGACAAATAAATGGGTTATGTGCCTTGTCCATTGAAGAACACATCAATCGTGCTTGGTGCACCGATTAGGCTGGAGCGGTAGGAAAGACGCGTGTATTTGAGAAAACGCTGCGGTACCAATACATCGACTGACCCGGACAAAATGCCCGTTACCGTCGTCACATCCGTGTACCAGTTCGTTCCGTTGGCGCTGATCTCAACAAGAGCATCTACCCGGTTTACACCCGGCCCCCGGTTATATACAAAGAAAGAATACGTGCCAAATACACTGGTCGTAACCGCCGGGAGCGCTGTGAAGGTGTTGGCGGTCGGGGTGCTTATGAGTTGGGACTCCTGAAAACTCTTCTGTGAAATCGACGTCACACTGCTAAGTGTTCCCGCGGTAATTGTAGCACCAAGCACGCTGGTGATTGTACCATTTAGCAGGTTTGTCAACGTCCCCGCTGTTACCGTTGCGCCAAGTACGCTTGTAATGGTTCCGTTCAATAAGTTTGTCAGTGTTCCGGCGGTAATCGTTGCTCCCAATACACTCGTGATCGTACCATTCAGCAAGTTCGTCAACGTTCCTGCGGTCACCGTGGCCCCGAGCACACTGGTAATGGTTCCGTTCAACAGGTTCGTCAGTGTTCCTGCTGTAATTGTCGCTCCGAGTATACCTGTGATGGTACCTGCTGTAATCGTGGCTCCAAGCACACTTGTGATCGTTCCGGCGGTAATCGTCGCTCCCAATACACTTGTAATCGTACCATTCAGCAAGTTTGTCAATGTTCCTGCGGTCACCGTGGCTCCGAGCACACTCGTGATCGTTCCGGCGGTAATCGTTGCTCCCAATACACTTGTAATCGTACCATTCAGCAAGTTTGTCAATGTTCCTGCGGTCACCGTGGCTCCGAGCACACTCGTGATTGTACCGTTCAACAAGTTTGTCAGCGTTCCTGCTGTTACGGTTGCCCCGAGTACACTTGTAATCGTTCCCGCCGTGATCGTTGCTCCCAATACACTCGTGATTGTACCATTCAGCAAATTCGTCAATGTACCTGCTGTTACTGTGGCTCCAAGCACACTGTTGATCGTACCTGCCGTGATCGTCGCTCCAAGTACACTCGTGATCGTTCCGTTCAGAATGTTGGTAATGGTTCCGGCGTTAATTGTAACCGTGGTCAGACCTGAGATGTTACTGATGGTTCCGTCCAAAATAATGCCAACCACGTTCCCGCTTGTATCCGTTCTGACAGGCTGGGCTGTGCCTGTACTATCCTGGCCAAAAATCAACGTTCTCAGATTATCCGGATTCGTATTAAACGTTGTAAAGTTAGGCATGTGCCTCGTCCTCCTCCCTGGTCAAATCTGTGAGATCTTACTCCCTTATGGCATACGCTGCGCCTGAAAGTAAACATCGAGCCGGGTCGGCTGATCCGGTTCAACGGATCGAATTGCAAGCCGGGTATAGTGCAAAAATCGCAATGGTACCAGCGCTTTGGTCTGGCCTCCCGCGACCACCTCCTGGCTGTCCACAGCATAATCCACGGCATTTGGGCTGATCTGGATCTGTACAAGAGCCGGATGTTTTCCCCGATTCACAACGCCATAGGTATACATGCTGAGTGATGAGGTGTCTTGTGCCGGGAGTGAATCCATGCTGCTACTGGTTTCGGCTCCAACATACGTATGCTCTGTAAAACAATGAATAGCACCAGGGAGTTTCGTACGTGAGGAAGCACCCTGCTTGAACCGGGGACGAGTAATCCGGGAACAAGGGGGTTTCAGCAATTTAGCGCGGCAGGAATGACGGGAGCGACGGCGACTGACATATTTAGTTGGTTGCTTCGTTCTCTTCTTGCTTTGCTTTGCTGTTCGACTCATCTCGATTTCCCCTTAAAAAATGTGCTTACGCATCGTATGCCCGGATTGGATATACGGGCACGGCAACCGCCGTTATTTCCAGATATACGGCTCAGTCCCCAATCCATTTTGCTTCTTTTCACATACACTGCCAGTACAATGAAATACGAATCAATCGGAATGTTGCTCAAATGAACTGGTCTATGGGAGGTGGATGAGATGACCAACTATAATGTATTCAACCAATCTAATCGTCCCCTGTTTACTCAACTGACCAATACCTTCTCAGCCCCGGGCATTGAAGCGTCACCAGACAGCGGTGCAGCTACTGCAGGCAGTTTTTTTGCCCTAACGACCAACAATACCTTAATTCCTTCCAACCAGAATCTTCTTCTACAGATCTTGAATGCGGCTGGCAGCGGCCGAACAATACGTATATCCAGCCTCACAGGAGGCACAACAGCGGCAGCTACTCTTGTTATCTATTCAGGAGGAACCGTGACTGTTGGTAGCACACCAGTGCCCGTCAATACGTTACTTGGAAATACCAACGCCAGTGTAGTTACCACAAGACAAAATACAGGTACTCTGGGGGGAACCTTCACGAGCATCGCAAGTATTCCGCTCACCGCAGGAATGTATTCACTGGGTCTGAATGGCTCCATTATTGTTCCACCGGGACAAACATTATCCATTAGCGTAGGCACGGGGAATCAGACCGCAGCCATTAATCTGTTCTGGTGGGAATTCTGAGTTTGACCCTGATAAAAGGAGGTGCACACTGTGCCGAACAATAATGTATTCAACCCGTTAAGCCAGCCCGTCTATACGTCCAACACCAACACGTATATTTCTCCCGGCATTGTTGCACCTCCAGAGAATAATGCTGGCAGTACAGGCAATCTGTACAACGCAGGTTCCACCAACTCCACAACACTGGGGTTGCTGGGAGGAACGGTGATCGCCACCGTACAATTGGCCAATCCAGCGGGGAGTGGGAAAACCCTATACGTATCACGACTCTCCGGCGGAATCACGGTATCACTCAATCTGTTATCTTCCTTCAGTGGTTCCATGAGTCTGAGCGCTAATGGAACACTGACATCGCCCACCACACTCACATCGGTAAACAGCAATCTTTCCAGCAGCAATACCAGCGTAGCCACGGTACGGTTCTCTGCTGCTACACCTGCAGGAGCGACGCCATTGATGGCTATGCCCCTTCAAGCAGGGCCGTATCTGTCCAATGAATTTGGCCGTTACGTGGTTCCTCCGGGTCAGGCCATTAACCTCTCTGTCAGCGGATCACTTTCGGTTGGCGGACTGCTGGCCTCCACTGCTTATTTCGCTTGGTGGGAAGTGTGATTTGTTCAACGATGTATAACAAAGGCAACGTGCAAACAGCCGCCTTCGGATGAGTACCGAAAGCGGCTGTTCTTTATATTGTAGATGTAATGATGATAAAAAATGTTGTCCAGACGAGGCTGTCAGGCCGATTCCTGCGGAATGTTCTCTTTGGCTTCCGTTATGAGAGGCTGTTTCCTCTCCCATAAGATACGTTGTAGCAGTATGCCGGCAAGACCAATTACCAGCGTAGCGAGACCGATATATTGAAAGGTGGGGCTCGGCCCTGCAACTCGAATGAGCGCTCCACCTGCAAGTGGCGCTACAACCAGTACAACACTAGATAGTGAATTTTGAATGCCAAAGACGCGCCCTACATAGGCAGGAGGGGTCTCTTTTTGCAACAAATAATTCAGAGTTACCATAAATAGCCCATTACCCAGCCCAATGCAGAGGCCCCAGATAATGACCCAAATTTCAGGTGTTTGTGGGCCGATCCACCCCAGCGCAGCAATTCCGGCACCCACGAACAGATATCCTCCACCCAGTCCCCACCCATACCCAATTCTAGGCAAGCGATTTAACAACAGAATGATGATAACTGCCCCGGCTCCTGCCGAAGACCCCAACCATCCGAGCAGTGATTCATTACCTGGCTTGATCTCCCGAAACAGGGTCGTAAACTGATAATCAATCATGAGAATGGCCATGAGTCCAAAACAGCCGAACAAAATCGTATTCAGCACGGTGCGACTGCTCTGTATAAAACGCCAGCCTTGCTTCCACTGGGAGAACAAAGATTCCGATCTATCCTTTCCACTAGCAGCACTTCCGTCTGATTCAAGGAACTCCGACTTCTCCACCAAACGCCGCGAGGGCCATAATACCGCACCCGACAACAGGCGGGTACAGGCATTAATGACAATACAGATTTGTGGTGAAAAGATGGCCAAAATGACTGCACCCAGAAGTGGTCCCGCCACTTTCGAACACTGGCTCACAAAACCGTTTAGGGATGATGCCTGAAACAGATGCTCCTCTGCCACCACCTGGCGGGTTAACGCCTGCTGAGCTGGAACGTGAAAAACTCCCATCGTGGCCCGCAGGGCAAGAAGTGGAAGCAACCATGCCGGGCTTGGCGCGAATAAAATAGCAATGGTTAATCCCACGGTGATCACGTCACACAGGATCATGATCTTTACTTTGTGCAGACGATCAGCCAGGGCACCTGCAAAGGAGCCCAGCAGTATACCTGGGACAGCCATACATACAGGAATAAGTGCAATGATCAGCGGATCGGCGCCCCAGCGGTAGGCCACCATCACCTGGATGGCGAGTGCATCGAACCAATCTCCAAACGTAGCCAGTGAGTATGCGATAAACATGCGGACAAACTGGAGGTTAGTCCATAAGCTTTTGGAAGATTCCGCAGATGAGGCGGGTGATTCGGTGGATTCATTGGATGTGGGTTCATTTGAAATGACGGTCATACATGTACTTCCTCCCTTGATTACAGCCGTTAGCGGTCTGTATGTTCCTTGGCTGTAATCATAAGGGCGTTATATCAGAGGAAGATCAGAGGATGGGGAGGTAGGAGATAAAAAGTTACGTATTTCATCTACAATTTGTTGTCCATATGCGGGTACACCGTAACTTTTGCAAATCTCCGCATACACTTGACGATACTTACTGCGAATTCTGCCTTCGATTCGATGATGACCCAGGAATAGGAGAATCTGATATGCAGCATTCAGATATAGCGGTGCGTTCAGCGACATCTTCAATACATCCAGACCGTCATCCATTCGTAACTCTGCCTCACGAATCCGTCCCTGCCGAAGTAACCATAATCCTTCCATCACCTGAAAACGTCCAATCTCCCGCAGATACGGGGCATCCTTCAATCCTGACCGCAGAACTGCCATCTGGGCCTCAACAGCTTCACCGCTGCCACCCCACAGTTCCACATACAACGCTGCAAGTGCTACAGGCAGTTTGAAATTAACTAGCTCGTCTGTCTCTATTACACGATATGTTTCTTCCAGCTGCTCTTTGGCACGTTGAAATTGGCCCACCTCTACATAGACTTCAACGATGTTCAGAATGCGGAGTTCGCGAAGCTGATCGGCAGACAATGCATCTGAATTCAGCGCCTGTTCATACAACTGAATACTATCCGCTGGCTCGATCAGGGGGTGCACGAAAATCAGTAGCCAATATAGTCGCTCCTCAAAGGGAATTTCTTTCGTTGTAATCAGCCATTCCACATCTCCCTGTATAAAACGGATATACAACTGATAATAAGGGGCAATCTGAATGCCAAGTGCTTCCTGTTGTTGAACCAGGGTCTGTATGGCGTTTCCCTGCCCAAACACGTGATATTTACGAAGTAATCCGTGAATGACCTCCTGCATTTCTGGGTCCTGAGCAGAGGGGCTAGCGGGTAGAGCGGACTTATTCTCATGCACAGCAAGTCGATATCCGTAGCCCCGTACTGTATCCAGACGGATCTCGTCCCAGCGTTTCAGCTTCTTACGCAGGCGATAGATATGATCGTCCACGGTGCGTTCAACCGGATATTCCAAAGGCCATACCCGATCCAGCAGTTGACTACGGGTGAAGGCTTTTTCCTTGTTTTCATACAGAAAATGCAGCAGTGCAAATTCCTTGGCGAGTAGACGAATGGATTCCGTTCGCCGTGTTACCGTATATGTCCCTTCATCCAATTGCAAAGACATGCCTGGTTCCTCCTACTATGTATAATTCGCTGATCCGAAATCGTATAGATTCATTCCATTTTTTCAACGTGTTCAACATACCACAAAAACCCTTTGCGAGAACGCAAAAGGTTTTTGTCGTCTAACTTATAGATGGCTTAGATTGTGGATTACGGTACGTATAGCTGTTCTTCCAACAAGTGTTCCCTTGTCTTAACCCAGCACGACACGATCATCTGCCATTTTTTTGCCGCTAATCCGTTCGAATTCACCAAGCAACTCAGGGACAGTCAACGTACGCTTGCGCTCTTCGCTGACATCCAGAATTATTCGGCCTTTGTCCATCATGATCAGACGGTTACCCAGACGAATGGCCTGCTCCATATTGTGCGTCACCATCAATGTAGTCAGTCTCATCTCACGCACAAGTGTCTCCGTTAGTTCCGTGATCAGTTCGGCACGTGATGGGTCAAGGGCTGCCGTATGCTCATCCAATAGCAAAATTTGCGGCTGGGTAAACGTAGCCATTAACAGGCTAAGTGCCTGGCGCTCCCCACCAGACAAGAGACCCACTTTTGCATTCGGACGCTTCTCCAGTCCAATTCCCAGCTTCTCCAGTTGCGTGTTAAAAATCTCCCGTCTGGCACGGGTAACTCCGAAGCCCAGTCCGCGTCCTTTGCCACGTTTGTATGCCATCGCCATATTCTCTTCAATGGACATATGTGGTGCTGTTCCTGCCATCGGGTCCTGAAACACTCGGCCAATCCAGCTACTGCGCTTATGCTCGGGCAGGTTTTTAATGGAACGGTCATTGATCAGAACATCGCCCATATCCGGCTTCATCACACCCGAAATGATGTTCATCAGCGTGGATTTACCCGCTCCGTTACTGCCAATCACCGTCACAAAGTCTCCCGGATTCATTGTCAGATTCACACCGACTAGCGCGGTCTTCTCATCCGTTGTGCCTGGATTGAACAGCTTGGTTACTTGCGTAATCTCCAGCATGATCACATACCTCCCTTCGCCTGATGACCCCCGGATCGCATCAACTCTTCCGTTCGTTTGCGAGCCAGACTTCGCTGCTTCATGGAGCGCTGCATCGTTGGGAATACAAGAGCAATAATAACGATCACCGCGGTGATCAACTTCAGATCAGATGTATCAAACCATTCAACCTGTAGGGCAAGTGCAACCACAATCCGGTATATAATTGAACCAACGATCGCTGCAAGTGTAGCCCAGAATACCGTTCTTGCTCCAAGAATGGCCTCACCGATAATGACGGAAGCCAGTCCGATAACGATCATACCGATGCCCATCGTGATGTCTGCAAAACCTGATTGCTGTGCAATGAATGCACCGGACAGGGCAACCAATCCATTGGATAAGCTGACCCCTACAATCGTAGTCACATCCGTATTTGCACCAAAGCTGCGAATCATGCGTTTGTTATCACCTGTCGCGCGGAGTGCCAGTCCAACATCTGTTTTCATGAACAGATCGAGCATAATTTTAAACACCAGCACGACGATGATAATTAACACCATGACATGCTCACCTGAGAATGGATTATCCATACCCATAATGGATTTATTCGGTGCGCCAAGAATACGCATATTAATGGAGTAGAGCGCGATCATCATCAAAATCCCGGATAATAATCCGTTGATTTTGCCTTTGGTATGAAGCAGACCTGTACAAGCCCCAGCCACCATGCCGCCAGCCATTGCCGCCAAACAGGCTAGCCAAGGAGAGAAGTCATTGGAGATCATAACCGCCGCGATTGCGCCTCCTGTTGTAAAACTTCCGTCTACGGTAAGGTCAGGAAAATCGAGTATGCGGAACGTAATATAAACACCAAGTGCCATCAGTGCGTATAGAAGCCCCAGCTCGATCGCCCCTTCAATTGAATTCCAGCTTATACTCACACTACTTCCTCCCTGTCTATCGAAAAGAATGAGGCGAACCCGTTGCATGTCCGCCTCGCATCCATACTGCCGGATTGCATTCCGGTCAGATTATTGAATCCATATCATAGCTCATTAAATTTATGAATTGATTCTATTGAATAATGTTGTTTTCCTGGTCTTTAACTTCCGCTTTCATCTCATCCGTAACCGTGATACCTTGGGCTTCAGCCGCTTTCAGGTTCAGGATCAGATCCAGTTTGTCCGGAACGGTGACTTTCATATCACCAGGTTTTGTACCATTTTTCAGAATGTCCGCGGCCATCTCGCCAACCTGATATCCATGGTCATAATATTTGAAGCCAACGGTTGCGAAAGCTCCTTTTTCAACGGTATCCCGATCACTGGAGAAGAACGGAATTTTATTACTGTTTGCCGTTTGGATGATCGTATCAACCGCACTCACGACAGAATTATCCAGTGTAATGTAGAAGGCATCTACTTTGCCAACGAGGGAATCCGTAGCCTGTTTTACTTCTGATGTATTCGTAACTGGTGCTTTCACCAGCTTGATATTATGTGTTGCGAGCGCTTTTTCAGCGTTATCTGCCATAACCACCGCATTTGGTTCACCTTCGTTAATGACCAAGCCCACCGTTTTCACATCCGGCAGATTTTTGGCGATAAAGTCAGCCAATTGTACAATAGCCTCCGGATTCGTGTCGGATGCACCTGTAACATTGCCGCCCGGCTTATCCATATCGGTCACCAGTTTGGCACCCAGTGGGTCTGTCACTGCTGCAAACAACAATGGCTTGTCCTTCACTTGTTGAGCCAGAGCCAGCGCAGATGGTGTTGCGATGCCGAGTACGAGATCATTTTTGGAATCACCCGAGATTTTCTGTGCAATGGACAAGTTGTTCGTCGAATCACCTTGCGCGTTATTGTAATCGATTTTGAGGTTCTTGTTCTCTTCAATGCCCGCTTCCTTCAGGGCTGCGATGAATCCTTCACGTGTAGCATCCAGAGATGGATGTTCAACAATCTGCGAGATGGCAATCTGGTATGATTTTTCCTCGCTGCCTCCACCTGTTGTAGTCCCTGATCCTTCGGATTCCGTACCTGTACCGCTGTTATTTCCGCAACCTGCCGCAACGATCATTGAAGCAACCATCATCAGTGACATCCAAAATTTCTTTTTCATGTGTGAGAACCCCTCTCCATCTTATAAAATGTGGTTACCCTTATCGAGATTCCATTGACACGATAGGGCGGGACAAAACAAACGCTTCAACGCATTGTTGCTTTGATCGACAAAAGCAGACAAATATAGACTTTTCTCATGCGACTGAAGTCCATGACCCGTGTTGGTGTTTTATTGTTCCCCTAATATTAAGGGGCGTCCCGATATCCGTCAATGGTTGAACCGCTTCCAATTTACTTTCATCGTATGGTTGTGATAGAAAACATTACATAAAGAAAAAAAAGCAACCCGCAAGTTATGCGAATGGCTCGTCAAGAAGCTGTAATGTGCTTAACGCTTCACGTTGACCAGCTGTACCAAGCCAACGTGTTAGCGCCAAACAATAAAATTGCCCTTTCTCCAATGCTAACGAACCCGAGACATCTTATTGGGGGAATAATCACGATATGCAAATCCTAACGAACCTCACACTCGTTATTCATTCTATTATTAGAATTCGATACCGAGAATCGGCCAAATTAAGCAAAATAGCGCCTTTACGATTCGTTAAATTTTGAAAAGATCTTTGGAGAGGAAAATAGCGTCTACAGGGTTCGTTAGAGAAATTTCTTTCATACAGTTTCACGTAACGCAGGATATAAAAAAAGAGATGGCCTCGACGAAACTCGATACCATCTCTTCTTCTTTACACTTTGAATATCTTTTATTATCTTTTTTTTCAAACTCTCACCCAGTTAATTCCCCGACGCTTCGCGAATCTCATACTTGCACCTTTTGCCGCCATCGGCGTAACATTCAGTACGCTCCACCTCAGCTTGAAGTAGCGAGCGAAACAGTTCCAGTTCACAGCGGCAAGCCTGCTTGTAGACACTCGCGACTTGCACAATCGGGCAGTTCATTTCCGTAATGACGTAGGTTCCATCTGCATCTCTAGACGCATCCGCCATATATCCGTTGGCATTCTGGATTCGAGCGAGTTCCTCCACCCGTCCAGCCAGATCCTGGCCCTCCATCTGTGGCAATCCGCTGCGAAGCAACTTGTCCCGGCGACTCTCGAACAATGCATCTACCACACCGCTCCCAGCTGAGTCAGACAATTCTTCAAGCAGTTCCAACGTAAGGGAGGAATATGATTTTGGAAAAAAGCTGTCCCCACGTACCGTCAATTGGTACACCGAGGACGGACGTCCGGCCGTAGCCCGGGCCTCCCGAACCTCAATCCAGCCGTCCTGCTCCAGTGCCGTCAGATGACGGCGAATGGCCATGCCGGTCAGACCCAGATCAGCTGTCATTTCCCTCGCGGTCAATGTACCTTGCTGCTTCAGCATGAACAAAATCCGTTCACGCGTCGTTCGTTCCTCTTCGCGCTTCACGATCAGCACCTGCTCTCCTGCTTATGCGTGTACCGGTGCTGCCTCCCGGCAGGCATCCGAGCAAAAGCGGTTATGCGTCTCTTCGCAATCCTCACAGCTTACATGCTGCAGGTTGCAGGTTGGACAATTAATATATCGGTCATGTGTCGTTCCACAGTGATAACAGCTAGCAATGACAATATCTTCTTCTGTCCGGTTAATCGGTACAGAGATGCGCTCGTCAAACACGTAACACTTGCCATCGAACAGATGGCCTTGTACTTCCGGATCTTTACCGTACGTGACAATACCGCCGTCCAATTGAGCCACATCCTGGAATCCTTCATTGATCATGAACCCAGTCAGCTTCTCGCAGCGAATGCCGCCAGTGCAATAGGTAATAATCGTTTTGTCCTTCATGTCACCCAGGTTCTCCCGAATCCACTCCGGAAACTCACGGAACGACTCCACATCTGGACGGATGGCCCCGCGGAAATGACCAATTTCGTATTCATAATCATTGCGACCATCGATAACGATAACGTCATCACGTTGTAGATGTTCATGGAACTCTTTCGGCGAAAGGCGTTTGCCGCTAGTCACATTTGGGTCAAGTTCATCTTCCACACGGAAGGTTACCAGCTCTGCTTTGTGACGAACAAAGATTTTTTTGAACGCATGCTCCTCGACATCATCAATCTTGAACACCATGTCGCTGAATAGCGGATTAGCCAGCATATCTTTCATGTACTGTTCCGTCTGTTCAGGCGTACCGGATACGGTACCGTTGATGCCTTCGGATGCGATCAGAATACGGCCTTTCACACCAAGGTCCTTACAGTATTGCAGATGCTCTTGTGTAAACGTCTCGGGGTCTTCAATCTTCACGAACTTATAATATAAAAGCACGCGGTACGCGCTGTTACACATGTATATCACCTGTTCCTATTCCATGTTGTTATTGGCCGGATCATCCGGCAAGACGACTACGTTGCAACCTTACTTCTAAAAAAGAAAATAAACAGCCGCCCGAAACATCGTCTCGAACTGCTGCCTGACATTCGACTTTTATTCCTGCATTCTAGTTTATCGGAAGCGGAACAGCTTAGTCAATATAAATGTATAGAAAGGCATGAAAGATATGGAACATATCTTTCTGCACCATTCACCCTATTCCGAGATCGTAATGACCGAGGTTACAAAGTGATACGATTCATTCTCCAATACCGCCTGTGATAACAGGATTTTATTTCCTTTCGGGCTCCAGGCGAGTGGGTCAGAAGCGTTGTCCATATCGGCCGAGATCTGGAACTGTTCTGCCGACTCCGTGTTGGAGACAAATAACCCTTTCTCATTATCATTCTCAGAATTGATCGTATACGCAATCTTGGAATCATCACCGGACCAGCTTGTGCCGAAAATCTGTGTGCCTCTGGCGAGAGTGGCCTTCTCATTGCCTTCCAGATCGGTGAGCACCAGCGCCCGTTTGGTATCCGCTGTTCTTTTCACAATCGCAAGCCTTGTTCCATCATTAGAAGGGATGACCCACTCCACACTTTTCAGCACCTGTTTTACGTCACCCGTCTTCGCATCGTATGCATTCAACTGGCCGTCCTCGCCCGTAATATAATAGAGCATATCGCCTGACACCTTGATACTCCGCACATTGAAATTACCTGTCTCCACCAGCACTTTTGTTGTGCCATCCACACTTGCCGAGATCAGATCACCCTTCATATTGGGGAAAACGACATGTTCATTATCCAGCCACGCGCCCTCTTGGATAAATCCATCCTCCTTGCCAGCAGGGGTTGTCTCCCCGTTATGCAGATTCAGGAAGTAGCCTTTACCCGTATTTTCCTCCGGCTCGCGGTAGAACAGGTACTGACCATCCGGTGACACCAGCGGTGCACCCAGACTGGCTTCACTTTCCTTGAGCGGCGTGTCTGTACCTTTCGTCAGATCATACATATATAAGTTATGCGGGTATCTTTCCTGACCTTCAACCGTGACGGGTTTCAAGGACTTGTTCTCTTTGTCGGATACAATCCAATCATCACTTAGCCATGCGATCCCGCGCATATTCGGCAATTTATCAATTTTCTCCAGCTTGAAGCTCTGGTACACGGACGTGTTGGTATTATCTTTTACCGTAATATCCGTGCCCGTTTTCCCGCCTTGTGCGTTGCCCCCCGGCTCCGTTGTTCCCCCGCATGCCGCTGTCGTTAACAGGGCAATGGCTCCGAACGTGCCCATAGCTGCTTGTTTCCAATTCATGATGGTCCCCCCTGGTTTCTCTTGCTATAGACCAAGCATACACATCGCATACTTCCAAAGTTATTCAGACTTGTTTCGAACTTGTAAACTTGAATCAGCCAAAGGGAACATGAGCTGGAACGTCACACCTTCCCCATCTTCTGGATCGCCCGACAGCAGGGTGATTGTACCGCCCTGTTTTTCAACAAACTGCTTCACGAGAGATAGCCCCAGTCCGGTTCCACCGGTTTTTCTGGCTCTGTCTTTGTTCACGGTGTAAAAGGGTTCAAAAATCTTCTCCCGCGCCTCTGCCGGAATCGGCGTACCCGAGTTATAGATGTGAATGATCGCTTGACGCTCCTGCATCCGTAGTTCATTCTTCACCCGGATCACACCATCCGGAACGTTATATTTGATGGCATTATCCAGCATGTTGATGAAAATATGCATAAGACTCTCCCGATCGCTGCGGATCACCGCCGGTTCAAGATCCAGTTCCATGTTCAGCCCAAATTTCTCGGCTTTCCCCCGCATCCGGCCACAGGCATCCTCCAGCAGAGCGCTGACCTCTACATCTTCGGCCTGGTTCTCGAAGTCATACTTCTCCAGAGCAGATAAATGTAAGACTTTCTCGACCATCTCGTACAGCCGCTCCGTTTCTTTGCCAATGTTACTCGTGGCATCATCAAGCAGTTGCGGATCATCCTTATACATGTCGAGCAGCTCCACATAAGCTTTGATCGATGTCAGCGGTGTCTTGAACTCATGGCTAATGTTACCGATATATTGTTTCTGCTGCTGTTCCAGCGCCTGAAGTTTCTCAATCGCCAGTTGCAGCTTCTGCTGCTCCGCATGCATGGCTGTGATATTTTGCTGAATGGATGTACTCATATAATAAATGCCCTGCCCCAGCTCCCCCAACTCATCCTTGCGCTTTAAAGGAGACTCCGTAATGTAATTCCCTTCGCGAATGGAATCTGCGGACTTTTTCAGCCGAGTAATCGCAACGGCAAACCGATTGTAGAACAGATAACCTAATATGAAGCTCAGCGCAACAACGACAATGCCCGCCCATATGAACAATTGAAGGATGCGAGTATAGAATTCATGGTAGCTCTGGACCGGATATTGCATCCATACGGCACCCATCTGCCCATCCGGACCGTCCAATGGTGCGGCATAGAGCAAGGTATCCCCTTGTTCATGATAGGCAATTTTATTTTGCAGTGCATAGTTGAGCGTATCCTGAACAATCGCACTCTCCCCGGAACTGATCGATGAGCCAACTTGCTGGCCCTTCATATTATAGAGAGCAATTGGCAATCCGGTAGAGTTGGCCAGTTCCTGTGCAAGCCTGCGGCCGTTTTGTTGTAAAAAGACTTCCTGTTCAAGATGAACGGACTCCGTGTAGTAGGACTGTCGCACATTCAGATTCACCAGCCGTGTCTGCTGTGATAAAATACCTTCAATCTGTGACTGCTGATTGCGTTCAATACCGCGCAGGACCAGTGAACTAAGCACCACCACGGTAAGGATAAGCAAGGCTGCCAGAAAAACACTGAACTTCAGCTTGATGCTGACTCTCATATGGCCCCGCCTGTTTCAGGTGCAGATGCTTTGTAGCCAATCCCGTATACGGTCTGTAATTTTTGCTGATCCGTATCTCCAATTTTTTTACGCAAACGCTGGATGTGAATGTCTACGGTTCGTGTACCACCCGCATACTCCATGCCCCACACCCGATCTAGCAGATCGTCTCGTGTGTACACCCGCTCGGGATTGGACATGAGAATGGTCAGCAGGTCGAACTCTTTTGGTGTCAGATCCAGCTTCTCCTCATTCACGGTCACTGTGCGGTGAGCAACATGAATACGCAGTGTGCCATTCACGATGGCCTGATTCTTCGAATCGTCAGGTGGTGGACTGCTTTTCTCGACACGGCGCATGAGCGCTTTCACCCTTGCAAGCAGTTCACGGATCTCGAACGGTTTGGTCATGTAATCATCGGCGCCCATTTCCAGGCCAACGATTTTGTCCACGATATCATTTTTGACGGTCAGCAAAATAATGCCGATATCCTCGCGGTCCTCCAGCCTGCGGCATACGCCATATCCATCAAGCCTTGGCATCATGACGTCCAAAATCATGACCTGCGGATGAAACGATGCGACCTTGACCAAGGCCTCTTCGCCGTCACTCGCAGTATCTACTTCATATCCTTCGCGCCGCAGCGCGTAAGCAATGGCACTGACAATACTTGATTCGTCATCTACCACGAGCACTTTTTTATTCATGGGATTCATCCTCTTTATCTATGTCATGAGTTAGTTTATGGGTCTATGTTAGCAAGGTCCGTGCGAATTAGCTATGGATGAGTTAAGGGTTAAAAAAAGACGTACATTCTCTCAGCTTGGACTTGGCTCTACTTTCTTTATACCCTAAAGGCAACAAAAAGAGCCAACCCGTGATTGGATTAGCCCTTGGTCTATAGATTCCTAATTTATGTTACTGCTTAGGCAATAACTTCTTAATTTCATCTTCGGAGAGTCCTGATGCTTTAACTATAGCAGAGAGATCTACACCAAGTGTAAGTAATTCACGGGCCATTTCTCTCTTACCTTCCAACTTACCCTTGGCTGCACCTTCAGCTCGTGCGCCTTCAATCATTGATTTTTCGTCACTCAATGCTTTCATCCGAGCATCGTAGGCCATTCTGGTGGACGCATCCTGACTCAGAAATTCCAGCGTATCCATCGCCTTTTTCAACATCGGTTCATTCATGGCCAGCACCTCCCAGTTTGATGTATCTATTCCTTTAAGGAATAATAACCAATTCACGAGTCCGCCTTTTTCCATCGGAACAGAATACTCATCCAATTTGGTTAGTTCCATCACATGTATTTCGATATCATCCGTCAAACCAATACCTGTATGATCTTCTCGTAAATGAAAAACATTGTGATATCGCTCATTATCCAGACAGGAGTAGTTGAGTATATTAATAGTCACGCATTTTTTGAGTAGACTATAGTTTTCACCCTTTTTTATCTGATGAAAGTACATCTCACTCCAATAAAACAACGTCCTTTTCTCCATGTTATACGGGTTAAACAGCTGCATTTCAATGTTAATTAGTTTGCCTTCTAACGTCTTTGCTTTAATATCCAGAATGGATTGTTTATCCTCTGGACTATCCTTATCTGTATACGTGTTAACCACAGTGATCTCCGTAAGAGGAGATTCGCCGGTCTCTATAAACGTGCTGTTCAGAAAAGCTAACAAAACATCTTTGTTTTGCTCACTTCCAAAAATGCGTTTGAACACAAAATCTACTCGTGGATCGAGTAATTCCGTCACTCAGCATCAGCTCCATTCTCACCAGCATTATATCATAATTCCCATATAGCCTCAGCTTGATAATGGATCTGCACTTAAATTGCATCTACTCCTCAAATGACAGATTCAGCGGCTCGTCCGACATCTCGTACTCTGTCTCCATATGTGTCAGTGGTGTGTTCAGATCAACCTCCTCGAAGCGGAAGCTGTCGACCCACACTTTTCCTTTGCCGTTCAAAATAACCCCGAATGAAATGACCGCGCTGCCCTCCGGCACATCAAGCACAATACTGTACTGATTCCATGGCTGCGTACCCGTGATTGGCCGATCATGCATGTTATCAAATTGAAGTACATCATGCACGTTATTATCCACACGCATCCATAATCCGCAGAACGCATCCACACGCTCGGTCTTCACGAATCCCGATAATTTCATTCGCTTACCCACATACTTGTCCGCTCTGAACTGTTGCATCATTGTTGCAAACTCGTTGGGCTCCATTGGCGTAACGGCCTTCAAATATCCTGATGCTTTTCCCTGATGCACTTCGGCCGGATCAATGCCCATCTCATAATTCTGCGGGTGACTTCCGGTTAACATCCAACCTGTAATTGTTGACGTCTGGTTCATCTGTAATTCTCCTCCTCTGGTTCTTCCTTCGAATAATTTCAGATCGAACAATTTGCGAAAACGTCCTGGTGGCATGCCATATAATTTGCGGAATGCACGGGTGAAGGCTTCTTGACTCTCAAAACCACAAGCCAGAGCGATGTCCAAAATGCCCGCATCCGTCGATCGGAGGGTGGTGGACGCCAGACTCATCCGACGGTTTCGGATATAATCCACCACGGTCATGCCCACCTCATTACGGAAAATTCGATGGTAGTGATATGGCGACAACAACGCCTCGGATGCCACTTCTTCCAGCCCAATCTGCTCATGCAGATGAGTCTCAATATAGAACAAACTTTGCTGAATCATTGCACGGTAACGGCTCAACTGAGGTAAAGCCCCCTTCCATATCCTTACTATACGTGAAGGATGTCATCGCCGTTTTGATCATTTTTGCTATCTTTATTTCTGTTGTCCTCTATCAATAACGCAAAAAAGAGCCAATCACGGATGGAATCCTTTCCGTAATTGACTCTTCTGGGAAACCGCCGTCCTGTGGCTACTCTAGAGCCACTTCATTGATCTACAGCAGGTTCATTTATATCTTTGCTTTATCTATTTGCACAACATTCTTCGTCAGACAGCTGGTACCGGCTGTGCACCAACCTCTTCGTCATCATGCTCCACCAGTTCATGTTTCTCCCAAGCTCTACTCTTCCAGCGGAAGTACATAATGACCGCGCGGGTCCACTCATCCGCCGCAATGGCAAGCCATACACCAGCGAGCCCCAGATGAAGCTTGAATATGAGCAGGTATCCCAGCGGCAGACTCATGCAGACCATGGAGATCAGACCCATGTATACCGGGAACTTTGCATCCCCTGCCGCACGCAGGGAACCAATGATCACAATATTGCAGGTACGCCCGGTTTCGAGCAACAGACTGAGTAGAATCACTTGAGCCCCCAGCTTGATAATTTCCGGATTATCCGTAAATATGCTCATCAGCGGCACACGGAAAAAAATGATGATTACATCAATGATAACCGTGGCCAGAAGGGCCCATTTTACACTGTCGAAAACACGTTTGTACGCATCGTCTTTGCGCCGCGCACCCACAAGCCGACCTACAATGATCGATGTCCCCATACCAATCGCCATGCTGAACAAGTAGATATAGCTGGAGATGTTACCCGCATACTGCTTGGTTGCCATAGCTTCTGCGCCCAGATAGGTCACATACAGCGTGAACACGAGCTGGCAGGAATGATATACCATGGATTCCATCGCAGACGGAATGCCAATCCGCAGAATTTTGCCAATGAATTTCTTAGACAACTTAATGTAGTATTCAAAATCCACCCGCACCTCGCTCACACGATACAACAACCAGAAGAAGATCAGCAGGCAGATAAAACGGCTTCCCACCGTGGAGATCGCTGCCCCTTCCACCCCAAGCTTTGGCAGGCCGAAGTGTCCAAAGATCAATGCATAGTTACCAACAACGTGAATCACGTTCATGAATACAGCAACATACATCGTTTCTTTGGTGTAACCATGTGTACGAATCGTCGCAGCCAGCGCATTAATGAGCGCCTGAAGGAAGATACCGCCACCGACGATATTTATATACGAACGGGCAAAATCATAAATTTCGCCTTGAATGTTCAAGAGTGATAACAAATGTCCTCCGAACAGAAGGAAGATTCCGCTCAGGACCAGACCTACGATAAGATTCAGTGTGATCGCATTACCTGTAACCTGCGCTGCTTCACTTAACTTTTTGGATCCGATATATTGTGCGACTACAATCGCAGCACCATGTCCAATGACTTCCAATACAAGGATAGCGATAGAAATAATCTGATTGGCTGCTCCAACGCCGGAGACCGCATTATCGGACACCGAGCTGAGCATGAGCGTATCCACGCTCCCCATCAACATAAATAAGAAGAGTTCCAAGAAAATAGGCCATGTAAGTCGAATCAGATTCAGATCCTTGGCATCAGAACGAAGGGACTCTTTGGTTGAGGATATTGCTGTCATTTTCTCACCTTTCCCATGTGGGCTTTAATTCTTAGGGTATGTTAGCACAGGTGGTTTGAAAATGCAGTAGTTTTGCGAAAATAGTTGAAAGTTTTTTGTAATTCCATAAATAGGTATTTTCACTACTTTCATAAAGCCCCATTTCCGTAAGCTTATCAAAGGTTTCAGAAGACAAAAAAGGCCCCTCCCAACTCGCTTTTAAGCAAGTAATGGAAGGACCTTGGACCCTCAACCTTTTAACCTTTAACAGAACCCGCAGCAATGCCCTCCACAATTCGATTACTCAAGATGAGAAAAGCAATCAGGATTGGCATAATGCTAATCATCAGCGTTGCACCAATGGCTCCCCAATCCGTTGTGTATTGACCAATAAAGTTCTGTACCCCAACAGTCAGGGTTTTGTACGAATCTGTACTGATGAACGTATTAACAAAGATGAATTCATTCCAGTTATAGATCATGTTAATGATCGCCGTTGTGGAAATGACCGAAGACGTCATCGGCAACACAATCCGAAAGAAAATCCGATGCACGGAGCAACCATCCATCACTGCGGCTTCTTCCACTTCCCGGGGGAGAGCGTAGTAGAATCCAAGTAGAATCATAATGGTAATTGGCATATTAAAGGCAATATAAGACAGGATGACTGACAAAGGATGATCTGTGAGATGAAGCTTCAGGAACAAGCTGAACAGCGGGATCAACGTGGAGTGTACAGGGATCATCAGACCCACCATGAACAGCCCCAGCACCAGCGAACGACCTTTCCAGCGCATACGTGTAATGGCAAAGGTCACCAGACTGGCGAACAGCACGGTGATCACCACCGAGACCACCGTAATCCATACACTGTTGAAGAAGTACAAGCTGATATTTCCCTCTGTCCATACCTTGACATAGTTTTCCCAACGCGGAGTGGCAGGAAGGGAAAAAGGCGCCATGTCGAATACTTCCTGATTATTTTTAAGCGAGAACAACAGTAGCCATACCAAAGGTAAAATTTGCAGCAAAGCTACCAGGGACAAGAGGAAATACAGCAGAATATAGCCAAATCTCCTTAACCATGCCGAACCTCGGCTTGTCCCCGGGTAAGTTGGCAATCTAACGGCCGTATCCGTCTTCACCGGGATGGACCTCCTTTCATTTCACTAGGGCGTGTCTGGAAACTCCGAAGGTGGCAGATTTTGCCGAATTTTCGTTCCAAGCAAGGAAATTTTCCGCAGGCGTGCCGGGGCACGTCAAGGGAAAGTGACGCAGCAGGGGGCGAAAAGGCGGTAAAAGATGCACTTCAGCGAGTTTTCAGACACGAACTAGCGTCAGGAATACTGGATCGTATCTTTGGATGCCGTCGCTTTACGAAGCAGCCAGGTAACCAGCAGACAGATCAAGAGCAGGAAGAACCCTACAGCACTGCCGTAACCAAAGTCGAAGCTACGGAACGCCTGACGATACATATAGGAGGCCATCACTTCGCTGGAACCATTCGGTCCGCCATCGGTCATCACGTAGATGAGGTCAAAATACTTGAGTGAGCCCACCACTGCCAGTACCACAGTCACCTTGATGACTTCTGTAATAAGGGGCAGCTTGATTCGAAAAGCGATCTGCCAAGGGCTTGCTCCATCAATCCGGGCTGCTTCCACCAGAGATTCCGGAATATTTTTGAGGGCCGCATAATAGATCAAAATATAGAAGCCTGCATACTGCCATAGAATCGGCACGAACAGTGCATACAACACCAGGGATGGCTCCGCCAGCCAGGCTGGCGGATTGCTGAAGCCGATCGCTTCCAGAAAGGTGTTTAGCACACCATTGCTGGGATGATAGATCTTCAGCCATAACTGGGCGATCGCGACCGAAGACAGCAGCATCGGGATCAAATATATTTTACGGAACAGATTGGCCCCCTTGATCTTGCCTGACAGCACCAAAGCGATCATCAGATAACCGATCAGACTCAGCGCAGAGAACAAAGCAAGTAAAAAGGTATGATTCGCACTCTGCCAGAATGTTCCGTCTTGAAGAAGTCTGGCGTAATTATCCAATCCAATAAAGGTCATTGCACCGATCCCGTCCCATTGCATCAACCCATAATACCCGGTGAGCACGATCGGGATGTAGACCAAGACCAGCAGCAGAAGCAGTGCAGGAAGCACGTACAACGCAGCAACGAGACGGTTGGACATGACTTTGTCCATCACATTATCCTCCCTTCAAGCGTTCAAACGTGTGTACGTCAATTGCCTTTATCAATTGCAGCCTGATGATTCTTCACAAAGTCCTCCGGTGTTACCGCTTTGCCAAACAACGCCTGAATCATGTCGAGATGGGCCTGAGCGGCTGCCGGTTTCATCTGTACATCTGCAAAGAGTGTAAGGCTGCTGGCCTGGTTCAATTCGTTCAGCAGGTCAATATAGAGCTGTGGCAACTGTACTGCCGCCGTATCCACTTTGGTAGCCGGGATGACGCCTGCTTCAGTTACCGAACTTTCACCCCATTTTTCCACAAAGTATTGCACAAACTTCTGCGCTTCTTCCTTCACTTTGGAGTTCTGGGCCACGAACAACCCTACACCTGGACCACCTACCCAGCTATTAATATCGCTCTTGCCATCTTCCATTGTTGGGAATTTGAAAAATCCGATCTTGTCTTTGAATTCCTGCGGGATGTCCGGGTTAGTCGTGAAGTTTGGCAGTTCCCAGGTACCCATCAGATACATAGCAGCTTTTTCGTTCATGAATTCGGATTTGCCCTCATCGTTAGACAACCCGTTAAAACCTTTGTTGAAAGCATTCATATCCACCAGTTTTTGTACCTCGGCAGCAGCTTGAGTCAGCGCAGGGTCGTCAAACTTGCCAGAGCCATTGATGGCCTTTTCCAGTGCATCTCCACCTAACCGATTCGCCAGATACATATACCAGAGTGAGCCGGTCCAGCGGTCTTTATTGCCCAGTGCGATCGGAACCTCACCGTTCTCTGTCAGTGTCTTCAGCACACTCAGGAATTCATCGTACGTTGCTGGCGGCTGCAAGTTATATTTTGCAAAAATGGCTTTGTTATAATAAATGGGGGAGATATTCAACTCGATTGGTAGCGCATATGTTTTACCGTCTATCGCATAAGCTTCTGTTGTTCCGGCTATGAATTTCTCGCCCAGCGAGTCACTCAACAGATCATCGACCGGTGCGAACAGGTTCCCCTTCACATAAGGCTCCAGAAATCCAGCAGCCCAAGTTACACCAACATCGGGAAGTTCATTGGATGCCGACAGGATTTTCAATTTGTTCTTATATTGTTCATTCTCTAGCACTTCCTGCTTAATGGTTACATTCGGATGATCCGTTTGATACTGCTTGATGATATCGTTGACCAGTTTGTTTTGCTGTGCGGAACTGCCTGCTGGCCAGAGGTGCATAAATTTGAGGGTTACTTTCCCATCTGTGCCGTTGCTGACTGTTTCACCCTCTTCATCCGAACTTGAACTGTTACATCCGGATAAAATTACGGCGAGAACCAGCGTCCATGACAGAAGAATGGCCATCGTCTTTTTGCTCATTATTCCAACCCCCTTGGTTTTATCGGTTAATGTAACCGCTTTAACCAAATTGTAGCACGCGCCTATCACACCTATAAGACCAGAACAATTTGGAAAAACTCCACTTTTTTGAGGTTATTTGTTACTTCGTTCAGATAGGGAATGCCGATATTTGCTTGGACTTAGCCCCTCAAGACTTTTAAATACTGTGATAAAATACTTATCCGTCTGATAACCCACCTGTTCGGCAATTTCCGAGATTGGCATCGTTGTCTGTACAAGCAACTCCTTCGCGCGCTGAATGCGTTTGCGGGTAAGATATTCACTAAAATTGATGCCGATCTGTTCCTTGAACAATACGCTGAAGTAACTGGAGTTGAGATGGAGTAAATCAGCGATTTCACGCATGGTCACATGTTCACCCAGATGAGCATCCACATAGGTCAAAGCTTCACTGATCTGGCTATTGAGCCTCTGTTCTCCGCGCTCCTTAACATCCAGCAGCTTCGGGTCAACCATTTCTTGCATCGTTTGAATACGTCGCTGTTGTTCGCTGAACTTTAGGGCTTTTTCGACGGTCTGCAGCAATTGTTCCTTATCAATCGGTTTCAACATATACTCCACAACACCCAGCTTAATGGCCTGCTGGGCGTATTGAAAATCGGCATGCCCCGACATAATCAGGACAACAGGCTTGTTCGAAAAATGTTGAATGGCTTCAATCAGAGACAAGCCAGAGAATTCCGGCATGCGAACATCCGTTATTAACAGATCTGCCGGCTTTTTCTTGAGCCATTCCACAGCCTCGACGCCACTTTCTGCAGTCTGAATGTGATTTCGTCCTGCCGACCATCCCTCCAGTGTTTTGCGAATACCCTCTCTTGTACGCGGCTCATCATCCACGATAAGAATTGTTTTGTCATGAATCATATGCACCCTCCGTTCCCATGGGAATCTCAAAGCAAATGACAGTCCCTTCCCCAACCTTACTTGTTATAGAAAGCTTGCAACGTTCGCCAAGTTGGCTACCAAAGTAAAGCTTCAGTCGCCGATGTACGTTGATTAGACCTACACCTGTACCCTTGTTAGATACAGGGGGGCCACCATGTAAAGCTTGAATGACAGCTTGAAGCCGTGATTCATCCATACCGGGACCATCATCCCGAACCTTAATGCAAACCAGATTTTTCTCGGTCAAAGCATCCACATGGATGCTTATCTTTCCCGGTCCCAGTTTACTTTCAATCCCATGGAGAATCGCATTTTCCACCAAGGGCTGTATGAGCAGTTTCGGTATTGCGACCTTACGCACCGTATCACTCAGCTGAATCTCCCATTGCATTCTCTCTCCCAACCGCATCTGCATAATTTGAAGATAACGCTCGGCGTGTTCCAGCTCGTCGGCAATCGTAACCCATTCATCCTGCTGCGAACTGGAGATGATATAACGAAATAATCGGGACATCGCCACAACCATACGTGCCATCTCCTCGTCTCCCTTCTCCTCAAGGGACCAATAGAATGCCTCCAGTGTGTTGAATAGAAAATGGGGATTAATCTGAGACTGCAACGCCTTCAGCTCAGCCCGGGACTGCATGACTTCCTTCTCATGAACCACACGGGTCAATTCATTCTGCCTGTAGACCATCTGGTTATATACGTTGTTAAGTTCATTGATCTCCATCGTTGAGCTAACCATTAGATTAGGTCTCATTGCTCCCGGCTCTGCACTGCGCATGGCCCGCATCAGCCGTATGAGTGGACGTGTAATCATTGTGGACAGGAAGAAGGACATGATAAGGAACAGAACAACACCAATCATTCCCGAGACGAGCAACGCTGTTCTCAGGATGGATACACCTTCCGTTGTCTCCCGCAACGGGGTCAGGACAGCAAGTGTCCATCCCGTTAACTCCGATTTTTGCCTGACAACGATATAGGATTCCTCCCCGTTCTGCACGACTGATCCGCTGTCCAATATGGCCTTTGGATCGAGATTAATTTCCAGATCGGAACTCACCACTTCGCCTGCACCATCCAAGAGCATGATAGAGTCCTGCGAACCATCTGTCCCATTCGAATCATTGAGTTGAAAAAAACTACGCTGCATCCGCACCACCACATAACCTCCGTGTTCGAAAGAATGATCCAGCAGGTTAATCCGCCGAATAGCCAGGAGCACACCCGGATCTTCAGGGTCAGCGCCTGCCCATACCAGTCTGCCTTTTCCTTCATCCGCCAGGTTGATCCAGTTGCGCTCCACTCTGAGATCGAGGGATCGGTCATCCATCGGAAAGATGCGGTTATAACCCGTAGTGTATATCTCCATACTTTGTGCGCCATTAATGAAAGACTGATAACTGCCTGCAATCTGCAAGAGAGCTTGGCGCTGATTAAAGGTCGCCGGGTTGCCTTGTTTCTCATCGCTGAGCAGACGTTGCACATATGCATCATCCGCCACCTGGGCAGTCAGCGAATTCACTTGTGCAATGATTGCATCCAATCTTCCACTGGCTTGGACGGCGGTTTGGTGAATATGTTTCTCCGCATTGCTTTTCAGCAGGGCAGCTACCCGATCATAAGCCGTTATGCCTGCGAGCAGCAGAACAACAAGCATCACCATAACAAAACCAATGAAGATCTGATTGCGAAGTGAGTTAAAATGTCCTTTTTTCCCGTGCAACTTCCCCATTCTCCTCTCTTTTTGGCATGTAAAAGAACCCACCACCTTACGCCCGTGCTCTTGAAGACTGGGTACAAACGATGCCGGATTTATCTACGTATTCAGTTTTTCTATATAAAATGAACAAAAGAATATTTACATTAGCCACTACGATGACAGAATAACCTTCCAATCGCTGTTATCCCCAGATTTTTTGATTCCCTTTTTAAAGGGGAAAATCCGGTGATAAAGGCGAAGCATATGCTTCCGATGCAGCTTTCTTTCAGAAAGCTATTAGCTCCGCTTTTTCAGGTTATTTCTGCCCTCTCCGTTCTCGTGTAAATGTTTAGTTCATTTATATAGTTAAAGCGCTTGCAGAAATGAACCTTACTCTTCTTCTCTCTTAGTCTTTGTTTACCGATTAAACTAACGACTAAAAAATAGCATAGTTTTACAGGTTAATCAATCCTCCCAGGAGTTCCCAAACGTTAAATGACAAGGATCAAAAAAAAGAGAGGGGACTTTTAAAGTCCACCTCTCTTTGTTCATATCCCTTCACACATATCCTTCTCTGTGACACATCTTCAGTTATTTCACGGACCCTTGGGTAACCCCGTTGATGATCCACTTCTGTGCAAACAGGTAGATGATAATCATCGGCAGCAATGCGAGCAGGTAGGATGCAAACGCAAGGTTAAACTCGGTATTGAACTGTCCTTGGAATACATACTGTACCAGCGGCAGCGTGTACTGTCCCGGATCACTGATAATAATGAGTGGCAGCAAGAAGTCGTTGTACGTGGACAGGCAAGTCAGAATACCAACCGTGGCACTGATGGGTGCCATGAGCGGGAAAATAATTTTCCAGAACGTGCCCCAGGTTGTCGCCCCATCCACAAACGCTGCTTCCTCCAGCGCTACCGGAATGGACCGGATGTATCCAACGTACACAAAAACGTTAAATGCCAGGCCATATACCGTGTGCAGCAGGATCAGACCTACCAAGTTCGTCATCTCCAGCGATGCGGTCAGCTTAACAATCGGCAGCATGATGATTGGGAATGGAATGAACATCGCGCTGACGAAGTAATAATACAGTCCTTTGAAAAACTTGTGTTTCTCCATATTCCGTGCAATCGCATAGGCTACCATCGAGTTACTGAGCAACGTCAAAAGCACGGTGGATGCGGTAACGATCGCACTGTTACGGAACGATTGGAAGAAGTTTGTCATGTCGATGGCTCTCGCAAAATTCTCCCAGTGAAGTGTCGTCGGAATGGCAAAGACCGATTGGGCCATCTGTTCCGGATTTTTCAAAGCTATTGTAACGGTCATATACAATGGGAACAGGATAAACAGGGTACCCAGCACAACAAGCAGCATAACGAGCCAATTAATTCGTGTACGGCTTCTCATTACAGATCCATCTCCCTTCTTTGCAGGAACCGGATTTGCAGAATTGAAATCACCGCAATAACGATGAAGTAAATAACCGAGTTCGCAGATTGATATGCATATTCGCCGCCTTCAAATCCGCCGGTGTAGATCAAGTGGGAGATGGACTGCGTCGCCCGTCCGGGACCACCGTTGGTCAAGGCTACGATTTGGTCGAAGACCATAAGTGAATTTTTCATCGCCAGCACCATATTAATGGTGAAGAATGGGGCAATAAGCGGGAAAGTAATACTCCAGAATTCACGCCATTTGCCTGCACCGTCGAGGTTGGATGCCTCGTATAATGTCGTTGGTATCGTTTGCAGACCAGCCAAATACAGAATTGTATTCAGGGCCACCGATTGCCATACTGCAACAATGACGATACCAATCCAAGCCAGACTCTCGCTGCCGAGAATGTTGGTGGATAGCGCATTGATGCCCAGGTTTTGTCCCCAGATCGGGAATACGTTGGAGAACAGATAGTTAAATATGTAACCTACGATCAGTACACTCAGAATATTGGGCAGGAAGTAGATGCCGCGGAAAAAGTTACGGAACTTAATCTTGGCATTCAGCCCGAGTGCAATGAGTAGACTCAGAATATTGGTCAGGATCGTCACAACGATCGCGAACTTGAACGTAAACCAGTAGGCGTTGCCTACATTGTCATCCTGGAACAAGTTGAAATAGTTTTTGAAGCCAACAAAATCATACTCTTTCCCGAATCCGTTATAATTCGTAAATGAATAATAGATGCCCTGGAGGGCCGGCAGCGTCATAAATACAAAGAACAATACTACCGCCGGAACCGTCATCCAGTAATAGGGTGCGATACGCTTGTTCATACTCCATCCTCCTTCTGACAAGGCTTAGCGCCGATTAGCAACCTTGTCCCATTCTTTGTCGAGTGTATCTAGATAGTTGTCGATGTTTTGGTTCTGCAAAAAGGACTGTACGATGGAATTCAGCTGCACCGCAGCCGGAATATAGTGATCGGGAAAGTCAATAACTTTGCCCTGCTCGATATATGGCATCAATTCCTGTACGGCAGGATCATCCTGCTTCACGCCTTCTACCGCAGAGAACAGCGTCTGTTCGTCAATATATCTTCCGATATTTTCAGGCTCTAATAGAAACGCAATAAACGTCTCTGCCTGTTCGCGATTAGGCGTGTCCGCCGCAATGGTAAACAGGGAGTCGATCCCGTTCACCAGCTTGATCTCGCTTGCATCGTTGCCCGTAGGGAATGGGAAGAAACCGATGTCGACATTTGGATTCGCTTTGCGAATCTCCGAGATGGCCCAGGTTCCCTGGATGTACATGTAAGCTTCACCGTTAGCAAAGGCACGGTTACCGTCCGAATAAGCTTTACCAAAGTTATCGCCGTGACCGTATTTCATGAGTTCCAGTTGCTTCTCAGCTACCTCGCGGTACTTCTCCTTGAACGTCACTTTGTTATCGCGCCGCTCTTGGTAGAAATCAATACCAACCAAATTGGAGGCCAGTGCATTGAACGGCAGGCTCGTCTGCCAGTCATCCTTGTATGTGAAGTAAAACGGAATCTCACCTGCATCCTTAATCTTTTGGGCGGTCGCAATGAGTTCATCCCACGTCTTGGGCACGTCCAATCCCATTTCCTTAAACAGCGTTTTGTTGTACATGATGCCGTTTGCATTAGTCGCGTAAGGAATACCTGTCACTTCGTCCATGCCTGTGAGATCATTCAGCATTTGTATGTAGTTCGGATCAATCGTCTGGAGTAATGAGTTGTCCGTCAGATCGGTGAAAATATCACTCTGGGCCAGAATGGAATACGTATCCGTTGCCCCCATGGCCATAATATCCGGTATATCATTTTTGACGACACGGGTCTTCAATACCGTCTCCGCATCCGGCGGATTCACCTGTGTCACCTGAATATCGTCATGCTCCGCATTAAACGTTTTGATCAATTCATCAAAGGTTGTTTTGGCTTCAGGCTTGTTCTGGAAAAATTCAATCTGCACTTTGCCATTCGCGCTATCCCCACTGGTACAGGAAGATAGAAGTACAGCCATCATTCCACACAGCAACATTGTCCCGAGAGCCTTGGTAAGCGTTGTTCTCATGTTGTACCTCCCTCAGCTTAATAAATTGAACTAATGTGATTTGCACAGTGTCACTCCGATTGCAGTACCATCTTCCGATCGTTGTTATCCCCAGATTTTTTTGATTCCCTTCCTCAAAGGGAAAATCCGATTTTAGCGTATGCTTTCGAAGCAGCTTTCTTTCAGAAAGCTTTTAGCTGCGCTTCTTCAGATTGGTTCTGCACTCTCCGTGTTCGTGTATATCTTAGTTTCACTTTATATACGTAAAGATTTACCCATCCAAATGGTGAAATAACCATTTGGTTAATCCTTCCAAACCGACTTCAATCTGAATGGATAATATACGTCTTTATTATTTCTAAAACGGTTTCGGTAAAAATGAATCACGGCAGTTCTTCCCATGACCTGAATCAGGCATAACAAAAAGGACACTGGATGATATCCAATGTCCCTCATTTAATAAGCTTATATTCAGCCACTGTAACGCTTTTATCCAACCTATTACGAACGTTCTGCTTTCGGCAAAGCATTACGTAAACGCTTGGCCCGATAACTCTGATATGCACGAATCAACATGCCAATGATAATCATGACCACACCGATGTTAATTGCGACATCAGCGAGATTCAAAATCCCGCGTCCTGACGGAAATACGAGAAAATCCGTTACCCGGGCATAGATAAATCGATCGATCGCATTCCCTAAAGCCCCACCGACCATAAAACCCGCGCCAGCTTGCATCCAGAAACCGCGAATCTCACCTTTACTCCGGTAATACAGCATGCCCGCTATGAACAGAACAGCTATTACACCGAACAGACGCGCATTTCCCTGAAACATGCTTCCAGCCATTCCACTGTTCTCGTAATGCTGTAACTGCATGCCCGAGTTACCCAGTCTCATGACGTCGCCAACTTCCATATACATCCTCACTGCAATCTTGGTTCCCTGGTCCACCAAAGTCACCAGCAGTGCTACAAAATAAAACAGCATCGTGCTTCTCCTCCTGCCTACGTAGCAATAACTTATTTTAACTTTAAGAGTTATGTATATTAGGTTCCCTTCACTTTAACACAGCCGATGTACGGTCTCCAAATGAACGGTCTTTAACCACGCAAATAACGTCCGCTAACATCGTTCAGACTGCATCCAGAAGGGACTACACCAATCCATGTCGAATGTAGACATCAATCATATACGTAAAGGGGATGTCTGTAATTTGAACCTGACCATGACAGAGAAATTAAAGGAAATGCAACAGGAAGAAAAGGACTTGGTATTTGGCACATTTAATTCTGAAATGGCACTTAACCTTGGCCTGCATCTGGTTGAAGAAGCGAAGCGTCGTTCCCAAGCCGTGACCATCGACATAACCCTGAAGGGACATCGTCTCTTTTTGCATGCGATGGAAGGCACTCATCCCGACAACGAAGACTGGATTCGACGCAAGAACAACGTGGTGAATCATTTCTCCTCCAGCTCTTGGCACACGGCTCTGCGGTTGAGAAGCGAAAATCAAACACTTGAGCAAGACTTCAATCTGCCTTCATCGGACTATGTCCTGGCTGGTGGCGCTTTCCCGCTTATTCTGGAAAATGAGGGACAAGTCGGCACCATTACAGTATCGGGTTTGCCTGATGAAGAAGACCATGATCTGGTCACGACAGGAATCCGCTCTTTTTTGTTGCAGCAGAGTTAGATTAAAATGGGCAATAAAAAATCCGTACCTGGGATAGGCACGGATTTTCTTCTTTTTCCTGTAGTTAAATTCCTGCGTTTATTGGATCGCTGAGAGAACGTCCAGCAGCATGGATTTGAATTTGGGCCGATCAATGGCTTCACAGACACGTACATTCGGCTCTTTGCCAAAACGTCCGTTGATATCAACCACACTGTATCCACGTGTCAGTTCTCCTGCCGCTTCCACATCCACATAGTATTGACCCGACTTGGTCATGATGGATTCATCTGCCGCTACAGCCATCAACAATGTATCCGGATGAGTGGTGCCATTGAGTTTATGTACCGACTTGTTGAACTCCATAACCACTTTGTTGATTGCAGTGAAGAAATCGGCACCCGATGTACCTAGAGCCGCAATCTCTGCATGATCGTCATCGTCCATCACTGAATATTGCGTGCACATCTCCCAGCCAACCATCGTAATCGGAATACCTGCATGCAGTACAATTTTCGCTGCTTCTGGGTCTACGTAGAAGTTATACTCCGCCGCCGGTGTGATATTGCCCAGTGCATTATTCGTTCCGCCCATGATGTACAGGTGAGCAATCTCCGGAATAATCGTAGGGTCTTTCTGGATCGCCATCGCAATATTGGTCAGCGGGGCAATCGCCAGAAGTTCAATTTCACCTGGATGTGCATGCACCTTCTCAATGATAAAATCAACCGCATGCCCGCTCTCGGGACGCTGATCTGCCTTCGGGAAATGCGCGCCGCCCATACCATCATCGCCATGCACATCTTCCACTGTCCGGTGCTGAGCCTTTCCGTAGGCCATTAGCGGACGCTCGCAACCTTTATACACAGGTACCTTGCCGCCATGTCCAGCAACCTGTACCGTGTACAGGGCATTTTCAACCTCTTGGTCGAATTGTACGTTACCACCCGTAATGGTGATGCCTTCCACCTGAAAGTGATGCAATGCCGTCAGGATCGCAATCGTATCGTCTCCTGCTGTATCTGTATCGATGATGACTCTTCTCATGATGCCGCGCTCCTTCTTCCATTTGATAGTAAACTCTATAAAACACTATGTCTTATTTTACATCAAAAACGTACCGATGACGATGGAAACGCCGATGATAATCGAACGCAGCAGCTGGGCTACCGCCATATTGCCTCGTGCAATTTCGTCACACACCCGCATTTTTGGAATCAGGAAATCAAATATAATATAGACCAGGCACAGCACAATAATTCCAAACGCCGACCACAGCAGCATATCCAACCACGAATGCGTCGAGAAAGATACCATGCCCACAATAATACACAGTCCCAGCAATTTGCTGCCCATGTACATGCCTGCCGCCTCGTTACCTTTGGCGATTTCCTCACTATCGTTATACCGGGTCAATTTGCTAAAAGCGAAATATCCACATACCAATACCACCAGCAGAATGCCTACACCCACCGCCACATTCACGAGGTTTAATCCCAAGTTTTCCATTCCTTCTCCTCCTCATCATTCATCCGTTCACGAACCGTAGCCGCGCAATAATAGGCCATATCTCCGGTTACTTTCTCCCCGACCCGTGGTAGTATCCCAGCCAAACGCCCACCGATAACAAACACCCCTGTAAGCAGATAGCCGCTGTATGCTCCAGCTTCCGTCTCGATCACAACCTGTTCCATCGGAACCAGCTGCTGATAGATTTTGGGCTGATTTTCGTAATAAGCTGTGATCTCTTCATCCTCGTCTGTTGCCCCAGATGCAAGATTGGATTCCAGCGCCTCGTTAAGAGGATGCTCCATATCCTGCTTTCCAAAGGCATTGTCCGTTCCTTCATCCAGCAAAAGAGTTCCTCTGCCTTCGCGCCCCCAATAGCTTTTGGCTACATATGATATGGCGTTCAGCTCGAAGGGCTCAGATGAAAAATAGGTGGGCAGCAGATATCGGGAAATCACGTCCATTTCTGCTTCATCAAAGAAGGTAAACCCGCAATATTCCGGGGTTTGCTCGTTCCGCTCGTAGAGCGACCAGATTGCCGCCATGAAACCTTTGCTCTGCATCAGTACATGCTGAACGGGATTCATCAGGCCCAGTCGCCCTTCACGTACAAGTTCAAGCAGTGCAGCACCAATGTCCACCCCTGTCGTCTCATCCCGATCATCGATCAGATACTCCAGTGGATAGAGACGGTACAGCAAGTTAATCTCCCGCCCCTGATGGTAAAGCGCCTCCCCAGGAACAATCTCCAGTTCCTCAAGTGGAGCATAGAAGACTTCGTATCCGGCTTCCTGACAACGTTTCATCAAGTATTCCGTATTTGTTCGATCTTCGACATGTTCACCAAAAGAAGTAAACGTCACCGGACCCTTTAATCCCTGCTCTGCATAGAATTCCAGCCATATCCTGAAACACTCCCGAATACGTGTATCCATCTCGGCAGATGGTGCAGTCAACGCGGCATCCTCAGCAAGACCGACCAGGATATTTTCCAATGCAGCAGCCTCCGGTATACCCGTAGGAGTGTCCGTATTATTTTCAATACACTTGGGCCCAGCTTCTCCGATAATCCAGTCCTGACGGGTAATGCCTCCAGTTACCATCTCCATACGTGCTGCCGGAATAAGCCCCGGATGGATACCCAGCTGATGCTCCAAAAAAGAATCCGGCATGTATTGCTGGATAAATCGCATCACTTTACAGTAAATGCCGTCTACCGCCTCGGCTGCGGTATGCAGTTCCAGCACCTCCGAGGGAGAGTAGACCGTTAATGCTGGCACACAATATTGCTTCCCGTACATTCGATGATATGGAATCTGTTGTTCCGTTTCACCCTGAAATACCTCCTCGTGACTTAACGGCAGTTGAACCACTTGCCTCATCCGGTTATCCTCCCGAGCTACGGAAGAAGCTACCGAAGCCGCTTGATTTGGACTTGGATTTGCTATAGGAGCTGTTACTGTCCTTATTGCTTCGATACGACGACCCACCGTAGTAATAGTGCCCACTGCTGGAATCATATTCACATCCGGTATCATACTCCGGGTCACATTCATCATTGTTGCTACCACAACCGGATAACACGGCAGGAACCGCCAGCATCAGGGAGAAAGCAACCAGCTTTGCTTTTGATCCGGGTTTTGATGCTTGCCCCCGCTCTTGGTCACTCATTACAGATCCACCTCTTTCATATAAAACAACACTTTCTTGCGATCCGCATCCAGCACGGAATACATGAACTCATACGTCTTGCCACCGCGAACCATGTAATGGTCCAACAGTTGCTCGGCAAGCTCCATTGTATAGGTGGATGAAGCTGTGAGCTCCAACTCCTGAAACGAACTTCCATTCCAGAGCATATACTCTGCGCTGTACATGGAAGACATTTTGCACATCGCCAGCGCAGCATCCGCAATGGCTGCACCGTACTCGTCCGGCATCTGTTGGTCATATGGCGTTACATATACTGCATGTTCCCGCCCATCCTGGCATTCATTGGACAGATGCGCCCAGAGTTTGTTTTTCACCAAGGTGGCATCCACCAGTTTGCGCATGAACAGTTCATCTCGTGTGACTGAAGCCTGTTCCAGCACTCCCGTCTCCGCCTGTCGATCATCCGACCAACTCCGATACGTCAATGAATAATAGATACCGATAACCTCCCTTTTTTCGAGCTCTTAGGTGAGCCGTTTCAATTCATACAAACGTATTTAACGCATCAGAAGGAAAAAAGTTACACTAGTGAATCAATTTCATAGTACCTTTAGCTGCTTCAAATCAAGGCTAGACATAGATCAAAATGGTTTAATTTGTCTATGTGTAGTTACAAAACTTCATTTTTAGTGATTTATGAAATTGATTCTATTCACCATGACATGTAATAAAGAACATGTTGGCTACCTTCGTTCTCCGATTAACGAAGCAGGAAATAACATACTGTTTTCTACTTTTAGTATGTAATCCAGTTCAAAAAGGCCGGAGAAGACTCTCCGACCGCACTTTTTTTAATCTTATGCTCATGCCATTCTGACTTATAACTCAGCCCACTGTGCCAATACATCATTATATTCAGCGGACAATTGCTCGCGATCATTCCAGATTTGTTCCAGTTCAAGCGGATTGTTCTGCACCATTTCCAACTGTTGATCCAGCACCTGAATCTCTGCCTCAAGACGAGCCAACGTCTGTTCCAGCTTCTCCGCAGATTGTTGGTTGCCACTGCCACTTCTATGTTTCGATGCAGTTGCTGCCGAAGGAGTCAACGCCTTACCTGATTCAGTAGAAGCTTTATGATCATGACTTCCACCGGCAGCTACAACAGTGGATCCGTTCATTGTCGAGGTTGCTCCTGGCTTCTTCCCTGATCTGGCAGTCCCGCCGGGCGCGGACGTTAAACCTGACTTCATCTCTGACTTGGTGTTCCCACGAGAAGAAACGCCCACGCCTGCTGTAGCCTGAGTTTTCGCCGCCGCACGAGCTTGCAAATCAAGCTTCTTCTCACGATACGCCTCATAGTCTCCCAGATAAGCGGTCATCTGACCGTCCTCCAGTTCCCAGACACGGGAAGCGAGGCGATTGACGAAGTACCGATCATGCGAGATGGCAAGTACAGTTCCTTCAAAATCAACCAAGGACTCTTCCAGCGCTTCTCTGGATGCGATATCCAGATGGTTGGTTGGCTCATCGAGCAACAGTACATTGGGTTTACGTTGCACCAGAAGAGCTAGCCGCAGACGCGTCCATTCCCCGCCAGATAATTGCCCGACAGAGCGGAATACATCCGCTCCATAGAACAAATATCGTGCCAGAATTCCGCGAGCCTCTCCCTCTTCCACGCCTGCTTCTAGACGGAAGTATTCGAGTACATTAAGCTTTGGATTCGTAGGTTCCTCCTGTTGAGCCAGATACCCGACATCCACACGCGCCCCCCACTCCAGCTTGCCCGCATTGGGCTGCTCGTCACCAAGCAACAGCTTGAACAGTGTCGTCTTGCCGGAGCCATTGCGGCCAATGAGTGCAATTTTATCTCCATATTCCAGCAGACCCGAGACCCCGTGCAGGATTTCACGCTCACCATAGCTCTTCTCGACCTGTTCCAATACCGCTACCCGTTTACCCGTTCGATCCGTAGGACGCACATCGAACTCGGCATTTCGGCGCTCCAGTACAGGACGCTTCACCTGTTCCATCCGCTCGATGGCTTTACGCATAGAAGCCGCCCGTCTGAAGAACTTTTCATTCCCACCAACTCGGCCCCACTCCTCTAACTGGCGGATCGTTTCCTTCATTTTTTTGATTACCTTCTGCTGCTCCTTGAACTCCTCGAATTGCTGCAACAGCCGTTGTTCCTTCACTTTCATATATTCCGTATAACCGCCAGCAGATGTTTCCGCTTCTCCATCCTCCAGCTCCAGTGTTCGATTCACGACCCGATCCAGAAAATAGCGATCATGCGAGATCAGGACAATGGTGCCGGGATATTCTCGTAAAAATCCTTCCAGCCACTCAACCCGCTCCAGATCAAGATGGTTTGTCGGCTCATCCAGCAATAACAGGTCGGGTCTTACGATTAGCTGTGAAGCCAGCACCACCCGAGTCTGCTCCCCACCAGACAGGGAACCAAAGCGCCAACCATAGTGTGCCTTGGCGATATCCAAACCGTCCGCCACCTGATCGATCCGGGCATCCATTTCATATCCACCCTCACGCTCGAACTGGTCTTGCAGTGCCGCGTAGCGTTTCAGCAGGCGCTCCAATTGATTAGGGTCTGCTGCACATGCCGGATCGGACATCTGCTGCTCCATTTCCTTCATTTGCGTGCGACATATCATAAGCTCCTTGAATCCAAGACTCAGTACATCCAGTACGGTATGGTCATCCAATCCTTCTGGAACCTGAGCCACATATCCCATTCGTGTATCTTTCTTGATCATCAATTGCCCTTCATCCGGCTTGTTCAGTCTTGCCATCAGGCGCATAAGTGTGGTCTTGCCGCTTCCGTTGCGGCCAATCAGGGCGACCTTGTCACCTTCCATAATTTCAAACGTAATGCCGTCCAGCACCAGATGTGCTCCGTGGTATTGAGTCAGTTGTTGCGCGCTAATCATTATCATAATAAGGTTCCTCCTATGGTATGGAAGATCCTGACCGCAACACAAAAAGAGCCGCAGGAGGTTAGCTCCGCGGCCCTTCAGAATTCAAGCAATATCGCTTATCGTCCGAATGAGGTCAAGGCAGGCATCTTCTCGCAAATGTTAACTTCCGTATATTCAAAATTGGACAGACTTCTCCCGTTGGTCAGAAAAGTATGAACAATGCCAGCCATAGCAATCGGCAGCTGGCTAATACGGTTGTTAAGCATCTCGTGATTCACCTGTCTTCACCTCCCTTGTCATAATTAATGTCAATATATCACAGACGAATGCGTTTCCGCAACCATTCCTTTGCCCAATTCAATCTTACTCCACAGTAGCTACTACTCTAATTAATCCCTGCCCCGTCGCCGAAGTATTACATCCCTGATCGCTACCGTAATGAGTGTTAACATTCCCGCGGTACCCAGTGATGCGCCGAGCAGGGCATATCCGATGCCGTTCCACCCGCCAATATCGATGCTGATCATGATTACAACGGCACCGCCGAGCAAGGCCACACATGGCAATATATATTGTACCCACGTCATTCGGCGTCCTTGCAACCGGTAGATAAGCCATTCAATCAGCAGTAGCACCGCCCACATTCCCAATGTCCACAAGATCAGTATTTCCATAAGGTTCCCCTCCTGTTGCTGGATGGATTAAGCCCTTTGTTACAGACCTTACGTTACTTCAACCAATCCGAGAAAAAGTTCCGGTACCCTTCTTTCATTTTCGTGCGCGAAAAAGCACCAAACGCATACTCCCGGTTGTCTTCTGACACACTGCGCGGCGCAGCCGCAGCCATATTAACCAGTTCAAACCAGTTATCCTCGTTGCCTGCAAATGCATGCGTGGATCGAATATGACCGTAGCAAGCATGCTCCGGTTTCACGACCATTTTGCCCATCGCCATCGCTTCCGTCAGCGGCATCGCAAACGTATCAAAGGCCGAACAGTTCCAATATACCTTGGATGAGTTCATCAACGTAAATATCTCATCCTGCGTGAGCGCAAACTTCAGCTTCACGTTGGAAGGAATGTCGTACTTCTTCATGGTTTCCTTATAGCGTACACCGCCAAACACCATATATACTTCCTTGTCCGGGTTCGCCCGAGCGTATTCCAGCACCAGATCCGGGCGACGATTCGCTTCATCCCTACCGATCCAGAGCACCCGATTATGCACAACCTGACTCGGATCATAGTACCGGTTCGCCAGCTCTTCGCTAAAGCCAATCGGAATAACGTTCACGTCATGTACGCCGAAATTGCGGCCCAGTTCTGTTTTCAAAAACTCCGTCTGTACAATGGCTTTATCCACCATCGTATAAAATGGCTTCATCATCTCATATCCCGTCAGCGCGGGATCGGGGAAACTGTGCGGGAACAATACACTCTTCGGTAAGAACATCTTCAAAAACGTAAACCCGGATACGGTGTAGATAACATGCTCTATATTTTGACTATGAATCTGATCCAGCACGATATCGTAGTTCACCAGGTCACCTTTCTCATGCTCATAACCAGGCAACCAGTCGTATCCGCTGACATGACGCTCCGGCGAGATGAACACAATATCCACGCCCAGCTCCAAACCAATCTGCTTCAGCCGATCCGCAAATACGCGCGGCCCCTGTGCTTCCGTGAATTGAATTTTACGCATAACAAGTCCGACTTTACGCAAGCTTCTCACCCCTCATTTCTATTCCTCAGCCATGTGCTTCATGCACTGTTCCAGCGTTGCTGCCGTCTCATGCCACTGGTTACGCAACTGTTCCTTCGGCCACACACATTCCTCACTTCTCAGGTCACCATCAATCAAACACAGCATCCAGAGTGAGAATACAATAGCATAAGCGTCGTACCATTCTGCAAAAGAAACCCGTTCAATTTGCACGCCCAGGCTCCCCAGTTTGTCCAAATAAACATCCACGACCCGCTCTCGCAATGCAGGCGTAACCGTTCTGGGAAACAGCGGATGCGATAGATCAACTAGGTGATATATATCCCACAGTGGCGTATTCAGATGGGCATGCTCCCAATCCAAGATGACCAGTCTGCCGTCCACCTCCGCCATGTTACCTGGATGCAGGTCTCCGTGACACAAAACAGTAGGAAGTTCTTCCTCTGCCGTGAGGATCAACCTGGAGATCTTATCCCAATCGGATGCGGATAGCTGCATATCCAATCTGGATAACAGTTCATCGGTAGATTGCCTATGCATTTGCAACTCATCCAACATTGTGCGAATGGACGGTTTCTGGCCCACGCGAGGCAGCTCACTCCAATCCGTAACAGGCAATGCATGCCATGCTGCCATATGTGCCGCTGCGCCGAGCATCGTCGCTTCTTGCGAATCATGTACCAGTTGCCCCAGATCCTCGTAGATCATCCAGCTCTGTGCTGGAGCAATGGTAAGATCCGACGCTGCAATGAGTTGCGGATAGATCGGTGGTAAGCCAGACATCACACGCTCGTACATCCATCGTTCCCGTCCATGCTGTACAGGATTCGTCAACGGTTTGAAAATATAACTTTCACCGCTAGGAACAGTGAATCGCTCCACATATCGTCCGTTCATTCCTTTATACAACTGTTCGCGGCTTGTTATATATTGATCATTCAGCATCCCTTCGGGCGTCACCCAGCTGTATGCATCCAACTCTTCATTCACACTTCCCACCATCCATTTCGTTCTTCCTACTGCTCCGATTATGATTTCTATTCATCATACGTTGCCGCTCACAAGCCTGCAAGCTTTGGTCGTAAGCGCTTATTCAGCGTATCAAATCAGAAGTTCAAAAGTGCTTGTTGCATTTTAGTTAGTAATCACTTACTATACAATCATGAAGAACAAATCTCATGTGGATAGCAAAAAGAAAGATATCCTACAAGCGGCGATGCGCTTGTTCGCAACCAAAGGCGTTGACGGCATATCCGTCAAAGAGATCGGTGACGCCGCCGGAGTAACCGATGCGGCGATCTACAAACATTTTAAAAACAAAGATGCCGTTGCCCTGGAAGCCTTCACCCAATACTGTGTCGACTATACTGCACTGATTGACGGGTACGTTCGACAGGAAGGTCTCGTGTTGGAACGCTTCAAGCAACTGATTACCGAGGTTCTTCGTCTGCATGATGAAGATCCCTACGGACTGCTGCTGATTTCACAGAATCATGAAATATTCATTGAAGCCGGAAGCAGCGAGGATTACCGTCAGCCATTGGATGCGTTAATGGATCTGATCGATCAGGGAATGATGCGGGGCGAACTGCCTCAGCAGGATTCACGGCTCACAGCCGTGCTGGTGATCGGTGCAATTACACGCATGGCGGTCTCCAGTATGCAAGGTGAACTACCGGAGCTGTTGGTACCTTATACGGGGGAAACGGTTCACAGACTTGCATCGATGTTAGGGCAGGTACCCCAGGAGTAACAATGGAGATGGGATGAAGCTAGAAATGGATTAGCGGAGCGTAGGGAAAACGACGTGAGCAACTACATTGTTTCCGAAGGAAACAACCTTCGTAAGTTTCCGCTTATTTCGGCTGAATCCCATATTCGATGCAGATGATGCCGCTAGGCATGATTTGTAATCAAATACGGACTTGTTGAATAACTTCTAAAGAGAATCGTCAGCATACCATTAGGATATAAGAATGGATTACCGGGTCACACGTGACCTTTTCTTTTTGCACATGAGGTTAGTGTTCATTAACTAAAATAGTCAGGACGTGTCATCTTCCATGAAAAAAATATTAATTATTCAAGGCAATCCCGTCTCCCCCAGTTACAACGGTGCAATCGCCGAGGCGTACCGCAAAGGTGCGGTGCAAGCGGGTGCCGACGTTCGCATGATCACCCTGAACGAGTTGGCGTTCAACATGAATCTGGAAGGAGGATATCGTAATAAACTTCCACTTGAACCAGATTTGCTGGAGGCCCAAGAAGCAATCAAGTGGGCCGAGCATCTCGTATGGGTGTTCCCAATATGGTGGGGAGGACCACCTGCCCTGCTGAAAGGTTTCGTTGACCGAATCTTCATGCCAGGTTACGCCTTCAAGTATCAGAAAGGAAAACCTTTCCCGGATCAACTGCTCAAAGGCCGCACCGCTCGCATGATCACCACGATGGATGGTCCGAGCTGGTACTTCAAATGGTTCCAAGGTGAGCCTGCACATAAAATGATGAAAATCTCCACATTTGCACTGACTGGCATCAAACCTGTGCGGATAACACCTGTAGATCAAGTTGGGAAGAAATCAGATGAACAGAGAAAGAATTGGTTGGATAAGATTGAGCAGCTTGGGCGGAAGATGGGGTAAAGATTTCTGCAAGAAAGCCTCATGGGAAGTATATACTTCTCTCCAGATTTTCACGTTTTAAGTTAAATCAAAAATCTGATGATACGCACAATTTGAAGGTAGTCCTGTAATCCACGAGTGGCGCAATTGTAATTATAGTCTGAATTATAACAGAAAGCAGAAATATGCCTATTCCCAGTTACAAAAAAAGGGTTGTCCCCTACGTCTTGAACAAGACGTAGGGGACAACCCTTTTAGTATTCATTATGATCTAACGAACCGTAAACACGTTATTAGCGCCATTTCCGATAAGTCTGAGGTTTAACGAATCGTAGACGCGTTATATCCTCGATCTGTGTATCATTTTATGATTTTAAACTAGTTTGCACCGGAATAACTTCACTGAGGTTCGTTACATTTTGCATTGCACGCTAAATCGCCATTTAACACTGACTCGGTTCGTTAGCGACCTGCACTTAGAGAGACAAATCTGCACTACAGGTCAGCTTGATATGCCAATCGCCCGCCTTTGGAAAGTCGACTTCGCATCAGTAATGCAATGGAAACGACCATGGTTAGCGCCCCAATGAACAGCCATCTACAAATACAAACAACGCATTACCTAAACGAAATACGACCTGATGGATGCTCAGGCAAAATAGCTTTAACCAACTGCTGTACAGCCGGATGATCCGACTGCATCACCGGATCCCCGGCATCACCGCTATATACCAGCTTTCCCTGATCCATCACGGCAATGCGGTCACAGATCGTCATGGCAGCTCGAATGTCATGTGTGATAAAAAGGTAAGACAACCCGTAGGATGCTCTTAACTCTCCCAGTAAGGATAGGATTTGCGTCTGGTGCACCATATCCAGGCTGCTGATTGATTCGTCCAGTACGATTAACTTTGGCTTGAGCGCAATGGCTCGTGCGATGTTAACTCGCTGTAATTGCCCACCGCTGAACTGGTGCGGAAGCTTGCTCCCATCCTCAGGTGTAAGCCCAACCTGCTCAAGCAGTTGTCCGACCACACGAAGTTGTTCTTTTGCCGAAAATCGCTCGTAATTATCCAGTGGCTCACCGATGATCTGCGCGGCAGTCATGAGTGGATTCACAGCCGAATAACAGTCCTGGAACACGACCTGCAGATCGCGCCGTAATCCCTTAAGCACGGGTTTGCTGGATCGATAGATATCCTGACCCTGAAATAAAACCTGACCCTGGCTGGGCTTCTCCAGACCAAGAATGATTTTACCCAAGGTACTTTTACCTGCCCCGCTCGTACCCAGGAGCCCCAGACACACACCCTTTTCAATCGTAAGCGAGATATCTGTCAGCACAGGAGGACGCGCTCCCGAACGATCCAGCCAGTTGCGTTTGCCATAGCTATGGCTTACTTCACGTACCTGAAGCATCAGGTCACCCTCCTCTTTTGTACTTGGCAGAAGCAATCTCCGAAGAGGCCGAATCTACACATCACCATGTTCATTCCACCCCTACGCCTACCCACTCAAAACACAGTGTATTCCCGCTCTACACATACACTCACTGAACAATTCAACTCATCTGTCATTCGCTATCGTCCTAAATACATACTGGGTCTGGCATTTAACAACATCCGTGTATACTCATGCTGCGGGTGATCGAACAGTTGGTACACATCCGCCTGCTCCACAATTCGCCCCTTCTGCATGACCGCGACTTCATCCGCCATTTGCGAGATCACGCCCAGATCGTGGGAGATGAGCAAGATGGATGTGCCATACTCCGTACGTAGCCGATCCAATTCCTGAAGCACCTTGAACTGATTCACGACATCCAGTGCCGTCGTTGGTTCATCAGCAATAACCAAAGCCGGTCGCAGGCACATCGATATGGCGATCATCACACGCTGCAACATACCGCCACTCAGTTGGAAGGGATATCGCTTCATCAGTTTAGCTGGTTCGGGTAAGTTCATATCTGCCAAGGCAGCAATGGCCCGCTCCCTGGCAGCTGCTTTGGACATTCCCGTATGCGTACGCAAGGTTTCAATGAATTGAGATCCAATCGTATATACGGGTGTAAAAGCATTCATCGGATTCTGCATAATAAATCCGATTTCCTTGCCGCGGATGCGCCGCATCTCCTCACCTGACAACGAGCCAAGCTCCCGTCCATTCAGGTGGATGCTGCCCGACACTTCCATCCTGCGCGGATCAAGCAGATGGAGCAACGCGTTACATGTAACGGTCTTACCACTGCCACTCTCACCGACGAGACCGAAGACACGACCTTTTTTTAATTCAAAATCAATGGGCTCCAGTAACGGGACTGAACCCTCCGCTGTTCTTAGATTCACTTGCAGACCACGAACTTCGAGTACCTTCGCTGCATCATCCATCGTTACGTTCACCCCTCATATGCCTTCGATTCCGAACCACTACCTTTTTGCAATGCCATAACGCTCGGATAACGCTTCTCCCAAAATGTTGAACGTAATGACTACGAGCAGAATCAATGCCCCCGGGTAGATCATCAACTCCGGATGACTGCGAATATAACCTGTCCCCTCATGAATCATAGCGCCCCATTCTGCATTCGGTGGTTGAATACCGAGTCCCAGGAAAGACAGAGCAGATATATCCATAATCGCCCACCCCATCTCCAGAGTACCCATCACAACGATCGGACGCTGCACGTTGGGGATGATATGTTTCCGAATAATCGTCCACGAAGAGGAGCCGCTAATCCGCGCCGCTGCGATGAAGTTCCGTTCTTTCAGACTAACGACCATGTTCCGGCAGATACGTGCATAATACACCCACTGTACCATCATGAGTGCTAGAAGCACCTGCATCAAACCTGGACCAAAGATCCCTACAATACCGAGTACCAGCACCAGATTCGGAAACGCCATAATGCCTTCACACAAGCGCATCAACAGACTGTCCACCCAACCACCAAGGTAACCGGAGATTGAACCTACAATGACACCTATGAGCAAAGATGACAGGAAGATCAGGGTAGCAAATCCAAGCGACACTCTCGCTCCATACATCAGCCTAGTGAGATTGTCGCGTCCCAGATGATCCGTTCCGAGCCAATGCTCAAGCGATGGACTCGCCAGCTTCTGCAACAGATTCACCTTCACCGGGTCATGAGGAGCAATCCATGGGGCTAATAACGCGATCACGAAGAAAAGCAATATGATCACCGAGCAGATCTGGATGGCTCTCTGCCCTTTAAATACCGCACGCCATTTGTTTATCAATGTTCTGCCCGTCCTTTCGCTGAAATCCGTGGGTCCATAACGAGCTGCACCAGATCAACGAGCAGATTGCATACGATGAACAGGCAGGCCGCCAGGAAGACATAACATTGAATAACGGGAATATCCCGATTAAATATCGCATCGACAAAATAACGTCCGAACCCAGGCCAGGAAAACACCTGCTCTACAATAATGGTGCCTGTGAGCAGCTTGCCCATACTCATCCCCATTCCTGTAATAAGGGGCGATATGGCGATTTTCAGGACATGCTTGAGCATAATCACTCTTTCGCGAATCCCGCGTGTTCTCGCATACTGTACATATGTCTCCTGCAATTGCTCCAGTACACTGGAACGTAACAATCGGGTGTAGACCGCAATAAGAATCAAGGAGAGAGTAATCGTAGGCAGAACCAGATTCTCCCACGATCCACGCCCCTCCACAGGCAGCCAGTCCAATTTCACTGAGAAAAAGAAGATCAGCAGGTAACCGAGCCAGAATTGCGGAATAGATGCTCCAAAATAGGAAATCGTACGGCTGACCATGTCAATCCAGCTATTCTTATACACCGCCGCCAGTATTCCCAATGGAATACTCACCAAAGCGGATAACAACATACTCCAGAAGGCTAGTTCAGCCGTAGCGGGAATCCTTAGTTTCACTTCATCCCATACGGGTTTGTTGGTGAGATACGAAGTGCCGAAGTCGAGCTTGGAAATCTTCTGAATCGTATGCACATATTGGGTTAACATAGGCTGATCCAGACCGAACTCATGCCGCTTTTGCGCAAGCAGCTCCGGTGTGGGATAGATATGAGCAGCTGTCAGATAAGCCTCGGCCGGATCAACTGGTGATATATGAATAAGCGCAAAGGTAACAAGTGTAGCGATAAAAACGATAGGAATGATCGCGATCATTCGTTTCCCGATATAACTGATCAACAAACTTCCTCCCTTTTATCAAGCTACATGGATCATTATTGGTTGCCCAATTCAATGCCTACAAACGGATTCTCATCACGGTTTGCCGGGAAAATAAAGTTGGAAATTTTCTTCTGATATACCGCCGTTTTCTTAACATACGAGATGGGGACAATCGCCGATTGTTCCTGGAGTGTTGTCAGGATAGAGCCATACAGCTCCTGACGTTTCGTCTCATCTGTTGATGATAGTGCGGCATGTACCTGCTCGTCCAGTTCCTTTTTCATCGGCAAGGCACTGAGCGTCTCAGAGATACCAAATCCAGGGCTCGCTACAACGTTAATGAAAGAATGTGGATCATACGGAGCACCATAGTTGTACCAGAAATACAGGTCAAAATCATTGGCTTTCAAACGTTTGATCTGTACCGTCAGTTCTAGCCCAGTGAGGTTTACCTTAACCCCAAGCTCGCTCCATTCCGCCTGAATGGTCTCAGCCATCGCTTTCTGAATCGGGTCCGTCTTGTCAAAAATCATTTCGAATTCAAGCTGTTGTCCGTCTTTCTCACGAACGCTACCATTCGCAGGCATCTTCCAACCCGCTTCATCCAATAAAGCTTTGGATTGTTCCACGTTATATTCGATCGGTTTCAGGTCAACATTGGTGTATGGGTAGTTTTTGGATAGTGCCGTATCTGCCGGTTCTTCCAGACCCAGAGTGATGCCTTCCACCATCGCTTTTTTGTTAAATCCTTGCTGGAGCGCCATCCGCACTCTGAGATCAGACAGCTTCGGATTGGAGGAATTCAGCAGCAGATCTCGCGTACCTACCGGATCAGACAGCTGACTCACATATTTATCGTTGTCACGAAGCTGTTGGAACGCATCCAGACTGATCATACCTTCACCATAGATCAGGTCGAGATCACCTTTTTCAAAAGCAAGCACGCGGGTTTCTGCATCAGGGATGATCTTAACCGTAATCTGATCCACCTTCGGTGCGGTTCCCCAATAATTCGGGTTGCGTTTGAAAACAGCATATTCGTCCTGCTTGTAATCAGCCAGCATCCACGGGCCCGTTCCAACTGGCTCTTTGATGCCTTGGGATGTATCTCCGTCATCCGGGAATCCGGCTTCACCCAGGAAGCGGAAAGGACGAACCACAGACAAATCCTGAAGAACAGGATAGTACGGCTCTGTGAGTGTCATACGGAACGTGTGGTCGTCCACAACCTCTGTCTTGTCGAGCACACCTACAATGCCCAGCCAGCTATGTGTAGCTTTATTTTTCATCACAGCGTCAAAATTCTTTTTCACAATCTCAGCATTAAATGGCGTACCATCTGAGAATTTCACACCTTGGCGAAGCTTAAATGTATATACTTTGCCGTCATCGGAGATGGTCCATGATTCTGCCAGCGCAGGTTCCAGTTTTCCGTCCTTCTGGTAACTGATCAGTGGCTCATAGAGCATGGATTGGGCAAATAATTGCGAAGGATTGTACGTGTGCGGATTCATTGTACCGATATCACGTGGCCATGACATCGTAATCGACTTCGTAGATGTTTGATCCGAAGCAGCAGATGAGGATTCATCTCCACTTCCTGTATTGCTGCAACCCACAATAACGAATAACAACAAGAGCATAGTTGCCAACGTGAGGGCCGAAGATTTGCGATGTTGTACAGACATGAATGTTGAACCCCTTTTCTCTATTTTATGATAATGATTATCATATTCATCCATTAAGAATAGGCAGGAGCCCTCCTTTTGTCAACAAAATTCGACATAGTATGCATCACTACTAAATATGCCAAAAAAGCCCTTCCTGTATGAGGAAGAGCCTCTCGACCTGCATATGAATCACAACTGAAAAAATAAGCTCCACCATAATCTGTTATTCCTTGCTCACAGCATGGAAATCACGAAAGTACATATGGAGATATATCACTGAGATTCATCATCACATACACCTTCTTGTTTCTCGTTTAAACTTCTACAGCGATGCCCTCATAGAACCGACGAATTACCTGCTCCGCTGGCTTGCCGTAAACTCCATATCCGTCATCGGTCAGCGCATCCTTCTCCGCGTGCAGATGTGCGCTCCAATCCCACAGACCGAATCCGCGTACCCAGTCACGCTGACTGACATGCCGAAACATGGCTTCATAGAAATGCTCCTGTTCCTCCGCGCTGACTTCACCTTCCAGCCCCCAATCGTTCGGTACCTGGGCTGATCCACTGCGGCTGGGACAACCTGCTTCCGCAAAGAAAAAGGGTTTGCCATAGGGAGCAATCACCTGTTCAATACGATCCAGTTGCGCCTCCCAATCTCCGATGGGATAATAACCACTGGAAGAGATGACGTCAACGGCATCCCACCATTTCACATGACCTTCCTGATATTTATCCGTGTTGTATGACACCAGTCCCGTGTAGACTTCACGCACAGCGGCGATCACCTCGCGCCACTCCTGATCCCGACGCTCGGATTGCACCATCTCACAGCCAACAATGAACATCTCACACTTTTCCTGCTCTGCAATCGCTGCATAATGCTTCTGAAATGCTGTGTAGCTGCGGAACCAATCCTTCCACTTTGGCTCACACGGCACGTCGATATCAAAAAAGTTAATGTGTGCACGCCATGTGCCATCGATGCAGTTAACGGTTGGTTTCAGAATGACATGCAGCCCGAGTGTACGGGCATAACGAATCATGTCCACCAGTTCATCATCCTCCACCAGATGTGCACCCCGATACTTGACCTCTACCGCCTGCGGATGATCCTGATGTGCCGCCAGTGCAAAAACAACATGAGAACTGCCTGTACATTCTGCCATCAGGCGCAAAGATTCTTCGGCTTCCGGCTTACGGAAGTCACCCTTGCCACTCATCCAACCAAATGTAAATCCCTTGATATAATCCATATGCATTACAGCTTGCCCTCTTCATGATCTCCGGCAATAACTTCATCCGTCTCGATCACATAGTTCACGATCTCTTCGATGGTTGTGTACGCCACGCCCACATACGTGTCGGCGGCGCCGTAATAGATAGCGATACGTCCGGTCTCGGCATCATGCAGTGTTGCACACGGGAAGATGACGTTATCAACGAAGCCTTGTTCTTCGTACCATTTTTCCGGTGTCAGTACAAAGTTGGAGGAACGATATTTTACTTTGGATGGCTCATCCAGATCCAGAATGACCGCCCCCATGCTATAGACAAAACCATTACAGGTCCCAGTGACGCCATGGTAGAACATCAGCCAGCCTTCGGACGTTTCGATCGGAGCGGGCCCACCGCCAATTTTGACCGATTGCCACCAGCCTTGGCCGCCCTTGCTCATCACATGACGATGCTTGCCCCAATACACGAGATCCGGGCTTTCACTCAGGAAGATGTCCCCGAATGGCGTGTGTCCACTGTCACTTGGTCTGGACAACATTACATAGTTATCGTTGATTTTGCGTGGGAATAACACGCCATTACGGTTAAACGGCAGCATTGGATTTTCGAGGCGGACAAATGTTTTGAAGTCATCTGTTTTGGCCAGGCCCAGTGCTGCGCCGTAGAAGTCTGTACACCAGATGATGTAATACGTGTCCTCGACTTTGACCAAACGTGGATCGTACGCATAGTTCGGCATAAACGGATCGCCATTTTCATCTACAAATGCAATGCGCTCTTCTTCAATTGTCCACTCCAAACCGTCGTCACTCGCCCCCATGTGCAGATGCGGACGTCCATTAACGGTTTCGGCGCGGAATACACCAATGAATTTTCCTTCATACGGTACAACGGCACTGTTGAAAATGCGGGCAACACCTTTGACCGGGTTACGCGGAACCACCGGGTTGGCCGAATGTCTCCATACCGGGCCTTCCGTTCCCTCCGGTTTGTTCTCCCAAGGCATATTCGGCAAAGCGTCCCCAACAATGTGTACGTTTTCTGTTTCAGCAACTGACATTTTTCATTTCTCCCTTCGGTTAGGCTTTATGAAATGAATACTTAAAATTGCACTAGACCACTTTGATGACAGAACAACCTTCCGATCGCCGTTATCCCCAGATTTTTTTTGATCCCCTTATAAAAGGGAAAAATCCGGTTATAAATGCGAACACTCCGTTTCTCCAGCTTTTTTCTGTCCTCTTCGTTCCTGTGTATTCTCATATGCATTTCATATAGCCTTTCGTTTTTTTATTTAACTGAGCCTTGCGCGAAGCCATTGTAGATGTACTTCTGTAACAGCAGGAAGATGATCATCGTTGGAATAATGGCGATCATGATGCCGGCGCTGATGACCTCCCACTGCGATCCGAACGGTCCCTTGAATTTGAACAAGGCGGTGGATATGACCTGTAGATCGGTCTTTGGCATGTAGAGGAACGGTGTGTAGAAATCGTTATAGATGTTCACACCCTTCACGATAATGACCGTTACAATGGCCGGTTTCAGCAGTGGCAGAATGATTTTCCAGTAGATCGTGAAGTACGACGCGCCGTCCAGCATAGCGGATTCATCTAATGCACTTGAGATGGAGCCCAGGAATTGCAGGAAGATATAAACCGCGATGATATCTGTGCCCAGGTACATCACGATGGCCGCCCAGCGTGTGTTAAACAGGTCGAGCGCGTTGATGATCTGGAATGTGGCGACCTGCGTTGTAACACTTGGAATCAGGGTAGCGAGCAGGAATGCCGCGACCATAATTTTCTTGCCCTTGAATTTGAACCGATCCAGCACATACGCGATCATGGAACCCGTTAAGGTCGCTCCTATAATAGAGATGATCAGGATAATAATTGTATTTTTGAAACCAACCAGCATGTTGCCATCCACAAAAGCCTTCGCATAGTTCGCGAAGTTCAGCCAGTTGGCTGGCGGGCCAAGCGGGCTGCTGGTAGCGTATTCCGCATTCGTTTTGAGAGATGCAAACAGGATGACCACGATCGGTAACAGCGCGATAAACGCCGCAAGCACCAGGGAAGCATATTTAACCACGCTCGCAAGGGTGTATTTGAGTTGTGTCACGTTTATTCCTCCCCTTTCATGGTGACGCGCTGCACAAGCGTAACGAGAATAACGATTAAGAGCAGCACCACAGCCATGGCGGATGCCAGTCCCAGCTTGCCATATTTAAACGCCAAATGAACCGTCTGGATTACAAATGTCATACTGCCGTTGGAACCATCGGTCATGATATATGGAATATCGAACGCACTAATTGCGCCGCTAATCGCCAAGATCAGGTTGAGCTGCAGGATACGTGTAATGCTTGGCAGGATGATGTGGCGGAATTGCTGCCAGCGATTGGCGCCATCAATATCGGATGCTTCATACACATCCTTTGGAATGGAGGAGATTGCACCCAGGAAAATGATAAAGTTGAAGCCCATGTATCTCCATACTGATGCACCTGCGAGTGACACGTTGATAATATTCGGATTACCGAGCCAGAGTTGCGTGTATTGTCCCAGCCCTACAGCATGCATGAGCATATCGAGTGTACCGTCCGGTTTGAAGAAAAAGAGGAAGATAAAACCGATGGCTACTCCATTCAGCAAATAAGGGAAAAACAGTATGCCTTTGAAAAAGTTTTTGCCTCGAACTTTGAAACTCAGAATGGTGGCAAAGTAAAGCGCCAAGCCCATCTGTAAGAACGTAGCCACGAAGTAGTACAAGCTGACAATAAATACTTTGAAGTATTCAGGATCACTGAATATGCGCGTATAGTTCTCAAAGCCAACATAATCAAACCTTTTGCTATATCCGTTCCAATCGGTGAAACTGTATTTGAACATGTTGATGACCGGTAAGTATGCAAACGTGAACAGCAACGCCAGCGGAATAATTGAGAAGGCACAGATAATAAATATGCGTTGCGCTGAGTAGCCCCAATTCGAAAGTTTTAAGTACTTCATGCTCTCCACACCTCCAAGCGGTTCTCCCGCCTATATATCGAAAGACTCCCGTCCAATGGAATTCCTGCGGAATAACTGCCGGGGAAGAGCATGGGTACCATGCTTTCAAATACCACATATTCCATGCTCCATTCATATATGGATTCCTATATCCCCGCAGTCCATTCATCACCTGATCCACTTACGTTAATCCAATTATTTTGTGAGTTCTGCCCGTGCTTTGACCCACTTGTCGTTCAGATCTTTCATGATGTCGTCATACGATTCCTTGCGGTTCCCAATACCTGCTTCGATAATGCGTTTCTTGAAGTCAGGCTGCCAGAGACCGATTTCGCCTTCGTTATCAATCTTGTCGACCAGACCTTCCTGACCTTCTTTGGCAGGCGTGAGTGTGGAGAATTTCACATCTTTATATTGATCCAAAATTGGTGGTAATTCCGCGTTTTTGTCTGCATCCATACCGCCGCCCTGTTCAACTGCATAGTTCGATTTCGCCAGGAACCAGTCAATCCATGCTTTGGCAGCAGGTTTGTTCTCACTGTTCACGTTCATGCCGATGTTATAGTCGGCGGAGAGCGGAACCACAACCTCACTTGCATTGGTTGGAAAAGGAAGGAATCCGATGTCATCCGGTGTATCCGTCATGCCTTGAATCTGTGTGATGGCCCAAGAGCCCAGTGCCATTGTGGCAATTTTGCCTTTGGCGAGATCCGCTTTGGAGCTTTCCCAGTCGGTTGTCGTTGGATCTTTCTCGATTAGACCGTTCTTGGCTGCATCATAGAGCACTTTATATAGTTCATAATGCGGCTGACCAGGCACAAAGTTCTCATCTGTGTTCGGTTGGTCCACGTTAACGTAATCCACACTGCCTGCAACGGTTGGCAGATCCGATTCCCATTGGGTGAGAGCCCAGCCCGATGCATAGTTGGTGTAGAGCGGAACCGCATCTGTATTGTCTTTGACCAGTTGAAGCGCAGCCTGGAATTGCTCCGGTGTTTTGGGAACTTCCATAATGCCTGCGTCTTTGAAGACCTGTTTGTTATAAATGATTCCGGAGAACGTAATCACGGTAGGGATACCGTATACCTGACCATCCACCATGCGTTCTTCAATGGCGGTGTATTTGTCTTTTAATTCATCGTACGTGCCGAGCGGCTCGAAAAAGTCCGGGATATCTGCGATCGGAACACTGGTCGGGATCATCAGTACATCACCGTAATCCTTGGTGCTCATACGGATCTTCACTTGTCCTTCGTAGTCGGCCAGTGCCTGGAAATTTACTTTCACATCGGGATATTCCTTGTTGAACTCAGCCGCATAGTCTTTGAACACGGTATCTACAATATCTGTCCGTTGTGTCAGAACAGTTATTTCACCTTTGATATCTGCCGGATCTGTGCTGATCTCCTCCCCTGCCTGCGAAGATCCACCTCCGGATGAACATGCAGCAAGTAGCGAAGTGATGAGCAACATCGTCAGCAACATCATCCAACCTTTGTTTTTTTTCAATTGTTTCGACCCCTCTCTTAAGTTAATTAAGTTATCGTTAAGGTTACAAAATGAATTCTATTATGGTAACGCTTACCTGTCAATTAAATTATTTATAACTTAACAAGAAAAATTGCGATGCATTTCGTTGACATCTGTTTTTTAGAGCACTAATATTGATTAATAAAGTTACCGTTAACTTAATTTAATTAGATTGATGCACTATTTTGAAGGAGCGCTCACTTATGAATACAAAAACAACCGAACTTCAATCTGAGATTAAGGAGCATTGGGAGAAGCAGATTTTACCCTTCTGGTCTAACCTTAAAGATACAACCCACGGTGGATTCTACGGCTGGGTTGGCAATGATCTTCAGGTTAACCAGCAGGCCCCCAAAGGCGGGATCGCCACGGCACGGCAACTATGGTCTTTTGCAGCAGCCTATCGGATTACCAGAAACGAAAGATGGCGCGAGCATGCTGAACATGCATACCGTTTTCTCGCTGACCATGTGATGGATACCGAATATGGCGGCATGTACTGGATGGTAGATTACACAGGGGAAGCACTGGATACGAGCAAACATGTGTATACGCAATCATTCGGCGTGTATTCACTCAGTGAGTACTATCGTGCAACTGGGGATGCTTCTGCATTGGAACTTGCGAAAACGCTTTTTTCTCTAATCGAGGACAAAGGTTTGGATGCCGAACTACCTTCGTACAAGGAACAATTTGATCGCACATGGAAGGAACAGCCTAATGAAATGCTGAGCGAAAATGGGGTGATTGCGGATTACACAATGAATACGCATATCCATGTGCTGGAGGCCTACACCACGCTCTATCGCGTGTGGCCGGATCAACAAGTGAAGGTGGCGCTGGAACGCCTGCTCGGAATTCTATATGAACGGGTGTATGACCAAAACACCAAGTTTCTCGGCGTATTTTTCAACAAACAGTGGGAATCCATCATTGATCTCCGCTCGTTCGGACATGACATTGAGGCCAGCTGGCTAATCGACGAAGCACTGAAAGTGCTGGGGATGGAACAACATCTGGAGTATGCGGCGATGGTAACGGATATTGCCTATAACATCTCCAATGTAGCCGTGAATGCGGATGGTTCCCTGTTAAATGAACAAGAAGGTGATCATATCGATGAGAAGCGAATCTGGTGGGTTCAGGCCGAGGCGATGGTCGGTTTCTATAACGCGTATCAGCGTACAGGTGATCCATTGTTTCTGGAGAGAGTGGAACGCTTGTGGGACTACACAAAAGAAAACATCATTGATCAGCGCGCTGGTGGGGAATGGTACTGGTCGGTTGACGGCAACGGTACACCGGATCAGAGCGAAATTGCCGGACCGTGGAAATGCCCGTATCACAATAGCAGATTCTGTATTGAACTAATTGAGAGGATGGGATCAGAATGATACACCCGAAATACAAGGAGTTACTGGAGAAACAGGAGCAGCTGCTTACTCGCCCTAATGAGATCAATTCTTCCTTCTACAACGGCGTATATGATCGGTACCAATATCCAGTTATCACTCGCCATCATGTACCGCTGCATTGGAGATTCGATCTGGATGAGACGACGAACCCGCATTTCATGGAGCGCCTGGGCATTAACGCTACACTGAACCCAGGAGCCATCTATTTCAATGGCAAATACGTCATGGTTATTCGTACCGAAGGATTGGATCGCAAATCAATCTTCGCGCTCTCCGAGAGCGATAATGGTATCGACGGATTCCGTTTCACGGGTAAACCATTGGTCTGGGAAGATATCGATGCGGATGAAACCAATCAGTATGATATGCGCCTTGTTCAACATGAGGATGGCTGGATCTATGGCATCTATTGCTCGGAACGTAAAGACCCGGAGGCTCCTGCATTTGATACATCCAGCGCAGTTGCACAGGCAGGACTGGTTCGTACACGAGATCTCACAAGCTGGGAACGGTTGCCCAACATCACAACGAATTCCCCTCAACAGCGCAATGTCGTATTGCACCCGGAATTCGTGGATGGAAAGTATGCCTTCTACACCCGTCCACAGGACGGTTTCATCTCAACAGGCAGTGGCGGCGGAATCGCCTTTGGTCTGTGTGAGGATATCTTGAACCCTGTCATTCATGAAGAGACAATTATCGACGAACGGCAATATCATACGGTATATGAGGTCAAAAACGGTCAGGGCCCTGCTCCGCTTAAGACGGATCGTGGCTGGATTCACATTGCTCACGGTGTTCGGAACACCGCGGCAGGCCTGCGTTATGTGTTATACACCTTTGCCACCGATCTGAATGATCCGGCGCGTATTATTGCCAAGCCGGGCGGCCACTTCATTGCCCCTTATGACGATGAGCGTGTAGGCGATGTGTCCAATGTTATTTTCTGTAATGGTGCTGTAGTCAACGAAAATGACGAGGTCTTTATCTATTACGCATCCAGTGATACCCGCTGTCATGTGGCAACAACTACGCTGGAAAAACTAGTCGATTATACGTTTAATACACCGGCTGATCCATATCGTTCCCTGGATTGTGCCAGCCATCGGGGTCAGCTGATTGAACAGAATGAGAAGCTTTTACAGAAACAATTAACGTAACATCGGTAGAGCGTCCTCTCAGGGAAACCTGCAATGTGCTGAAAATTAGCGAAACAACAGCCAGAATTGCTTTATTCCAAGTGGGTAACGATGTATACTGATATGGATTGTTATTATGTGCGGAGAAAACACTCATCATAATGACAGCACATTGTGCCTATACCGGCTTGAAGGAGGCGACCATACTGAAGAACAATATCACCATGCGGGATATCGCCGACAGGCTCGGGGTCAGCAGTGTGACCGTCTCGAAAGCATTGAATGATAAAGATGGCGTGAGTGGCGAATTAAAGGAAAAAATTAAAGTGCTTGCTGTTGAAATGGGCTATCGGTATAATGCTGCTGCCCGTTCCATGAAGGAAGGCTTAACCCATAATATTGGCGTAATTATCCCGGAGCGTTTTACTGGGCCTACGCAGTCGTTCTATGTACGCGTGTTTCAGCGCATCACCAAACATCTGGAGGAACAAGGCTACTACGGCATTCTGCACATTCTGAATGTGGAGGATGAGGAAGAATTAACACTGCCCAAGCTTTACAGCGACAACAAGGTCGATGGTTTCATCGTGCTCGGACAGATCAGCAAAGAGTATATTGAACTGGTGCGATCGATGGAAGTTCCCAAAATGTTTCTCGACTTCTACGATGAACATTCGGACATCGATTCCGTCGTTACCGATAACTTCTACGCTGCCTATGAGCTGACGAACTATCTGGTTCAGCAGGGCCACCGTGACATTGCTTACGTGGGAAACCTGTATTCCACGAGCAGTATCCAGGACCGATTCCTTGGGTATTACAAATCCTTGCTGGAACATCGGTTGCCGATGAATCCGGATCTGGTTCTGAATGATCGGGATGAACGGGGTACGTTTATTGAGATTGATCTGCCGGAACAGCTGCCAACCGCTTTTGTATGCAACTGTGATCAGGTCGCTCATCTGCTCGTTCAAAAACTGACTTCCATGGATATTCAGGTGCCTGGCCAATGCTCTGTTGTTGGTTTTGATAATGATATCTATGCGATGCTCTCCGATCCCAAGCTGACAACTGTTGAAGTGGATGTGGAACAGATGGCGCGCACGGCAGTTCAGTCCATGCTCAAAAAGGTCGACAACCCGAACCGCAGTTTCGGCCGTGTACACGTGAAAGGCAACATCATCTATCGTGAATCGGTAAGTGCTGTGTCTGCCTCATCAGATACTATGGATATTTGAATAAAAAAATGAAATCAACGAACACAGATGACTGGCCTTTATCTTACTGGCCAGTCTTTTCTGATGCATTGGAGCTTAACGACGGCGATGATCTGTTGAATCCTTCAAAAATGTAGTCGTTCTCCAAATCGAGAGGATGAGGATCAGCTCATACACATTGGTTAAAGTACCGGTTTCCACTGGCAGGGAGATTAACTGCCCTACAAACAACAAGGCAGTTCCAACAAACAGCCAAACCCATTTATGTTTGAAAAGAACGACCAGGCTAACAAATAACAGAACAATCCCCACGATGATCACCATCATCGGCGGACCTCCATGACCTTCTGCCATATATCTCAGCACTCCATACTCTTCTGTAACTTTGAGATTTTTAACCTCAGATAAAGTAAAGCCTACAATCTGGTAGATAACCAGACCTAAAGTTATCAGCCATGCCACCACACTCGTTATACTTCTATTGGCAAACTTGGCACCTGAGCTGCGCAAGATATGGTAGCCAACAAGAATAAGGGTAGGCGTAGCAAAGGCATGCAGCCAAAATCGAAGGCTACTGAGAACCATTAGCGGTTCCCCATCCCCTATCAAATTACCTACAGCAATAATTCCATTATCATATGCCAAGCTGAACGCTACAAATAGCTGAAAACTGGAATACGCGAGCCATTGCTTCCTCTGGGTTAAATCGACGGCCATCCAAACAACAAGTATCAAATAAACAAGCGTAAGTGCGGAATATATCCATACATCCAAGCTGCTTCACCATCCTTATTGGTCAATTCTAATAAATTATATTTACCGGTAAGTAAAATTACAAGGCGTACTTGTATAAATGGTTAATTTGTCATAAATTACTCACTGATGTAATGAAGATGAATATCGATATATAACGTTTACCCGGAAGACTAACACATGCTTTAGCTCGAGATTATTCACCCTTACGAGGAATCATTATTCAAACAACCCGCAAACTGTTTATGGAGCTGATTCATATAAAAAGAGCACTCCCGGCTATCGTAGCTGCAGGAGCACTCTTTTCCTTATTTGAAGAACGTAAAAGCAACGGGTTACTCTGATATCAATAACTTGTCTTCAACCAATTATCCTTGGACCAGGTCAGTTTACCGGAACCCGCGCCATTGGAAGCCGTGAGGCGTGCATTCAACGTAGATGGATCATCCGTGGTATAGCTATAAGGAAGTGTCGAGAAGCCGTTCCAAGAGAACGATTTCACCACGGCCGGGATTGGCGCCAGTGGACTGCCAGACGTATCACTGCTGCCACGGAATGAGCTTCCATCCAAAGAATACATGGTATCGGTCACTCTGATTTTGCCGGTATAGGTTGGGTCTGCCGGATCGGTCTGATTGTTGCGAACAGGATACAGCACGTCCTTGATGACTGATTTCTCGACCAATACGGCTCCGCTCTCTGTGGAGATTGCCCCATTGCCAATGATATCGAACTTATAACCTTTGGACGCAATCGCTGTTGCCATCGCCGTTGTAATTTTGGCTTTAGCGGCACGTGCCCCTGTCGAATCCATCACGATGTTGTATGCATGTGCGTTGCCTCCACGCAGGCGCGGCATCCGATCCTGAATATCTTTGTACAGATTATGGTGCAGCGTCATGGACAGGTTGGCGTTAGCTGATTCCAAGCTGGTCGAACCGACCAGATGTCCTTTCTTTTGTGGTCCGGAGATAGCGATAATATCGGCTTTGCTAAGACCTACAGCACTGCTGCGCAGGTAGTTGTACATGGGATAGGAAGCCTTGTTTGCTTCCAATTCGTTAATCTGCTGGGTGACCCAGCTGTTCGAGCTGCCGTCATCCCCTTTGAAGAGGGACCAGGAGATGGTCACGCCGCTGGTTCCTTTTTTCGAATCGACGAGTCCGTCATAGGCTTTATTAAATGTGCAGTGATCAATCCACACGTTGCTGTTCTCCTCCAGGGTGATGTAATCCCAATCGTTCTTGTCGTAATCACCTTTGGTGGATTCATCCCATTCCCATAACTCATCAAATTCCAGGTTGCGGATGATGACATTTGAGCTTCGTTTCACGCTGATCGCAGCGTGTTTGATCTTGGAACCATTGGCGGAGAAAATCGTGAGTCCATTGAAACCGTCAATCGTGAGCTTGCTGACACCGGTCTGTTTTAATACGGGATGTGTCAGCGCATCATTATGCTTGGCAAAAGGAGAAGTCTGCGCTGCGCTCGGAATTTCATTCCATCCCAGATTCAGATCGTTCATGATCTCAACAACTTTGACACCGGAGTTCTTTTTCAGCGCCAATGCCAGATCGGTCGCATTATACACTTTCTTATACGTGGCTGTGTTTGATTCGCTAATGATGCCGCCGCCCGCATTCCCTTGGGAGAAGCCTGTTAGATTGTAGTCTGCGTTACCCGCTGCCTGCACACTTGCCGGGCCGGACAATAAAGTTAACCCTAACGTTAGAGCCAGAGCTGTGCTGCATAAGCTTCGAAATTTGCTTTTCATCGATTCCATTCCTCCCAATATATGATGATGACATTCGTCCATCGCTGCCATGCCAGGTACGAAGGACATGTTCTCAATGTAAATGTCGAAAGCGATTACAACAATAATCCGTATCTCACATGTGGTTAGGAAAGACTGGTATGGTAAGGGTTTGTACTGTAAGCAACCTTGAATCGTACAGAGTTAACTTGGAGAGTGAGGTTTCAGGGATACATCGTGGTAACAAGAACTTTCCAAATGGGATGAAATTAAAAAAGCAGGACTGCATCTGCCGCAGACCTGCTCGATTTTACTTTTTGATGGAACGTGTCCAGAAGCCGCCATGGAACTGTTTGGACTCCACGGTAATAACAAATGCTTTGGGGTCCAGATCGAGAATCGTCTGGTAGAGCAATTTCTGGTTTTTACGTTTTGCCAGAATCTCCATCACAAGCCGATCTCCATCACGTCCACTACCCACCCACGCAGTAACACCGTACCCTTTATCCCGCAGGGCATTCGCGACGCTTCCATCCAGCTGATTACAGATTACTTTAACGGTGATATAACCGAGCGCAATCTTTTCTTCAATCCACGCTCCGAGCAGCACACCCAATCCGTAACCTACCGCATATACAATCAGGGCCTCCGGTTGTTTCAGATAGTTTAACACCAGATTCAGACCGAGCACATAGATCACAATCTCACCCATGCTGATCAGTGCGGCGATGTATTTCTGTCCTTTGAGTGTCAGAATCATCCGGAGTGTATAAGCGGATACGTACACAATCTGGATCAAAAAGATAAATACCAATATTTTAAACAATCACAATCCCTCTTTCCTGGCCCTCACAACGGAATTGGCCCTTTGCTGCATATACTCGACGATTTCGTTTCATCTATGCTTCCTGTATGTTTGCTCTATCTCCATCATTGGACGTTATGCCCTCATTCTAAACGGTTGAATGTAAATCCGTAGGCATTTTCTGCTCTCTGGCATGCCGGAACTGCAATTATAGAACCGTTTGTACCGATTATCAACCCGGCGGAGGTCCCAGGGTCGAAAATGGGAGTCTTTGAATATGCTGTATCATCATAAAGCCAAGCACGCTGGCACAGGATATCAGGTCAAAACCAGGATGGATGGGTCAAAACAAAAAGGGGGTACCGTCATGCAGTTATGGCAGGAGATGGAGCGGGAAGGCATGGAGGAACTCATTTTTTGCCATGATGCAGATAGTGGATTGAGGGCGGTCATTGCCATTCATAACACGGTCCTTGGACCTGCGCTCGGCGGATGCCGCTACTGGACGTATGCATCCGAGGAAGAAGCTGTTCGGGATGCTGTGAAGCTTGCCAAAGGCATGACGTACAAAAATGCAATCTCTGGACTACCGTATGGTGGCGGGAAAGTGGTCATATGGGATGTACCTTTTGCCAAGAATACAAAACCGGATGAGGATGGTTGCGGATCTCAAAGTGTTGAGCAGGTCGCTGGAGATCTAGGGGTAGAGCAGCAAAAGGGCGCTGCCGCTGAACGGAAAGTCGCCGCTGATGAGATGACACATCCACAAGATAAAAATCGGGATACTTACGTATCCAAGCGGGCGCAGCGCTTTCGCGCACTGGGTCGTTGTCTAGAGCGGCTAAATGGACGGTACGTGACCGGTCTTGATCTGGGTACCACGGCGACAGACATGGACCAGATCCGGCTGGAGACCGCACATGTGACGGACACCACGGGTTCGCTTGGGGCGCAGGATGACTTCACTGCCGAGATGACCGCCTACGGCGTACACATCGGCATTGTGACCTCGCTGCGCCAGCAAGGCATTGCATCTTTGCAGGGCATTCCCGTTGCCGTCCAGGGACTGGGCAAGGTCGGGTATGCCCTGTGCCGTTACCTGCATGTAGCCGGGGCACGGCTCATTGTGGCAGACGTTGTACCGGAGCGTGTACAACGTGCCCTTGTGCAGTTCAGCGGCGCCATCTCGGCCGATCCGGCCCATATCCACGCCGCTGACTGCAAGGTCTTCGCCCCCTGTGCCCTAGGGGGCGTACTGACCCCGGCAACGGTGGAGGAGCTGCGCTGCTCCATCGTTGCCGGGGCGGCCAACAACCAGCTGAGTGAACGACAGCTGGTTGCAGGCCGCATGCAGGCGCGCGGCATCCTGTACGCGCCTGATTATGTGCTCAACGCAGGCGGAATCATCTCCACCGCCTACGAGCTGGAAGGCGCCGGGCCTGACCTGATCCGCCAAAAGGTGGCGGGGATTGCAGGCACGCTAAGCAAAGTATACGCAGAAGCTGCGCTATCTGCGATCTCCACAGCCGATGCAGCCGATCGGCTAGCCGAATCCATCCTCCGCTCAGGCCATACAAGATAGGGTGCCCCCTCCCGGGGAACCTCCACTGCTTTACTTCATTCTAACGAACCTGACACACGCTATTTGGTCCTTTAAGCATGGATCTAAAATCTAACGAATCTCAGACATGTTATTGTGCATAGTTTGGTCCTTTTTCAAGATAAATAACTACTTTCTGAAGAATAGCGTTCTTGAGGTTCGTTAGAATTTATATTTCAGATTTTGACCCTGAATAGGTTGTCTCAGGTTCGTTAGCGCTGCGGCGAAGGTTTCTTTGGGGTAGTATCTATGGGGGAGTATCACCTATCAAAAAGAGCTAACCCCGACATCCGTGTCCAGGTTAGCTCTTTTACCCTCTCTTATCGTTTAGCGCTCTTACTCTCTTACTCTACTACTCCTTAAACTGCAACCGGCCTCTTCTTCGCTGTCTTCTTCTCCTGAAACAGTAGCGTCCACAGCAACACATTCGCTACGATCAGTAGCGCACCATAGATCCATACGCCCCCCGACACTGATCGGAAAAAGACATGGACTCCCCATAACATAGCAAGCACAGGGAGGGCGGCGAATACATACCAACCATCACTTTGCTGCGCCATACTGAAGGATTGGGAGAACGGTGGCTTACGCAACAACAATTTGCCTGCCAGTGGGACAAGCGCCGTAGCCGTCAGCATAATAATCGCAATATCCGGCAGTATCCGTGATCCAAATGTCCAGGTAAACAAAATGGCATTTGCCAGAAATATAGGCAGGAACATGTTGCATAAGAATGCCTTTAGAGCTCCTTTATATAACGCGCTATCATTCGCCATCGGTGCAGCGCGAAAAGTCCAGAATGCCTTATATTGTCCTGAAAATTTCAGCATGACTACCACCGTTACAACCAGCATCAGCACGATGTAAAAGGTGTATACAAACGAACTTTGTCTAAACTCCGCCCAACTAGAAGATTGCAATTCAGTAAACCAAAATACATAAGGTAAAACAAATGATAAACCAAGCGATGGATACACCTTCAGCTTGAATTCCCGTTCATTACGCATCATGCTGGCTGACAGACGGAAGCAAGCCTGCTCTTCTCTCGAACGACTGACCACCTTGGAGATCAACCGATCCCATCTTCCACGTCTGCGTCCGGAGGACTGACCCGAATGTGCCATTTTTTCCAAATACAATTCAAAGGAAGGCATAAGCTTCACATATACGATCATGCTCACCACAGGAACCAAGACTGCCAGTGCTGTGAACGTATAGATCCACACATTCCCGCCCCCTGCAAATAACCATTCATATGCAGCCGCATACCATAACGGAGGCAACAGCAACTGCCACCAAGCCGGGGTAAATACCATACCAAAGTCAATAATGCTGAACGAACGAATGACCAGCTGATAACCGATCGCAATCCCCACGGAAAGCAGAATCTGCACCATATTGATCATATCCTTTAGCTTCTCACCATCCAGAAACTTCATCATGAACAGATAGATTAGAGACGTTGTCACCAGAATCAGCATATTGATCAGAATCAGTTCCACAAGGAAAATCAGAAAGAATCCGATCCCATGCGTCACCAACGCGGCAATTAGCGGTATACCGGTTAATGAACCTGTCAGCAATAGCAGGTATACGCCCGCATGGATGGCTCGGGCCATACCCACCGTTCGCCCATTAACGGGCTTAGTCATAATGATATTACGATCCCGAATGTCCAGCAGCACGGAGGAAAAATCCGAGATCATGGACGTCATGATCATAAACATTAAGATGCCAAACACAAGGCCCATCTGAAGCATGAAATGCCCCGTATCCCAGACGATGAAGGGAACCATCATCAGTCCCATTAATCCATATAACCACAGGGATCGAAGAAACTGATTACCTTCCTTGCGCTCCTTTTTCCCTGAATTGTTGGATAAAATAGTAGGTACTCTGCGTTGATCCATCTGGAACTTCACTCGCAAGATCAGGCGCAGCACATCATAATCCGCCCCTGTTCTGGCGATGAGCGGACGAAAGCGATCCAGAATCTTGAGTGTGCGGAAGTCGGAGGATTCCTCCATATCAGTACACCTCCTGCACAATCGATACAAAACGCTCCGCAATGGCTTTATGCTCATTGAAGCCTGTCAATTGATTGAATACTTCCTCCAGCGTACCTTCCATGGATTGCTGTTGAAGCTGCTTGAACGTACCGTCTGCCACTACGCGTCCTTCAGCGATCAGTACAATTCGACTGCTGATCTTCTCCACCACATCCATGATGTGTGACGAATAGAAGATCGTTGTGCCTTTGGCTGACAATTGTGACAAAATCTCTTTGACCACCATCACACTATTGGCATCCAATCCGCTGAGTGGTTCATCCAGGAACAACAGATCCGGGTCATGCAGCAGCGCAGAGATCAACAGCACTTTCTGACGCATACCTTTGGAAAAAGAGGCAATGCGGGAATGATATGATTTTTCCATTCCAAAACAATCCATCAATAGCTTGGCTTTGTAATCCGCATCCTCATAGGACATACCGTATAACTCTCCCGTAAAAGTCAGATACTCCGCAGGCGTTAATTGTTCGTACAATTCCGCCACCTCCGGAACATAACCGATTCTGCGTTTATACTCTACATCCCCATCCGCAATATCTTTACCAAAGATCCGCACCGTGCCTACATATCCTTCAACCAGCCCGAGTAAAATCTTAACCGTCGTACTTTTGCCAGCCCCGTTTGGGCCAATATATCCAATCATCTCACCGCGATTTACTTCCAGATCGATGCCGTTCAGCACATAACGTCCGTTGTATCTCATACGCAAGCTTTCAATGGATAGCACTTGTTGTTCACTCACTTCGTTATCCAGCTCCTGTCTCTATCTTTTTCTACAATTCTACTAGTTTACCACAGATTGGGATGGTAATGATCGGAAATAGGTCACGATATGAGCCATCAACTGGATATCCCCTTCGAGTAAAAGCATCACGTAACATGCGTGAATACATCACAAAGCCCCTATCCCACCTTATGGTAAGAGACAAGGGCTTCCACTTTATGTTGAAACTTATTTTATAATATTTAAAACGTCTTACTGCACCTTAACAATCTGAAAATGCTGATTCGTACCGCCATTATCCGTCCACTGGATGGCCGCAGCCCCATCTGCCAGGGATTGACTGGAAATATCCAATACTTTGCCTGTACTGCGGTTCTTCAGTTTATAATAACCACCACCTACATGGACGAGCTGCCATTGCTGGCTGGCCCAGCCACCATCATTCCACTGTTCAATGACAGCCCCATCCGTCGTGGCACCATTCTCCACACCGATCAGCTTGCCACTGGAACGGTTGATGATTTTGACATAACCGCCACCCGCATCGGTAATCTGCCACTGTTGACTTGTCATCCCCCCATCTGCTCGCTGCTCCAGGTCCGCACCGTTGACGGAAGAACCCCCAATGACATTTAGCAATTTGTTACTCTTACGACTAATCAGCTGATATGAAGCATTCGGGTCCCAGACATCCGGTGTACTCACTCCGGTCACAGTCCCTGTTGCTGTATCAATCGTAATACTGCTGGCCCAGTTCATCGCCAGACTAGTTCCACTAGGGAACGATAGGGGCAGCCAAACATACTTGGAATCCTGCACCGGTCCGCTCCATGCACCAGCCCAGCGGTCACCCATGTAGAGATAGGATGTGGTCTGTGAACCTTCTATAGGAACGACATAGGTGGATTGGGAACCATACGTTGTGCTGTCTCCAAAATTGCTAAGCCCGCTCCATGTGCCTGTAATGCTGGAGGCTGTCGCATATTTGGCCTGATTTGGATTCCAGCCGGTCGCACCCGAGGTGATCAGGAAGTAGACGCCGTCTTTTTTGAATAGGGCTGGTGCTTCACGATATTGTCCAGGCCACAGCGTTGTGACTAGGGATTCCACACCCAGAAAATCCGGGGTCAGCTTATATATATTCAGATCAGCATTCACTCTGGTCGCAGAGATCAGATAAGCGGTTCCGTTATCGTTGTATACCGTCATGTCTCTGGAATCATACCCAAGTGGACGATAACTGCCCACATATGTGTAATTGCCATCCACCGTATTCGAAGTAGCTACCGCCACTCGGGCCTCGCCATAATCCAGACCATTCTCCTTGTGCATCCACAGCACATATTTGCCGGTAGCACTGTTGTAGATGACCTTTGGGCGTTCAATGTTAGAGATATTTAACTCGGCTGCCGAGCTGCTGGTCAGCACATCATTACGATACTCCCAGTTCTTCAGATCCGATGAACGATACACGGACACTGCCTTGAACGTTCCATTCGTATTGCGGTTCTCTCCAAACCAGTAATAATACCCATTTGCCTTAATCATCCCGCCCCCATGAGCATGAACGACATTGCCATTGGTATCCTTGAACTGTATCCCGTTCGTTACACTAAGTGGAGCAGCTGAAGCATTCGGTCCGGGTGCAAGCAGCATACCTATGGATTGCAGCGCCAAAACCAAAGCAAGCAGATAACTTAAGCGGCGGGTAAAGCGACGTGATTGTGTATTCTTTTTCAACCATCCATCGTTCATAGCCATATCGTAATGCACCTCCATGTTTTTTGTGAAGCGCTTACATAAAATAAAATCGATATGTCTTATCTGCCTCCGATCGATGATGCATTTCAGCATTAGAATTCCTGGCAATACTGGCTGGGCGTTCACCTCCCTGATTCCGATTGTATCCGCCACGTTCCTGCTCGAATAGTGAACAATCCGGCGGAAGATGTACAATTTTATACTCCGCTCTCTCGATCAACAACAAAAAGACGCTTCCCCCGAAGCGTCCTCTGCTATGCCTGCCCTGCCCCTCCATGATGTAACGATCTCTAGCTGTGTGCGGCTGTTCATAGGCAGGTTTTTATATGATGTTTTATCGGCGTATACTCGCCCTTATTGCTTAATCTTGGTCGTCAAAATCCTGGTCAAACGATAACACTTTACCTGTGTTGGCATCGATATCTACATCTGCTTCACCTTGAGCAGTTCTCAGTTCGATCTCATACACATAGCGACCATCATCATGATCCAGCTCGACTTTGGTTACTTTACCACCCGTAACTTGTTTCAACGCAATGTTTGAAGCCTGGGATGCCGTCAATTTGACCTGCTTGGAAGTAGAGTTATTAGATGTGTTGCCTGATACAGTACCTTTATAATCGTCCTCGTCATCGTAGTCTTCATCATTCACGACCGCAAGGATTTTGCCTGTATAAGCATCCAGACGAACGACAACATCATTGGTTCCTTTTCTGTCGATCTCAACTTCATAGAACGTTTGGCCGTTTCTACGCTCCAGATCCACGTCATCCACTTTACCATCGGCTGCTTTTAACGCCAACGCTTTCGCTTGGGATGCATTCAGCATTTTACCTGTGCTGTTCTGATTCTGTGTTGCAGATTGTGTTGTTGACGTTGGTGTAGTTTGCACCGATTGTCCGTTCACATTTCCGCTAGCCGCTACGGCCGATCCACCAAGTAATACTGCTGCTGACAAGCTACCAATCCAAAGTTTATGTTTGTTCATCATCATCATTCATCTCCTCGTTGTTGTTGTTTCGTTCTTGTCTACATTTATAGAATAACCTGCAGGAATGAGAGATCAGCGAGAGTTAGATTAGAATTTGATGAGAAAATGAAGAGAATGCTCATTTAATGAGTGTTCATTATGTATGTAATCTAAAAGAAATGAAATAGATGACCCCTACATTAGGAATCATCTATCCAACAAGGTGTAACTCTATATTCAATGGATTCCTGTACAAATGTTAATCATCGTCCTCATCCCAAGTCACCGAACGAATCGCTCCCGAGATGGCATTCACCTGCACAATAGCCTCCCGGCCATCCTCCAAATCAATTTCAACCAGATAATATGGATTCCCGCTGTTGGTTCCACGCAGTTCGATGTCGTCCACTTCCCCCGGAACCTCCGCAAGTGCCTTCTGTTTGGCTTGTTTCTCGCTCAGAAACTGAGGTTTGGGATCATCCTTGGTTGGTTCAGTTGTCGGGGCTGCTATTGTTTTGGAAGCTATCGTCTCTCCCGTGTATGGATCAATCGTGAGTTCTTCACGACTGTTATCCTTTGCCTTCACTACCGCGGTGTATACCGGACTGCCTTGCTGCTCCACAAGTTCAAGCGAGACCAATTGGTTATCTGTCTGTTGTTTTAACAACGCCGTCTTGATCTGCTCGCGGCTCCATAACGTCTTCTCTTCCGCTTGCGGGTTCGACTCCAGCCGTTTAATGGAATTCACAGCAGCTGTAACGGCATCCACTTGCACATCATATAGGCCGGTCTCCGAACGGAGCTGCATGATATACGTCCCGTCCTTCAACGTCGAATTTACAATCTCTCCTGGATATTGATCAAGCACCGATTGTGCTGCCGCATCTGCCGTAAGTACCGCACCAGTCGATTGCCAAGGCTTCCACCACACCACAACTGCCACAATCAGCACAACGAGAAGCCCTGCACCCCACCAGAGTGACCTTCGCGATTTCGCCCATCCAATGTTCCCTTGTTCATGCCGTTTCATCTCCGGTGGTCGCTGCTCATGCTCTGTCATCACGTTTCCCCCTTATAACTCTCCCAATAGCCCGAGTTCATCTGTTATATATTCGGTCTGAGTTTAGTTTCCAATGGCTACTACATAAAATGAACTAATCTTTTACACAGTAACGGAGAGGACAGAAAAAACCTGAAAAAGCGAAGCGTTCGCCTAAAAGCTTTCTGAAAGAAAGCTACATCGGAAGCATACGCTATCCCCGGATTTTCCCCTTGAGAAAAGGGAATCAAAAAAATCTGGGGATAACAGCGATTGGAAGGTTGTTCTGTCATCGTAGTGTCAGTGTGAACAATCTTTAGTTCAGTTTATTTAGTATATAAGAGAAGAATGAGAATTTCATGAGAGCGGCCCGTTCTGAACCGATAAAGGCAAAATAATCGAAGCTTCGGTGCCTTCACCCTCGGTGCTGGTCAGTTCGATCCGTGCTCCAACTGCTCCTGCAAGCTCTTTGGCAAGTGACAATCCCAGACCTGAACCGCTTGCGCCTAAACTGCGTGTTCTGGCCGGATCAACCCGGTAGAATCGGTCAAATACCTTCTCCAGCTCGTCCTCCCGCATACCAATCCCTGTATCCACGATCCGAATACGGCACTCTTGCCCCTTGGCTTCCAGCCTGACTTCAATTGCATCTTCACTATACTTCCGGGCATTATCCAGCAAAATAAATAACAGTTGCTTCAGCTTGCTCTCATCGCTGATCGCCCAGATTGAACCTGGATCTTCACACCGGACTTCGCGGTGATAGGCTTCGCGAAACGCACGTGTGGAGTCTGTTGCCAGTCTCGTAATATCCACACGCTCCAACTGTACATTCCACTGCTCTGGCTGCTTCGCGAGCAGTAGCAGTTGCTCGGTCATCTCTCGCATGCGAACCGATTCGGACAGAATCGCTTCCACCGCTTCATCAAATACCTCGGGCCGCTCTTTCCCTCGCCGCTGTAGCAGACTGGCATAGCTTTCAATAATGGTCAGCGGTGTTTTGAGCTCATGAGATGCATCGGATACAAACCGTTCTTGTCGTTCAAAGTTGGATTCGAGTAGATCCATCATCCGGTTAAACGTCTGTCCCATCGTTTTCAGTTCATCCTTCGACCCTTCCTCCAGTGGAAGACGCTTGAATTGGCCGCTGGACTGAATGTCACTCATCGTGCGTGTCATCTGCTGAATCGGTCTGGTCATCCGATTCGCCAGAATCCGGCTGGAGATAATGGCTGGGATCAGAGCAATAATCGTGACCGCCACAAGCACAGTTCGAAGTACAGACAGACGATTCTCCGTCTCTGCAATGCTCTCAGTGACCTGTACATTCACCACCTCGCCATCAGGCCAGATGACCGGGACTGATACCCACACATAACCAATCTGTTCAACTTGGGTATACTCCGATTTCTTCTCACTTTCGTACTTATAAGGCAGCTTGCTCAGCTGCTCGGAAGCTGCTGTTGTTGTCACCGGGGAACTGGTGCCGTCTTCATTAACAATCCGGAGCATGCCGTTCACAGGCGCGTAGGCCCGTAACAAGTCATCCGGCGGAATGGAGCCGGCAGACTGACGCACTCCTTTGACAATAGACTCCGCTTCCGCTTCCACCCGATTAACCTCGTTATCAATCGACATTCGTTCAAACACGATGTAGACCGACAGGTTCACCGCGATTAACAGCACAGCAAATAATACAGACGAATATCCGTAGATTTTACTGCGCAGACTCATAACTGTTCCTTCAGGACGTATCCTACGCCCCGTACGGTATGTATTAAGGGTGGTGTGAATCCGTTATCCACCTTTTTGCGCACATAACGGATGTACACATCCACCACATTGGTATCTCCATAATAATCGTATCCCCACACGGCCTGCACAATCTGGTCACGACTGAGCACCTGACGTTGATTCTGCAGCAGATACACGAGCAGGTCGAACTCACGTGGAGTAAGCTCAATGGCCACACCATCTCGGGATACCTCTCGCGTTCCTTCATTTAGTTTCAACCCGGCAGCCGTCAACCAGCCCGCCTCAGCTTCATCCTGATGCCCAGAAGAGTCATTCCCCGTATCAGCAGGTGTAGAAGAAGAAGCGGAAGAAACAACAGACGCCACTGCACTAAGCCGCAATGCAGCCCGAACTCTCGCAAGTAGCTCTTCAATCTGGAAGGGCTTGGTGATGTAGTCATTGGCTCCAAGATCCAGGCCGGATACTTTGTCTTCTACAGAATCTTTGGCAGTGAGCATAATGATCGGAACCGTAGCATCTTTGGCCCGAACTCGCCGCAACACTTCAATTCCACTCAGACCAGGCAACATCACATCCAGCAGAATCAGATCCCACTGTCCTTCAGCATACTTCTCCAGTCCTTCTGTTCCACTACCAGCCTTGCCCACCTGATACCCCTCATACTGTAGTTCCAGTTCCAGCAGACGTGCTATTTTGGGCTCATCCTCTATGACCAGCACGGCTTCATTCATGCAGCGCTCCCCCCCATCCCCATCATTTCATTCTCCCGTTATCTTACAATAACATCTACAATTTGCCCAAAGCATCTTCAACCGGATGCTCCCCGGCAATTAGATCAAAGGCCATCCGGTACGTCTTCTCTTCCTGCAAAGAAGCCACGATTACGCGGGCTACATCTTCACGCGGGATGCTTCCCGGCTCCAGATCGGTTCCAACTGCAATCTTGCCTGTGCCCGGTTCATTCTTCAGACCACCTGGACGTATAATCGTGTAATTGAGATCACTTGCAAACAACACACGATCCGCATAATGTTTCGCCACGTAATAAGGCTTAATGGACTCTGACCATTTCTCCCGTTGATCTGCGCCATACGCACTGACCAGAATATATCTGGAGATTCCTTGCTGCTCTGCGGCTTCCATCGTTTTCACCGCACCGTCGAGATCAATAAGCAGTGTTTTGTCCTGACCGGTAGATCCGCCAGAACCCGCCGTAAACACAATGGCATTATGATCCTTCATTGCCTCAGCCAAATCCTCTACACTACCCTCCAGGTCACCAATCACCACATCTGCACCGAGTTCCTTCAGTGCATCGGCCTGCTCCGGTTTGCGGATCATAGCCGTTACTTTATGTTTGCCTTCCTGTGCCAGCTGCTCCACCACAAACTTACCGATTTGCCCATTTGCTCCTATAACTAAAACGTTCATACGTCATTCTCCTCTCAGTTGAACGGATGGCTTGTTGTTGCTCCCCGTTCCTTTTATTTAAAGATGCTCATCCTATAATTTAAACGAAAGCCGGCGCTTCTAAGCGCCGGCTTCATGTCCATGCCTGTTCAGTACCTCTAAGAAATGTGAAGTCTTCCGTTGTCCCATTAATATGCCATATCCCCTAGGTACTTTATACGCGACCTCACATCGACCACTTCTGCCGCACCTTTTTTCATTCTGAATATCTGTTATCCTTTGTAATCGTGACAACCAAAAAGGACGCCCAAAAGGGCGCCCTTGAATGGCATTAAGATTAGTAAGCCAGTGCGAACAAACCGTGAATATGAGCCAGGTAACGGATGTTACTTGCTTCTTTCATCATGGTTGCAGGCAGACCTTTCAGACGAGTCTGGTTGCCACCGATCATGCCGACAGCATCTTTACGACCCAGACTTCCCAGCGTACCGGAGAATACTGGTGTGAAGGATTCCATTGCGCCACCTTTGAACATAACGCCCAAGTTGTGACCAATAGTCTCACCCATTTGCCAAGCCAATTGTGCTGTTGGAGGGTAAGGGCGAGCGCCTTCGCTAGGGAAGACCACTGCGCTGTCACCAGCAACAAACACGTCTTTGTGAGAAGTAGATTGCAGAACTTCCGTAACTTTCGCACGGCCACGATCCACTTCAATTCCGCTGTTAGCAACAACAGCGTTGCCTTGTACGCCACCTGTCCATACGAGTGTGTTCGTAGGGATGGAGCTGCCGTCTTTCAGCAGAACTTCGTTTTCTTTCATCTCGGTAATCGCTACGCCAACGATGAAGTTAACGCCACGTTTCTCAAGACTTGATTTAGCACGTTCAACCAGCTCTGGCGGGAATCCTGCAAGGATGGAAGGACCTGCTTCAACTGTGTACAGGGATACTTCTTTGAAGTCGATGCCTTTTTCTTGACATACAGCAGGAAGCAGGTCAGCGAATTCGCCAACAAGCTCAATACCTGTCAAGCCGCCGCCACCAATAACAAACGTAGCGTCTGCTTTGTTGCCGGACTGTTTGTAAGCATCAAGACGTGCTTCAACGTGTGCACGAATACGGTTTGCATCGCTAACCGATTTGAGCGTGAAGCTGTACTCTTGCAATCCCGGAATTCCGAAGAATGCCGTTTCGCTGCCCAAGGCAACAACAAGTGCATCGTAAGAGTATGTGGAGCCGCTGGTCATCAGAACTTTTTTCTCGTCCGGCTTAATTGTATCCACCGTATCGATTTTCAAGTTCACGTTTTTGCCACGCAGCAATTTTTCAAGTGGAAGAGCAACTGCTTGTTCAGCAATGCTTCCCGCTGCAAGACGGTGCAGTTCCGTGATAATTTGGTGTGTAGGGTAACGGTTCACGACAGTAATTGTCGCTTCTTCCGGAGACAAGTATTGACGCGCAGTCAATGCAGTCAACAGACCGCCGTATCCTCCACCCAAGATCAAAATTTGCTTCGACATATCCATCCTCCGTTCTTCTAAGTCTTAACGTTTCGGTTGTTGACGCTCGTTCAAGATGCTCAAGAAAGATTGAGCAAAACGAAGCGATTGTTGTACGTTTGGATCTTTAAGCATTTTCAGCATAGCGAACAAGCCAACTGAAGTTTGCTCTGTTTGCGCACGGTCATTGGCTTCGATGGCAGCAGAAGCTACACCTTTAGCTTTGTCTACAACAGGCTTAGCGAACTCGCCCATTGCGCTCATTGTGTCGCTGATCAGAACTTTGTCTGTTGCTACACTTTGTGCAAAGTCATAAGCTTTTGTCATAGCAGTAACCATTTCAGCCAATTTAGGCAGGTTCTCCACCAGAACGGTTAAAGACTCCTGTACCTCAGGCTTCATCAGTTGATCCAGAACGTCCAAGGACTGGCGCTCGGAAACGTTGGCACCTTCTGTAACTGGCACCTCTTGTTGAGTAGGCGATTGTGACATAAGAGAAAGTCCTCCTTTACTTTGGGATAGAAGTCCGCGACTTTCATGATGCCTGTCAAGCAGAGCCGAACCACAAAATACATCGAATACATTTAAATGTACCAAATTTCACACAATAGGATGAGCGTAGCTCAGGGCCACTCCCGTATCATGCATTGTATCTTGGATCTATTGCGGACAACATGTGTTGACGCACAAAACGACAAGCAGGCCGAAACCGAACTCTATACCCTTATATTACACCTCTTACACATGAACATGAAAAAGAAATTTTTTACACTTGTGAAGATATTGTGAACATTGTAACAAAATCGATTTTTTTGTCAACCCATGAAGGCAAGCTAACGCCGCCGATCCCCCTGTCCAAGATCCGTATTCCTACCACATGTGGTATTAAGACAAGATCACATATGACCAGATGTGCGATATGTACACAAGGAAGGATTTGTTTATCCAAACGTTCAGGAATTGTTTTCCAATATCACAATTTTCATGCAACGAAATTGGTCACTGTCGTTATTATGCAGCGTTGGGCTCGGCCTTATTCCATCATTGAGCCATCTTTTCTATTTCAAGTATGAACCTCTTGCGTCACGAATGCAAAAAAGACAGAAAGAAGGCCTGACGGAGCGCCCTGCCTCCTGATATTTGTTTTCACTTTTTGCCCGATCTGATCGGTACAATTAGGTCACACCATAACTATTCCTGGGGAATGCTGAGCCATTCCTTCAAGCAACGCTTTTATTACAACGACGGCGGCTCGCTCCAATTCCTCCAATTCCAGAAGTATCGAGATAGCCTGATCGGCATGAAGCTTCTCACTAGGCAGTCCTCCATCTGGAAAAGGAAATAGTTTCGTGAGTGTATTTAACTTTTGGGACATGTTTCGATATAACTCTTCTGCCTGAAGACAGAATGGAATCAAGCTGGAATAACAGGCAGTCGACGCCCACTGTAGAGAAAGTTCTTTGAAAAACTCACTTGCATAACGTCTTGCATCCCACAAAACCGCAATGTTATAGGCGTGACCGTTCGGTTCTACCCGTCTATATTCTAGGGCTTCTCTCCAGACTGCATAGGCAGCCACACCACTGACTGTGTTCGGCAAGGTATACGGGTCCTCCCCACGATAATGAGCCAAAACAGCTGTCAGTGCCGCGTGCAAGTTCATTTCTCGTATCATGCCATCCGATTCCGCTGCCAGTACAAATACTTCCTGATTCACACCCCGGCCTACATGATCATAGGGAATTGTTCCTGATTTAATGAAATCGGTACCGTATAGGGTCCGGGCTGCGTCATCATAGCCATAGATCAACCCGAATTCGGGAATATTCAGGTCCCACACGACGGCCGGAATTCCCCGATGAATGGAGTAACGTATCAGGGAGAGGGCCCGAACAAGCCTTGGATTAAGCAACCTTTTCCCCTTTGCTTTCTCCTCTAGCATCGAAGGATCGACCAGATTGGCATTGAGTCCCGCTTCGTTCGCCAAAGCCTCAACCACATGGGAATGATAACCCATATGTTGCAATCCTCTTGTAAGCACCTCTTTGAAGTTATAGGCGGTAGGCCCAGCGATATGTATGTCCTGAGGCAGGATGGTCAGACGAAAAGAAAGTCCACTCATCCCCATAACCATGGGGATGGACGGAGACGGACCGATATAGCCTAACATCTCGTGAATGGATGCTGCTGCCGAGTTCCAGGTTTGGGGAGCCCGAAACGAAAGGGGCTCCTCCAGAGTCACTCGATTTTGCCCAAGTGAATTCCACTCTGCCAGCATTTCTTCTACAGATAAATAAATATGAAGCTGAGACACTTTTTTACGTGAACGGGACAGAATTTGATACACATTGGCACTTGTCAGGTTGAATTTGTAGGCCATTTCTTGCGGTGACAGCTGCTCAATCCAATATGATGTGAAGACCTGTTGTTCTCTTTCATTCAGACAACCCAACAGTCTGTGGAGATTGTTCCTCATTTCCTGCTGAGCAACAGCTTGATACGGATCATAGCCTGTCTCCTGCGATCTCCGATTTGAGTCATTCAAAAGATGATTCAGCGTCATGTCGAGTGAGTCTTGATCGCTCCATGAGGTATCATCGGCTCCAAATCCAAATGCAAAGAACGAAGAAAAATGTTGTTCCCGCTGCTGCTTTTGGCGCTGCATATGTGAGTACGCCTGATTACGTATAATACGCTGCATCCAGGCCATAAAACGCTCAGCATTCTGAAGCTGTCCCATATGAATGAACGCACGAATAAGCCCATCCTGTAAAATGTCTTCTGCGAGATAAGAATCATACGTAAGTGCTCGCACATAACGAAACAATTGCCCACGGTGACGGTGAATCAACTCTCCAAAAGCCTCTGTATCCCCCGTTTGGGCTCGTTGGATAAGCGTGATATCCGGCTCATTTTGCCGATCCTCTAATATCTCATCTTCCCCTGGCCTGATATGGCGATTATTAGTTAATCCATCCATGTATATCTCCCTTCCTTATAACGCCGCTCCACTTTCATTACTCCATCTTCAAAATAGAAGCTTCGATCATGGCTTCCGTCTCCGCGAGTGCCACCATGATTGTCGCAGCAGCCTCCCAGTTCCGAGAGACAAGACGGGATTGGCATTCCCCGAATTGGCGGGATTGTGCGTATTTCAAAGCAGATAGGTCAGGATGGATTGTGTTAAAAAACAAACCATAATCATGGGCACGACGCGCGCCTACTGGCAGAGCAAAATACACATAATGAGCCCACTCATTATCATCGATTGCTCCAGCACGAACCTGTTCCGCCTTATGCAGAATGGCTGATGCTCCGGTTCGTCCTTCCTGTGCAGCAATATCATGGGTCTGTTCTGTAAGGGTTGATTTGAACCAAGTGAAAGCCCGGCGGTTAATCTCCTCCAGATCAGGATGTTCAATGCGTTCAGGACTCCACCATCGTCGATACACACCGCTACTCCATGGGAATTCAGACTTCCATGCTTCCTCAAGTTTATCCAGTGTCAGGAAGACATTCGGAAATCCAGCCGGGTCATGCAGACATATTTCATCGCCCCTCATATTGAGCGCCACTACATAATGATCGCAACCACCCAGGTTGGGAGAGTTGGGATTGTAGACGAGTTTGCCCATATCCAGCGGCCCCATCATCACAGGGCTCTGCTTCAAAGCCTCTCTTAGCTCATCTACAGGCATCTCTGTACCCCGTGCTTGCACACTTTCGCGCACACTAAATCCCAGAATGCTCATTGCCTTGCTGATGGCCAGATCAGGACTGGAGGTACAGTTATCAAAAAACAGAAGGTCTTCCTGCGTGCGGAAAGCTCCCAGGGAAAAGCCACCTATAGCTTCAAGGACACTCGGGTCAACCTTTTCTCCGATAGACGACAGCAGCATTGAAGCTGAATTGGCGTAACAATACGCACCATTTCCAATATAATTGCTCATATCATAACATCCTCTCATTCCTTTAATGAAGCACGCAATTATGCAATGCCTATACTTATACTGACTCTTCGTACAGATCATTTCTGACAGAATATCCAGAAGTAATTTCTGACCGCCACGAAATAGTGAACGTTTAGAATGCGGACATCCCGGTTAATAAGGACTACACCAGAAACGAAGGAGATGTTCGATATGAGTAATTCAACTGGCGACAAAATCAAAGCAGGCGTAAATAAAGCCAAAGGCGAAGTGAAGGATCAGATCGGTAATGCAACCAACAACAGATCCCTTCAGGCTGAGGGTAAAAAAGACAAAGCCAAAGGTGCTGTACAGGATAAAATTGCCGACATTAAAAAAGATCATCACTAGATCCTTTTAATGTGAGGTCCAACAGCACGAAGATTTCGTGCAATAGATCGTTTTAAAACAGCCAGACCGTCCGTGTTCGGAAGCTATCCGAAAATGAGACGGTGGCGCAAAAAAGCCAAGGAAGGTGTTACTCAATACACCCTTCCCTGGCTTTTTTTGTGCATTTTATACTGCTGGAACTGCGTATCTTGCCATATCGATAATGAAACTGCGCGTTTCCCTTGTTGTATGGTATTCACGGCTGAACTGTCTGACCCATTCGGATGTTCCCGATACCAACGGAAAGTTTTTTCCAATCCCTTTTCCAACGTGGTTTGCGGTAACCATCCCAATTCCGCTCGCAATCTGCCTGAGTGCACGACCAGACTGGATCCTCTGGATTGGGTTGGTTCCTGCTCCCGAATCTCTACAGCAGCTACGGATCGATCCATTGGTTTCAATATCTCCCCTATTTCCTGCATGGTTGTTCCAAGCCCTGTCGATATGTTGTAGACCTGTCCGTCTTTGCCTTTCAGCATGATCTGTTCAATGGCCCGGAGGGCATCATCTACATACAAGAAATCACGCACTGCCGATCCCTGGATATCCAGAGGCAGTCCGTCCAACATCCGACCAAAATTTCGGGGAATAATACGGTCTGGCAACTGCCATGGACCATAGAGGTTGGTCAAACGAAAGAGTTTGACTGGAAGCTGGTAACATTGAGCATAGGAGTGAGCCAGCATTTCACACGCGACTTTGGACGCGGAATAAGGAGAGACGGGTGCATACGGATCTGATTCGTGATAGACTCTGCCCCAATCGCCGCCATAGACTTCAACGGATGAAGCCAGCAAGACTGGAATGTGATGTTCCGTAGCATATTGCAGGACAGACTGTGTGCTGAGTGTATTATTGCGGAAGACTTCCCCTGGCTGATGATACGAATAATCCACGTGTGGCATGGCCGCCAGATGAATTATGTAATCTGTTCCTGGAGGTAGATGAATCCGGTCCGCTGCAAGATCACAACAGATGAACGGCATCTCGTGCAGAGGAGAGATATGAACCAGCCTCTGACAATAATCATCCCGATCCAGAAGGGTAATTCGATGCCCTTTTTGCGCCAAATACTGTGAAAGATTAAATCCCACAAATCCAGAAGCCCCTGTAATCACAATGTTCACACACGATTCCCCCTTGCGATTTATACAACGAGTGCAATGAAGAGAGTATATGTACTGAGTATAACCTTAAAATGATACATTTTGTATCATTTTACAATTGTTTTTTGTTCGTCCTTGAGGTTATCGGGTAATTTATAGTGAGGTGATGTGAGATGAATGAACGGAAAAAGGACATAGAGACGTTATTCCTTCAGGATGACGGTGTAATTCCCAATCATCCGACCCTGCCTGTGCTTTTGTATAAGAACGTATGGGCTGAAGAGGCCCTTCACGCAGAATCGTTGCTGAACCGTAACGGATGGGGAAATAGCTGGTTGAATGGTGTGTTCAACTATCAGCATTATCATAGTAATGCTCATGAGGCTCTTGCTGTGGTGAGTGGATTCGTGAAACTGATTTTAGGCGGAGAAAATGGTCAGAAAGTTTACCTTCAAACAGGAGACGTTGTCGTGCTCCCCGCTGGAACAGGGCATAAACGTCTGGAGTCCAGCACTGATTTTCGTATTGCCGGTGCTTATCCGGGCGGCATGAGTTACAACACACGCACAGGTGAGGAAGACGATCGTGCCAAGGCTCTTCAGGAAATCCGAAAGGTTCCGATCCCGGATACCGATCCGGTCTATGGGCAGCACGGACCGCTACTAGAAATCTGGAATGGGAAGAAATCATAATACAAATGAAGATCATTAAGATGAATGTTATTGGACAATGCACAAGCGAAGCTGGTTCGTACTTAACGAGAAAAAATAGACTGTTCCCCGGACAAGTAGGAGTTACTCACCGATGGAACAGTCTATTTAAGTGTTAAGTCTGAACAGCTGGTATCGGGAACTCTTCGTAATCATCTTACTATATGGGCAAGGAACTGCTCAAATCTTCCGTCTTATTTCAAACTTCGCGATCTCGTCGCTTGTTTTTCTATCCGTGCGTTTCAGCCTTAGTCCCTTTCAGCGCTCGGCAAGCCGAATACTGTAATACCTCATTGCAAGTGGCTTTCCATCCATTTCAAGTTGGCCTTGCAGCACCAGTTGTCGTAGACGGTACTCCACGAACGCATCACTTATATGCTGGCTACTTGTACCAATCACTTCACCCACAATACGAGCTGCTCGGATATACTTGCCTGGCTCCCAGTTCGGTGTCAGTTCCCTCACCTTCTGCATAATGTACTCGTCCAACGCATCTTCAGTTAAGCTCCGAATCACGCCATTCTCCATCATACGTAATAGCCCAGGCTGTACCGAAAGTTCCAGCCAATCCTGTTCCAGTTGGCGGCGTTCTCCCTTGGACAGCGGCTCTTGCTCAGAGCAGACGTGCCACATCGCCAGAAGCTTTTCCGAAAGAATCTCGCCTGTGTGGAGCACATCGTATTGAACGTCAGGTCTATCAAATAATTGCTTATATAAGCCACTCGTTTCGATAAGATATATGGGACTCTCGGTGTTCCGCAATAGATACATGGCATAGAGTAGTCCCGTCTTCTCCCGTGCATTATTCGCATACCAGATAATGATCGACGTCTTGGAATCAAAGGACTGTATTGTGGCGTTGAGCTCAAATAATGATTCCAGTTCATGCATGCCATATGCCTCACGGTCATTGAGACACATTCGTTCGGTCAGCCAGAGATGCCTGCGTTGCAAGTCTGCACGCCGGGTCAGATCACCTAACGGCCCTACCGCATAATTATCATCTATAGAAAAAAAACTCCGTTTTTCCTGATCAGGTAATGTACTCATTCCCATTTTCAGACTACTCAGAGGTGATTCTCCAAACGTAATATGAATTTCATTTGGCTTGTCGACCTCGGAGAGAGCTTGTTGTTCCAGACGCCCCAGATCAAAAGGGATATCCATATTCCGAAACAGTGACTGTACCGCTTCCGAAAAATCCACCTTTTCGCCTTGCTCTTCCTGCCGCTTGACCACTTGTGCTGATTTCATATAGAGCACACGCAGTACTGAACGAAGTTCATCTTCACTCATACGATTTATCGTTCGGCTGAATGCATAGATATTATCATTCATGCTGGGTCCTCCTTCGAGCTAACGAGATTACTGAAATCCTATATCTTCGCACTGATCATTCTTTTATTCATGAGGAAATCGATTTTCCAGCGGGTTGATTCAGATCATGTAGATCTTCACCATCTGACGATGAACGGGTAAAGTGTCGCTCCAGTTTGCGGCTTGCCCACAGGGATACCGCAATAAACAGCAATACGCCTACCCAGCGTATTGGGTGCTCCAGAAATTGTTCCACATTGGAACCGATATACGTAACAGAGAAGATCATGATCGCTTTACCACAGCCCACCGCAAGCAGGAAAGATAATAATCGCATTCGCGCGATACCTGCCGCCACATTAATAATGACAAACGGACCTACCGGGAAGATACTCAACAGAAAAACATAACTGAATGCATTCCTTCGAATCCATACCATGCTGCGTTGCACACGAGGTTTGCGTGCCCATCGCTCTACAAAAGCGGATTTCCCAATCTCCCGTACGATCAGGAACGTAACGGTACAACCGAGCACCATACCGATCCATGAATATATAAATCCTGCCCACAGACCGTATACCGCACCGTTTACGCCCACAATCAACAGCGTTGGAAGCGGTGGTACAAATGATTTCATAAACGTAAGCAAAATTCCCGGTAACGGGCCCAGGGAGCGAAACTTCTCCAGCCAGAAACGAATATTTTCTTCCGTAATATATGACATAATGTCCAATGCTGCCGGGGTCATCTGCATCCATCCAATCTATACAGTCTAAGTTCTCAGGTTTGATGTTCACTATACATTTCATCATTCATATGGATGATGAAGCTTCTTTAGTAACTCCCTCCCAGTATAACGTACATCTTCGATGAACACCGTTGTCAATTTGAAGAAATTATTGCACAGCGAACTGACTTCCCACCCAAATCAGAATTAAATCAAAAAAGCACACCTCGACCTCTGTGGTCTTGGTGTGCTCTTCATATCGAAACCCCAATCCATCTTCGGGGCATATTATCCTTCTTCCAGCTGCGCTTCCTGCATGGCCAGTTCAATCAATTCTGCCTGATGGGCAGCATTCCATTCGGGAATACCGGAACGCATGAACTCTTCGGCATCCATCGCTGCTTTGGACTGGTTGCACAGATTACAGGCGCAGACACAGTTGAGCGGAGTGGTATGTCCACCTTTGGCACGCGGTAGCAGATGGTCAATCGTATCTCCATACGATCCACAGAAGTAACAGGTGTAGTGATCCCGAGTCAGAATATACCGCTTGAAATCCTTGTTGCTGAACAATCGGCGAATCGTGTACCGATTCACCACCACAGCGGCTTTTTCCTTGACCAGCGTGACCGCAAGCTCCATGTCCACTTCCTGATGCCAGCGTCTGCCCTTGTCGGTCTTGCCTCGCATCCGTACCATGCCTTGCCGGTTGGTCCGAAGCGAAGCCGGATCTTCCGGGTCGATAGCTACCGGGGCCGACGGGGTCTGGCGGCGGGGACGGCCATCCGTGCCAGCACCGTGGCTGCGGCTGGCGTGCGCGGGTCGCTGCCCGGATGCAACGCGGGCAGCGTCTTCGCCGCTCGCCTTGGGCGCACGCTCCTTGCGCGTCTGGCGCGGCTTGGACCCTGGCGAGCCAGGCTGGCGCACGGGCGCAGGAGGCCCTGCCTCCGCAGCAGCCCCCGGCGCTTGCCCGGGCTCGCGCCCGGTAGCGGCAGGCTGTGCCTCCGCCGCCGTAGGTGCAGCGACCGTGGTGGCATCGCCACGGTCGCTCAGTGCCGGCGCATGGGCCTCAGCAGCTACGCTGCGGGCCTGCCCTGCGCCGGGCGCGAGCGCGGCAGCACGCTTGCGGCGCCGCTTGCGCTTGCGTTTGGCTGCGGTCGGTTGATCCGCAGCCATGGGCTCTGCTGCCGGGCCTTGCGGCTCAGCCTGCAGCAGAGCTTGGTGGGCCGCCGCAGTCTGCTCGGCGGCCTGCACTGCAGCGGCTGCTCGCGCGCCAGCCCGCTGTGCACTGCCTTTTTCATTCGCAACAGCATGCCCGTACGAATGCCCTTCTTCCCCACGCCAGCGCTCGCCTGGCTGTGGCTCATCTCCTACTTCACCTGCCAAACCATCATGCTCCAGACTTGTCTCTCTCAGCTCATTGCCCGTTATGCTCTCTGATCGCTTGCTCTTCCTCCGTCTTCTCCTCTTCTTCCGTATACCCGAAGAAGAGGGTGGCGAAGTCACCAACTCAGCGCGTTCATCGTCATTCGAAGAACTTGAGTCTACTGATGGTTGAGACACCAGAATTCTGTCAGACTCAGACACCGTAGCAGATCCCTGCTCCATACCATGGGAGGTAAGACCTACCTCATCTCTCGCAGATGCAGAGCGTCTGGCAGTAACAGCACGTGTCTCCAAACCATCCCGTTGATGCTCGATCCGTTCATTCGTTCGTCCGCTCACGCTGGAACCTGACTCGTGGTCAGCCTGTCCACCCAGCTGGCGACAGCTGCGGCAGGCTCCCCGCCTGGCTCCGGGACCTGCCCGCTTTCCGGTTCTGCGCCGGAATTCGGACATCGGCCGCTGTTGTCCGCAATACATACACGTTTTGCTCAGTCGCGCTTCTTGTTCCGTCTTTCCTTGCCGGAAAGGGGCTGGACCCGTCTCCATGTTGTCACCTCGGTTCCGTATGAATCCGGTTTCTTTCTATTGTATCACATCTGCTCGTGAACACCCTCATGGCCATAGGCCTGATAATCTTTCGAGTTGTACTCCTGTGTCTGTTCACTGCATTCGTGAAGAATGTGTTCCACATATTCCAATATATCCTGCATCGGTCTCCCGCATTTTTCGCATGTTGTCATTATATTCACCTTAATCCTGTTATCCATAATGTATTATCGTTCCGCCTTATGATTACCCCGCATACATGAAAAAGAAACACTCGTTCCCCATATTACACATATCTGCATACATCAAAAAACCGCTTCCTGCTCTCCCCTAAGGTCGACCAAGAAACGGTTTATTATTCCTGTGTTGGAAATACATCTTATCAAACGTCCAGTTGGCCCGAGTTCTGCTGTGGGACCAGACGTGGTTTGGGTTTTGGCAGATTGCCAAAGATGACCCATGCATATGGAACAAACCTTGCCGTCAATCCAACGACGATCCACGAAGCGATTAGAGCTACACCGAATCCTCCGGCATACCATAGATGCACTAACCACGAAACTCCTGTTTGAGGTGGATAATTCCGATACACCAACAGGAAGAATGGATGAATCAGATAGATGCCAAAGGACAATGCCCCAAGCCGATTCAGCGGCTTGACGATGAGTGACGGCCCTTTGCGATAGAGCAGATAGGCAATCTGGATAAGCACCAGCGCACAAGCAAAGGTATGCACATTCCAGAAGAATTCATACCACAGTGTGTTATATGTTGCGATCTTCAGACGCAGCAGGTAATAGATATACACATGGCCAAGTCCGGCAATGATCCATACCGCCCAGAGCAGAATCCATGAAGCTACGCGTCCTTTGGTTGCATTGGCTCGACTGATGACAAACCATTGCTTGATTTTAGGGAAGTACACTCCGATAAAAGCACCCAGCATGAAATAGGAGAAGTACGAGAACGCCCAGCTTCCCTTGTTGGGTACCTGGAATCCATATTTATTACTTACGATGAATGCCCATTGAATCAATAGTCCAATCGGAACAGACCATTTCACCACAGAAGGATATTTCTTAAGCAACCATAACACCAATGGGAATAACAGATAAAATTGCATGTTAATAAACACAAAGTACAGATGTGTATAGGCCTTACCTGTAAACAATTTCGTGATAAAACTTACTGCCGATTCGCCGAAAGGTCGGCCCTGATAATGCGTGAAATGCAGCAACACAAAATACATTAATGAAAAAAGGAAATACGGAAGCAAAATATACACAAATCTTTTCTTGTAGAAGTTACTCACAAGTTTCTTATCCAGCGGACGAGAATAATAGTTATAGAACAGCACAAAACTGCTCATAAAAATAAAGGTTGGCGTACCATATTTCATAAAGATATTAATAAAATTGTACAGCCAGTAGTAGCCTGAGCCCGTCATGTCCACCGTCGCATAGGACGTGGAATGCACGCTGAGTACGCCGATAATTGCCAAGGCACGAACCAGGTTCAGCTCTGGAATTCGCTCTCTTTTCAGTGTTTCACTCATTTTAAAGTTTCTCCTTAATGTGTTCGTCAATATGTCAGATATGACTTAATACAATAAAGCTCTCTATCTATTAAAAGCCATAATGCTTAAGATGGATAGTCCATTTTCTTAACAATTCCTAAATTTTCAACACATTTCACACTATTTTCATGTCTATATATGTAAAAAAGACCGCGAGTACGCGGTCTGTGGAACATCCTGCTCTCAACCAAATGAATATTGGATTAACCGGATGAGAATGGTAAATTTGGGTTTGGGCATGCATCCCACCCTGACTGAGTCTACTTCGCACGACTCGCCAGAATCTGTTTATACACGTCAATAGCTGCCTGTCTCGATGCCTTCAGATCAACAATGGCATCCTTGCGCGGCTGATGGATGTCCTTGCTATGCAGATCCTTCAATTCAGGCAACCACTTGCGAATATAATCACCTTGCGGATCATACTTCTCGGATTGTGTTACCGGATTGTTCACGCGAAAATACGGAGCCGCATTCTCCCCAAGCGAGGCACACCATAACCAGTTACCTCGGTTTTGAATGTTATCATAGTCACGCAGCTTGCGCCTGAAATAAGCTTCGCCCAAGGTGAATGGGCATTGCAGGTTTTTGGTGAGAAACATCGCCGTGAGAATCCGCAGCCGGTTTGGCATATGTCCGGTTTCATTCAGTTCCGTCATCGCTGCATCAATAATCGGAATGCCTGTCTCCGCCTTGCACCACCGTTCAAAGTAATCATCATGGAGAGCCGAGAGATCGTACACCTTTTCATATGTAAAATAGTGACTCTCATAGACCGCCCGATACAGATAGAAGTCGCGGAAGCACAACTGCCTGATCCATTCCCCAGCCTCAGCCGTGCGACTCGCCGCATCATACATTTTGCGAATGGATACAGCTCCCACAGCTACGTAAGAACTGAGATGACTCGGCTCGTACGCCTCATATTCATCCCGATGATCCCCGTATTCAGCAATTCGATCCGACAAAAATTGATCCAACAGCAGATGCGGGTCCTCGTCATTCGAACCACTGCCCTCCAGCAACTCCGGAGGTACCTGCATTGCATCCGTCCATTCAATCTGACGATCACTCACCTTCAACGCTGCAACCGTTGTTGCCGAAGGAGGGTTGGGATGTTCATTCATGAATTCCACCCACCGCCGATGGAAAGCCGCAAATACCTTATATGGCTCCGACTTGCCTGTAAAATTGGCAAATCCATTCAGATCCATCAGCAGATGATCCGTCAGTTGTGTGAACGTAACCTCGTGCGCCTCACTGACTTTGCGTATGGCCCTATCCCGCTCGATTGCATATGGCGTCATGTCCCGATGGACCACAATCTCGTTAATCTCACCTTTGAATTCGTTCAGGATGAATTCAACCACTTCAGCCGGTTTGCCGTAAGCAACATGCAGTTTTCGTTTGGCTTCAAGATACTGTCTGCCTAATTCCGCTGCGTGCTGCCTGAAATTCACACCGCTGTGTTCCTTCTCTCGGCCTTGCCTCAGGAGGAATGAATCATAGATGAGAACATGCACACTCTCTTCTTGGTGTTCCCGCAAATAATCGAATGCGGCCTGATCATCCGTACGCAAATCTTTGCGGTGTATGAATAGCTTCATGCTCACCCTCCTGTCTGAACTTACATTACATACGTTTATTTGTCCGTCAGGTTCTGATATAACCTGCTTGTTTCGGGCTCGGGCTGATACCCCAGATCCTCATTTAATGTCAATTTAAATGAATGATACAAACGAAGTATGCCTTGCTGATCATCCATGGATGCATACACTTCCATCATGAGTCGGCAGATCTCTTCCGAATAAGGCTCCCGTTCCTGTAATATCGTTAATTGCTCAATCGCTTCCTTGCCACGACCATGCTCCATGTCCCATCTCGCGATATCCATAACTAGCGCTGTATACTTACGTCTGAGTTCCCTTGCTTTGGCCTGTGCCCAATGATAATCATGCTCTTCCAGATAATCGCCACGATAAAGCGGAATCATATGCCTCAAGTCATCGACATTGTCGGATGTGATGACATGGTAAACCATGGATTTTTCAAATTGATCCACATCACTTAACAGATTGCCTGATAACAGACGATAACGGTTCATATTGTACTCCAGCTTGCCTGTCATGTTCCATTCCTTAAGCAGCTTTCGAATCTGGTACACGGAAGTATGTAGATGGGTTAATCCCTTTTCCTGGGAAACATCATCCCATAGCTTATCCAGCAGAATCTCCTTGCTTACCCATTCTTCCCTGTGATGAAACAAAAAAGCAAACAATTCCTGTGATTTGGTTGTGCGCCACTTATGTTTCTTGGCACCCTGATCCAAGCTTCTGTAGATATCCAGATGTTTGAACGTAAGCAGCCCCGGAACTTCAGTATCCAACTCCACAGGTACAGGTTCCGATCCCTGTACCTCGGCGGTGGTTGCAACTTGAGAATTATGCGACATTATGCCCGCGATTCGATCAACGGTTTTGGCCAATCGGGTCGAGCTGACCGGTTTCAGTACATAATCCAGTGCATGCAGCTCAAATGCTTCCACTGCATGGTCCGCATAAGCCGTAACAAAGATAATACGAATACTCTGATCCAATTGCTGTATATATTCAGCCGCTTCCAGGCCATTCATCTCCGGCATTCCAATGTCCAAAAATACAACATCTACACGTTCCTTTGCCAGAAAATGAAGACCATCACGAGCTGTTGAAAAACATTGCACGGGTGTAATTCGTCCGTCCGTTCGTAGTAGTCGCTCCAGATGAAGCTGCGCTGGCTTCTCATCATCGATCACAATGGCTCTCACCGTTCTTTCAGCCTCCTGCCATGAAAGATTCAATAGGAATACCGATTTTATCGGCACCCCCTAGTCTGTTAACCATAATTGCTTCACTTGGCACACTAATTGGAATAATCCACCTTTTGCACGGGGATACGGAATCGGATCTGCGTGCCTTTATCCACATGGCTATGAATCTCCAGCCCCTGACCATAGAGAGACATCAGGCGACGGTTTATATTTTGCAGCCCCACACCTCCCGGACCTTCGGTACGCCCAGACTTGACCTGAGCCATACGCTCAGGAGGGATACCTACACCATCATCTTGGACCTGTACGACTACATGCTCGCTCTCTTGGAAAATCCTAAGATGAACTGTCCCGCCGGCTGCCCGCTCCATCACGCCGTGGCGAATGGCGTTCTCCACAAGAGGCTGAATACTGAGAGGTGGCAGATACAGATGTACGTCCGATTCCACCTCATACTCAACCACCAGTCTTTCCTCAAATCTCGCCTGTTCCAGATGCACATAAGACTCCACCAATTCCAGCTCTTTGGTCAAAGGAACAAGCTGCTCCCTGTTCTGGAAGTCAAAACTTCCGCGCAGGTAATGACTCAATTCAATCAGCAGATCGGTTGCTTTGTCCGGATTCACTGCACAGGTTGCGATAATAACATTGAGTGCATTATATAGAAAGTGTGGCTTGATCTGGGCCTGCAAAAAGGCCATTTCGGTCCGAATAGCCTCCTGCACAGAACTCCGCATCTCAATTAACGTCCGAACTCTGGCGCGCAATTCACCGGCATCCACCGGTTTGCTCAGGAAGTCATTGGCTCCCGCCTGAAATCCGTGTTTGATATCCTCAGGTAACCCACGGGCGGTCAGCATCAGAATCGGTAACTCAGACAAGGAACTGTGCTCGCGCAGTTTGCGACATAACTCAAGCCCGGACATCTTAGGCATCATCCAGTCCGTAATAACAAGATCAATGGACGGGAACTCCTCGCGGAGTTTCAATGCAGTGGACCCGCTGTCCGCTGCAATCACACGATACCGCTCCGTCGATAACAGGTTAAGCAATACCTGTCGATTCACGGGGTCATCGTCTACAATCAGAATCGTATGCTCCGCTTCCGTAAGATCATCCTGCTCATCTGACTCTCTTGTCACAAGCTCCTTCGCCCCTGCCCCCTGTGCAGCAACATATCGGGCGGCAGCTGGTTTCGAATGAGTTTGCAAAAGTGGCATCTTCATAACAGGCAGGGTGAAATGAAAGGTCGAACCTTGCCCCGGCTCCGATTCAACCCAGATCTCACCACCGCCAAGCTCAACGAGTTTTCGCGTAATACTCAGACCCAGTCCGGTTCCATTATTCAATCGCTCAATCGTGCCGTTACTCTGCTCATACGCCTGGAAGATATCCTCCTGTTTGTCCAAGGCAATGCCTACCCCTGTATCAGCGACCGATACCTTCACCCAGTCCCCTTCAACGCTGGCGTACAATCGAATCTCACCCTGCTCAGTGTACTTATAGGCGTTACCCAGCAAGTTATACAGAACTTGCCTTAGGCGATCTTCGTCTGCCTCAACAAGTGGCAAGGACTGGGGCCATTGTTGAATCAATATAACCGGCTTGTCCTCAAACGTGAAACCCGAGACTTCAACCACAGTACGAGCAACGGATTCCAGATCGACAGCTACCCGTTTTAACTCGATCTCACTATTTTTTAATTTGGCAAAATCCAAAATATCGTTAACCAGCAGTGAAAGGCGCTTGCCGGTTGAAGTAATCATGGAGAGATTTTTGGCTTGCTTGGGCGTGACTGCTCCAGCCGCCCCTTCCAGCATGGATTGCGCAATATTAATGATGCCATGCAGGGGAGTTCGTAGCTCATGAGACGTATTCGCCATGAACTCGTCCTTCAGGCTGTCGATGGCCAGCAAACGCTCCGACAGAGCTTCCACGTCTCGGAATGATTGTGCAAAGCGGATTGCGGTCACAATCATCTGGGCAAATACAAATAATAAAAGTTCAATCAGCGCAAAGAACGCTGTGTCTAGGGTAGTGAACGCACCAAGCGTATATAACACAACAACCATGAGTATGCTCATTATACTCACCAGTGCAAAGTGGCTGTCATTCGGCCGTCCTTTCAACCAATAGAAAATGGCTCGCAGTGTATATAACATGACAACAAGTGAGATCAGCAACATGGGAAGCTCAAGAGACGAGAAAAGCGTTGGAGGAAGCGTAAGACCCACAATAGTCTGGGTAACGATTAGCACTACAGCCAGACGAACAAACCACTGATGAACTGCTCCTGGTACACGGGCATCCATATACCGAAGCAAAAAATAATAGGCAAAGGCTGAACTAAGGAGCTGAATCCGAAGTATCTCATTATTGGTCAGGAACGGTACAAACGTACCCAGTAACTTCTCCCCATGGGTCAGAGCGTACACCGCACCAGAAAGGCTGAATAATCCGAGAAAACGAAGCTCCTTCTCCGTACGTCGTAATCTGAACAGAAGTAGAAAAAAGGCGGCTGGCAAGATAAAACCGAATAAGGCCATCAGATCCCTGAGCCAATCTTGTTGCTGACTTTTCAGAATACTATGCTCGTCTCCAAACAAAATGGGCGCTACTATGCCCCCGGACGAGTAACTATAATTTGATACTTGAATGATAATGTCAGCCGTATTGCCCTCAATGGACGTGAATCCTGTAAAGGGCAGATTTAATTGTATATCTGTTGCCCTAGTCTTTCCTGGCAGGCCTTTGCCACCAATCTCTTTCCCATCGATAAATACCCTGTGGGCCATGCGTATATTCTGTGTGCGTATACCATAATCATTTTTCATCGTCCGGGGTGTAAGCTGGACTTGCAAATGATAGGTTCCATACCCATGGGCCTGCCCCAAAGATTTGTTCCATCGGGCAGGAACTTGAGTGCCCGACGAAGCCGGCAAAGGCTTGCGACCGGATACACTTGCTTCAATATCTGCCGGGCTCAGCAACTGCCCAGGGTAGAAATCCCAGACACCCTTTAGAGACGCTGCACCCTTGCGATCAAAGTCCCATTGGGTCAGGTCAATTTTCCCATCTGTAGCCTGGGGGTTAATCCGCTCGCTAATTAACGTCTGGGCGATCCAACCCAGTGGAACAATGACAATACATATGAAGCTTATGGTCAGCATAATCCAGTGTTTTCTCATCTATGTATTCCTTCCATCCACAATGGCGAGAGACGTCTAATTTTGTCGATTTATTACTATAATTCATGTTACACGTTTCTGGTGCTCACGGAAATAGTTTCCGTATCATAATCGGTCAAATTCGTTATAATTTGACCGATTTCTATCTTTTCCACCAGCTCTTGGTACACCAAGGAACCCCAGGCCGAATTTCACCGGAAAGAACGGGCGAAATGACCTGGGGTTGATTGAATGAAGATTTATTTAACAACTTGGGCAAGCTTCTGAACGATTCCGGCCCATCCCTGTTCCATACGTTCGCGTACGATAGCGTGGGCCTGTCCAAACTCGGTCAGTTTATCCGCATCCCAACCGCTGTGAATCAGTGTGAAATCCGTACCTTCGGGCTGTTCATTCAGTTGGAACGTCAACGTCCAGTCCTTCCCCCAGCGGAATGACAGCTTGTGCAGCGGAAGAACTTCCGTCACCTGACATGGTGATTGGCCGAAGGGGCCTGCTTCCAATATAAACTCGTGACCTTCCACGGGTTCCAGATTGCCTGGCATGAACCAGGTTTTCAGCCCCTGCTCGGTCGAGACCATCTCCCACACTTTCTCTACAGGTGCATGGAGCATAAGTTCCTGCCGGATATCTGGCAGTGCACTTGATGATGAATCCATTCGAATCACCTCCTTATACATTTCATTTCGTATAATTACCCGAATAGAAGTTGACCTCCGCTTTATCCCCACCCTATAATTGGAACATATTACATAAAAGGTGCGTGATTCCTATGATAGTCTGCTCTGAAAAATCCAATTCCAACCGTTGCCGGAAGGGATAATCCTGCTCATCCCCCTTCCACGTTTTCATTTTAATACATTTACATGTGGGGGACACCTATACTATGTCATTCAGTTATTACGGTCCATTATGCACCGCCGTTTATGATCTCACGAAACCTGTGGGACACTCCTTGGGAGGAGACATTGAATTCTATCGCCATTATCTTCAGCGCTGCAATGGACGTATCCTTGAAGCCATGTCAGGATCAGGCCGAGTGCTCATTCCTTTGCTTGAAGCAGGCTTGAAGGTGGATGGAATTGATTATTCAATGGATATGATCAACTCTTGCCGTTCTCGTTGTATGGAGCGGGCATTACCCATGCCTGAGCTGTTCGTTGCCGATCTGGAGAAGCTTGACCTTCCATATCGATACGAGGCAATTATCATTCCCGGAGGTTCTCTGCTCCTCATCCAAGACAGACAGGCGTCGATTAACGTATTACGTAATCTATTTCAGCATTTGGAACCTGGCGGCAGGCTCGTGTTTGATCTGTTTCTGCCCGATGTGACACAATCCTCTTCTGTAGAAACATCAACCGTTTCATTACCCGATGGTGATACGATCACGGTAGAAGTGAAAACCATTGAAGTGAACCTTCTACAACAGTACAAAGTGAGTCTGATCCGCTACGAACAATGGCATCAGGGTGCTCTTGTTGCTACGGAGCTGCAACAACTTACCTTGCGTTGGTACGGCATAGAAGAGTTACGCCTAATTCTCGAACACATTGGTTTCTCTGACATTAAAGTGTACGCCGATTTCAACCCGGATCAACCACCTACACAGTCGAATCAAAAATTCGTCTATGAAGCGACTCGAAGAGCGTAGCCATCCGTAATTGGATGGATATGCTGATGCTTCTCACTATAAAAAAATTAGGCCACAGCAAAGGTTATCCCCTGCTGTGGCCTATTTTACTATATAAAATTTGCAATAACATTTACATGAGAACGCAGAGGGCAGAAATAACTTGAAGAAGCGAAGCTACAAGCTTTCTGCAAGAAAGCTACATCGAAAGCATACACTTCGCCTTTATCCTCAGATCGGAAGGTTATTCTGTCATCGGAGTGGTAAGTGTAAATGTTATTGCAAGTTAGTATCCACGAGAATATTGCTCTGCAATGGCAGCTTGATCCTTGCTGACACCCAGTTCCAGAGCCGCATGGTTCGCCCAGTACGGGTCACGCAGCATGCCTCTACCAACCGCGACCAGATCCGCATCGCCGTTGCCAATCACCGCCTGAGCCAATGCTGCATCCTCCAGCATACCCACTGCGATTACAGGAACGTTCAGTTCTTCACGGAAACGACGGGCAAATGGTACCTGATAACCCGGATAGTTCCCCGGTTTCCGCTGTCCGGAAGGACCTTCGCCACCTGAACTGATATGGAACATGTCCACGCCTGCATCTTGGTAGGCACGAGCGATATTGATGGTGTGGTCGATATCGTATCCACCATCCGCGTATTCTACAGCCGAAATCCGCAAAATCAGCGGCATATCTGCTGGCATTTCTTTTTTCACTGCACGAATGACCTCAACGCCAAAACGGGATAGATCCTGCCCATATACATCCTCACGATGGTTCATCAGCGGAGAATGGAACTGGTGGATCAGGTATCCATGTGCGCCATGCAGCTCAATGGTATCCACTCCAGCCTGTACTGCGCGGCGAACACCGTCTGCGAACTTTTGCACCATAGCTTCTACTTCTTCCGTACTTAACGCGCGTGGTTCCTTGTACTTTTCTCCCGGGAATGTAACTACCGATGGGGCAACCGGCTGCGGTGCATCCTCTGCTTTTCGTCCCGCATGTGCGATCTGAATAGCTACTTTGGAGCCGTAGGCATGAATTCCATCTACAAGTTTGGTGAAGGCCGGCACATGCTCATCTGACCATATCCCCAAGTCATTGTCGGTAATGCGTCCATCCGGATCTACATCGGTCATCTCGATTACAATTAGTCCTGTTCCTCCAACCGCACGGCTCACATAGTGAACCTGATGCCAATCGTTCGGAATGCCGTCCTTCGCAGTGACAGAATATTGGCACATGGGTGCCATGACGACACGGTTATTTAATTGCAGGCTCTTGAATTGATAGGGCGAAAATAATTGTTCAGTCATTGATGTTACATCTCCTGTTCCATGATCATGATATATATGAACCCTTACTTATTTGTCTAAGTCCGAAAACAGTTTTCCGTTCTTGCCGTAATTGTCCTTCTCCAAATCCTCAATGAAGATAAAGACTTTGCTCGGATCAACATCCAGTGTCTCACAAGCCACCTGAGTCATACGTTCAATCAACTGACGTTTCTGTTCGACCGACTTGCCTTCCAGTACCTTAACCGTGATAAATGGCATGTCTTGAACACATCCTTTCTTCATCATTTATTATGAACCTCAGTTATAGAAATACAAGTACGTACATTTTTGTGACCTAGTACCCTTTTTGATACCTAGTCATCCTCCTATTTCGGTTTTACCCCATTCTGGAAATGACTGCAAAACATGATATGATAACCGTAGAGAACCACAATAATTACTATACCCAATTTACATAAGTTGTGACTAACGGTTACACGATAACGGAGAGGGCAGAAATAACCTGTAGAAGCGGAGCTAAAAGCTTTCTGCAAGAAAGCTACTTCGAAAGCATACACTTCGCCTAAAAGTTTTCTGAAAGAAAGCCGCATCGAAAGCATACGCTATCCTCAGATTTTCACCTTTGTAAAAGTGGATCAAAAAAATCTGGGGATAACAGCGATCAGAAGGTTATTCTGGCCTCGTAGTGGATCAGTGTAAAAAAGTAGCTCAACTTATATACTACTCAAGCTAGGGAGCGATAATAGATGAAAGATATATTAATTCAAAGACTGAGTACTTATGTTCAGATGGATACCCAATCCGATGAAAATAGCGAGACATGCCCTTCCACACCCGGCCAACTGGCCTTGGGCAAACTGCTCGTTGAAGAGTGTACCTCCATTGGTCTGCAAGATGTGACGATGGATGAGAACGGTTATGTCATGGCTACACTGCCATCCAATACCGACAAGGATGTTCCCGTAATCGGTTTCCTGGCTCACCTCGATACAGCGACCGACTTTACTGGCAAAAATGTTAAACCACAGGTTATCGATAACTATGATGGTGCTGACATTGTGCTGAACTCGGAACTGGATGTAGTACTGTCCAATAAGGATTTCCCGGAGCTGCATGAGTATAAAGGCCACACCCTGATCACAACCGACGGTACAACGTTGCTTGGTGCAGATAATAAAGCAGGCATTGCCGAGATTATGACCGCGATGGCCTATTTGATTGAACACCCGGAAGTGAAACACGGTAAGATTCGGGTTGCGTTTACCCCGGATGAAGAGATTGGCCGTGGACCGCACAAGTTCGATGTAGCTGCTTTTGGAGCCAAATATGCGTACACAGTTGATGGCGGACCGCTTGGTGAGCTGGAATACGAGAGCTTTAACGCAGCTGCCGCCAAAATTACCGTACGAGGCACCAATGTGCATCCCGGAACAGCGAAGGATAAGATGGTGAACTCCCTGAAAATTGCGATGGAATTGAATCGACGCCTGCCTGTGGAGGAAGCTCCTGAATTCACGGACGGTTATGATGGCTTCTACCATCTGTTGTCTCTGGAGGGTGACGTTGAGCTGACAAAGATGAGTTACATCATCCGTGATTTCGACCGGGAGAAGTTTGAAGAGCGCAAAACAAATCTATTGAATATCGCAAACGAACTCAAGACCAAGTATGGAGAGAAAAGCATCACGGTTGAATTGAATGACCAGTACTATAACATGCGCGAGAAAATTGAACCCGTACGCCAGATCGTCGACATTGCTCATGAAGCCATGACCCGACTAGACATCGAACCTGTTATTCGCCCCATTCGGGGAGGAACGGATGGTTCCCAGCTATCCTATATGGGCATGCCAACACCAAATATCTTCACTGGTGGTGAGAACTACCACGGCAAATTCGAATATGTATCGGTAGACAATATGGTGAAGGCCACCCGTGTCATTGTAGAGATCGCTCAATTGTTTGAGCAACACGGAGATATCTAATCCACTTGAAGTGCAGAGCAAAAAGAGCACCCCTCGGTATATTCGGGAGGGTGCTCTTTGTTGTGCCGCATTGTATTTTATTGTGTCGCGTCATGTCGCTTAGATATGCAGGCTTGGTCTTTACTTTATAATGCCATCACTCATATATATTGCCTCCTGCGATGACACGCAACTGTTCCAGATCACAGATCACTAGCTTTCGCTGCACTTTGCGAATAATATCTCGATTACACAGATCTTGAACAACTCTATTAAGATGTCTATAGCTGGTGCCCAGCATATCGGCCAGTTCGGTGAGCTTGGAGGTCTGGATCTCTTCCGAAGAAGACTCGTCCTGGCCCATTGTGGACAACAGATAGCTGGCAAATCGGCTCTCGACCGGATATAACATATTCAGACTCGACAGGTTGGAAAAGGTATGCAATTTGTGCGTAACTTGACTCAACATAAAGTGGAGAAACTTAGGGTTCTCTGCATACGTATTCTGGAGAGCTCGATAGCTGATACCCAGCAGCAGGCTTTTGCTCACAGACTCTACCGTATTCATAGCCTCCTTGCCATTTACCAGTTCCAAATCTCCCACAAGCGCAAGTGGTGTACTGAAACGAAGTAACAGAGACTTGCCGTTAGGCAGGGTGGTATAGATCTTGAGCTTGCCCTGCACGAGAAAATACAACCGCTCGGGTCGTTCACCTTTGGTACATATCATCTCGCCCTTTGCAGCCTCAAGTAGTCGCAACTCAGCGAGCGCAGGCTCGTCCAGCACCTGATCCAACCCATTCTCACGGGCGAGTTGCCGCACAAGTCCAAAGTCCATAATTTCTTTCATTCCGACTTCCCTCCGTTGTCGTATATAACGTATGTAAAAGGACATATGTCCCATATTTGATATACATTCGTACAAATATCTTGATATAAAAATAGTTACAACTAACACTTATATCCAATAAATCATTTTAGATGGGAAATATTTTAAAATTTAATCATAAAATGTTCATTCTTTCATGCAAAATGCCGTTCACGAAAAGTCATTTCCGTCCGATGAAAGATAGAGCATTCCATAGATCGTTAAAAATAATACATTCAAATATTGAAAGGATGGTCCTCTTCCATGAACGTTGTAGATGCCCTGCTTAAAGTAATGCCTTATATCAGCCTGATCCTCAGAGAACCAGCTAGTTTAACTCTTTACGATCACGAAAAAGTATTAGATGTCATTATGACAGATAAATTTGATCTTGGTTTTGAAAAAGGAATGTCACTCTTGGAATCGTATCAAAACTTTGCCATCTTAAAAAATGGAAGAGAAGCGACCCTTGCTACTCTCTCCAAGGAAGTTTATGGTATCGAACTGGATATTCTGAACATTCCGATCTTTGATGATCACCAGAAAGTTGTTGCTGTTTTCTGTGTATCTTACGACCAATCTAACCAGAACCAACTTGAAGACATTATACAAGAAAATCAAACCATCAATGGTAACCTCGTTGATATGGTGCAACATGTCGCCGCTCATGCCGAAGAACTGCAAGCAACCAGTGAGCAGATCTTGCAGAACACCAGACTTGCTGTTCAGAACTCTTCCCAAATCAACAAAGTAGCCGGGTTCATTCGTGAAATCTCTGAGCAAACCAACTTGCTTGGCCTGAATGCCGCTATTGAAGCCGCTCGCGTTGGTGAAGCTGGTGCCGGCTTCGGTGTGGTTGCTTCCGAAGTACGCAAACTCTCTGTGGATGCCAAACAAGCTACAAGTGACATCGATACTAGTCTGAGAGATGTACAACAGGTCATCAAACAGATGGAAGTTGAAGTCTCCCAGATTGCAGCCTCTTCACAGGAACAAGCAACGCTTGTATCCTCCTTTACGGATGTGATTGAGCAGCTTAATGAAACAGGGGAGCGAATGAAAGCTCTGTCTGAACAACTGATCAGCTATTCCGTTAAAAATTAATCAAAATATATCTTTGATGAACTTTGGCTAGTGCAAAGATACATTTTATATGCAACAAACAGGACTCGGGTTGCCCATGATGGATAATCCAAGTCCTGTTGTTTGTTGTGCCCATTTTATATAACCAACTACGTTCAGATAAAATCTTAATTGGTTACATGTATTGATTTATCTCCAATAACTTCTTCTTCCGACTTCCAGCATTCCACTTCACCCGGAATATAAATCCGGTCCCGGGTAAAGACGGGATCACGTCCTTCAGCCTTCTGTTTTTTGTAGTCCTTCAACGCTTCGAAAGTCACCTTGGACAGCATCAGAATTGCAATCAGGTTCACCACCACCATGAGCCCCATGAACAGGTCCGCCAAATCCCATACCAGCTGTACTTTGGCTACCGCACCAAACACCACCATTGCGATAACGCAAATGCGGTATACCCACAGCCAAACTTTGTTGGATTTGATAAACTCAATGTTGGTTTCTCCATAGTAATAATTTCCGATTAGTGTACTGAAGGCAAACAGGAACACCATAACCGCCAGGAATCCCGATGCCCATGAACCAATATGTACACTTAATGCAGCCTGAGTTAATTCAATGCCTCCGAGATTGGAACCTTTGTATACCCCGGATAGCAAAATAATCATGGCTGTGCTTGTACATATCACTAACGTATCTGTCAGCACGCCAAACGCCTGAATAAGTCCCTGTTTCACCGGATGTGTTGTATCCGCCGTTGCAGCAGCATTCGGGGCGCTACCCATGCCCGCCTCATTGGAGAACAATCCGCGTTTCACACCGTTCATCAGTGCAGCGCCCAACGTTCCGCCAGCCACCTGTTCGATGCCAAAGGCATTTTTGACAATCAACGCAATCATGGCCGGAAGCTGGGTAATATTCGCCAGCACCACAAAAGCCGCTACCCCAATGTACAATACGGCCAGTACAACAACGATGTATTCCGATGCTTTTGCAATCCGTTTGACACCGCCCATGATAATTCCTGCAAATATCACTGCCATAATGATACCCACCGTTAACCGATCCGTGCCAAATGAGTTCTCAAATGCAACAGTAATCGTGTTAGACTGCACGGCATTAAAGACCAAACCAAATGAAAGCGTAATGAGAATGGCAAATAAAATCCCCATCCAGCGTTTGCCCAACCCACGTTCCATATAATATGCAGGACCGCCGCGGAATCCGCCCTTATCCTTCACTTTATAGATCTGAGCCAACGTACTCTCCACAAAACTGGAGGCTGACCCGATAATTGCAATGATCCACATCCAGAATATAGCCCCAGGTCCACCCAGTGCGATCGCCAGTGCAATACCGGTAATATTCCCTGTACCTACACGGGCTGCCATACTAATACAAAACGCCTGAAAAGGTGAAATTTTGCCTGGTTCCTTGCTTTTTGGCTCTCGAAGCACCTTTACCATATCTCCAATCATGCGGAATTGCATGAATCGGGTCTTGGTGGTGAAGTATATACCACATACTACCAATAATATAATTAACACTTTGGACCATAGAAAATCATTGAAAATGACGACAATATCTTGTATTGTTTGCTCCATCGGTATGCCCCTTTTTATGGTGTATTTCAAGCACAGAGATGGTTACGGGAAAAGTTTGTACCATTCTGCACAACACTAGCCCCAGACTTCGGGATGTTACTTATACTACAAGAACATCTACGAAAAACGACAAATACCTACATGCAATTCCTACATTTATTTTAAAAATGGGCTTTGACCGCCCAATCATTGTCATTTAACCTGACATGTCAGGTTCTATGCAAGAAGGAAAGGAACGATTACACTGGAACGAGAGTTCATCGCGGCGTTAACCGCCTTTACCATAGATTTATCAATCACACCATTCGCAGAGAAAGGGAATGACTGACATGCGTTATTTTATCGTGGATGATGATCCTGGCGTTCGTTCCATGTTGATGGATATTATTGAGGATGAAGGCCTGGGCGATATTGCCGGGGAAGCTGAGGACGGAGCACATATTCACGCGGAACTGTTGGAACTGCATAAGGTGGATGTACTGCTGATTGATCTGCTGATGCCCCAACGAGACGGGATTCAGACTGTGCGAGCGCTTGAAGGAAGGTTCGAGGGCAAGATCGTCATGATCTCCCAGATCGAGTCGAAAAATATGATCGGAGAAGCCTATTCACTAGGCATTGAATATTATATTACGAAGCCGATTAACCGGTTGGAGATTCTATCTGTTCTGCGGCTGGTGAGCGAAAGGCTTCGTATGCAGCAATCCATCGCAGATATCCAACGGACATTGCAGGGATTGTCCGGTTTGAATTCTACCGAACGTGCTGCGGCTCCGGTTCCGGACAAAACAATTACGACTGCAGGACATTTCCTGCTGTCCGAGATGGGCATGATCGGTGAAGCGGGCAGCAGGGATCTGCTGGACATGCTGGAATACCTGGAGCAGGTAGAGACAGATGAGCATAAGCTGTCCCCCTATACGTTCCCATCCCTCAAAGACATCTTCCAGAATGTAGCGATACGTAAACTGGGAGAAGACGCCTCTCTCGCAGAGGTGAACAAGGAGATCAAGGCATCGGAACAACGTGTTCGCAGGGCCATCTTCCAGACTCTGAGCCATGTGGTTTCTCTGGGATTAACCGATTATACACATCCCAAGTTCGAGAACTATGCATCCAAATTTTTCGATTTTACCGAAATTCGCAAGAAAATGCTGGAGTTGCAAAACAACGTGGAGCCTTCCTTGTCCCAGACACGCATTAATACGAAAAAATTCGTACAGGTCCTTTATTTGGAAGCCAAACGATTACTGCATTAAACAGATGCATGATGGATACGATGCAAAAACAAACGGGCATGAATATTACACCGGTAGGATACCGCCTCTTCAACTGAGGCTGTCCATACCGGCTATATTCATGCCCGTCTGTACGATCAAGCGTTACAATCTATGTGATTTGTTCCGTGTATAAAATTAAAATCGCTTTGGGTTTAGGCCCGTGAATGGTTTCGGCTAATTCGGTTATACTCATTAATCAATTCGTCCAATGCCATAGACTGCCGAATCACATCGGGATGCCCAAGACCACCCTTGTTATGCTCTACCAGCATATGAAGGTTATGTCTGGCCTTCTCTATTTTATTTTTCAAATCCAAACTCATAACCATGACCCCTGATACCTCCTTATTCTGTGAACCATTTTAGTTTTTCCTGTCAATCTATAGTTGGATTAACATATGGCATAGGAGACAAGGATGTTTTGTATTCTTCTCCAAATTTTGATAAAGATTATTTTATCACACTAGAGCTTATCCGAAAATGGCTGATATGACGCAATTTTAGTGGTATTATCGAGGGTTGGATTCTAACGTCTGGCCTCATCACCCACGGCCAGAACGGATTGTGTCGTAAATGTGTATATTGAAAAAACAAAAAGTCTATTGGTTCAAAAGGTAATAAAATCCCTTTCCATAATGGGGTCATTCAGGTACAATAGGGCGATGTGTGTGTCCGGACCCGGCGGATACAAATGATGTAATGTAGAGGACGGCCAACGACGGCCATTGATCCTGATTTGATATTATTGGAGGCTTATCATCACCATGCAGACCGATTCACAGACTAAAGTCAAAATTGTTAACGCCGATCCCAGCGCAATGGGATTATTTGGGTTGGCTATCGTAACCCTGGTCGCTTCTTCCCAAAAGCTTGGCATTACAGAAGGACTTAGCTACGCTATTCCTTGGGCGATCTTCCTGGGTGCTTTTGCCCAGCTATTCGCATGTATTCAAGATTCCAAACGTAACAACACCTTTGGCACAACGGCTTTTGGCGCGTACGCATTCTTCTGGTTTGCCATGGCTGCCAACTGGATGATCAAAATGGGCGTATTTGGCTCCACTCTTGCTGAACAGGCCGATGGCAAGCAGCTCGGATTTGCTTTTGCCGGATACCTCGTATTCACCCTGTTCATGACGATTGGTGCTATTGAAGCGAATAAAGTATTGCTTATCATCTTCATTCTGATTGACTTCCTGTTCCTTGGCTTGACCTTTGACGCTTTCGGCGTAGCTCCTCACATTTTCCACACCATTGCAGCATACGCTGAACTGGCGATCGGAATTGTGTCCCTGTATGGTACAGGTGCTTCGGTACTGAACGCTCACTTCGGTTATGCGTTCTTGCCGATCGGCAAACCGTCCGGCATTTTCAAACCCAAGGCTTAATATACAGCAGTAAACCGCCAGCGCGCCGGTCCGCGCCTGGCGGTTTTTTTGCAGTCCAACTTCATTTGAATATGTATCAGACCGACACTTATACTAGGGATAATAGATCAGAAGTAGACCCTGCAACACCTGAAATGAAATGTCACAGCAGCCATACTGTCAGGAGGAAAAAAGCATGAGAGAGATACCGAAACCAACGGAGATGGATCAGGTGGAGAAAAAATATGTACGTGAAACACGTTGTTTCAAGACGGCACGGGTGTTCCCAACCGATGTCAACAATCATAATACACTGTTCGGCGGCAAGTTGATGTCCTACATCGATGATATTGCATCCATCGCCGCTTCGAAGCTATGCCGGGTCAATACCGTAACGGCTTCAACCGACTCTGTCGATTTCCTGTACCCGATTAATCCAACGGATTCGGTTACACTTGAATCGTTCGCGTCCTGGACAGGACGAAGTTCCATGGAGATTTTTGTGAAAGTGATTCGAGAGGATCTAAAGACCGGAGAGAAGAAAATTGCGGCGACTGCATTTCTGACCTTTGTGGCCTTGGACGAAAATAATCGCAAACTGATCGTACCCCGCATTATCCCGGAGACGGAAGAAGAGAAGAAACTATACGAGACTGCTCCGGATCGGGCGGCCATGCGGAAACAACGGCGGGAAGAGAGCAAGAAATTCGCTGACTTCCTGACCGTTACTTATCCTTGGGAATAAAAACACGCTAAACAATAACAAGATTGAACACCAACACTACATTATCTGGTCGATGCCGGATAGATGGACACCGCTCTGCTATCCGGCAGTTCACCACCCATGGAGACACACCACTGCTGATAGATGCGATACGCTGTACCACTCTCCAGTAATCCCTGACACGTGTATATGCCCTCTTCGATGGAATTGACACGCCCCGCCGCATACAAGCGGAAACCTCCATTTAACAAGACCTGATTCACAAAAGCAATATGACCCTCACCGCTTAACACACTTTCCGCCACTTCAAGCTGCTTCGCAGCCGTCCAGACCAGCTCCGGCACGGGCATATCCAGTTCATAGGCTGCAGGATCAACCAGTTTCAGCTTCATATCACCGTCTTCCACGGCGTATACGCGGGTTGGCCGATCAATATACAGATCCTCAGAACCTTCCATCCCCTGTACAACATAAGCACGCCGATAGTTAAACCGGGTGAGCAACTTCGCAATCCGATCCAGAAAGGTATTATGAAACACACCAAACACCAAATACGGTGAATGGTTATAATCAATCAGTTTCTCTGCTGTGTTAAACACCGTTCTAAAACCCAACTCTTCCCGTAACGGACGAAGCTTACGAAGAGGTGCGCACCAATCCTCGGAGGACACGTACATGACACCCGAACGCAATGCAGCGCTCCGGGCATCTTCCCGATCCATCTTGTGTGTATCAATGCCCACTTCCTTCAAAAGTACCGACAACGTGACGCCCCACTTGGGTGGTAAAGGATCACTCCCATGTAGAGTCACCGGCAACCCGGCCGCCGCGAGTACAAATGCAACCGGAAACGTGGCCATGAACGACTTTGTCCGTCCATCATAAGGGCCCGCACAGTCCAATCCATCCTGAAATATGGAGAAACGTTCCGCACTGTTACGACAAGCATGAACAAAAGCTTCCAGTTCCTCGACGTTTTCCATTTTCATACGTTCAGCCATTAGAAACGCAGCCGTCTGGGCAGGGGAAACCTCCTGTTTCAGGATTTTCTCTGCTACGGTCAGTGCCTCTGTATAATTCAGATCACGCGAGCCTCGTTTCCCACGTCCGACCTCTCGGAGTATCTGAGACATATCCATGGAGAATCCTCCTTCCAATTAAGACTGGAGCAGTTGATGGGCCTTCACAATCGCTGTGGCTACATCGACCATTCGTTTTCGTTCATCCATCGCTTTCTTGCGTAACAGGTCATAGGCTTCGGCCTCTGAAATCTGCTTCAGATCACTAAGAATAGCCTTCGCCATATCAATCCACTTCCGATCCTCCAGCCTGGATCGCAACTGCTTCCGTTCCTGCTCCCACTGTTTGCGTTCCATGTAGCGTCGGGCTGCAAAGTGAAGAGTCCAGTGAATCTCGGACCCAGTCATGGATGGTGTAAGTATTCCATCAAATGATGTTTCGACCTCGCAGGATTCTGCGGAGGAAGAGGCTGTATCTGGCGCGCACCACCAAAGTAGCGGTGAATCCGACTTCCCCTTTCCCAGGCAGTTCACCCAATACTCCACATCAGCCAGCGACAGATGCAAAATGGAAGCTTCGGCCGCACGAGCTAGCTTCACCGCTTCCGCTTCACTGCCCGCCACCTGTACATGGTACCCGTTTGCTCCCAGCAGCCTCTCCGGTGTCAGAGGGATTGCATCGGATGAGGCAGCTATCGTTGGTTGAACACGGATGACCAATAAAGATCGCATGATGGATCAATCCCTCCCCTATTGCTATAATCAGAGTCCACATCATTTAAGACGTTAATACATGAAAGCAATAAACATGTTACATTACCTAACAAAAATTAAGTAGTGACGATTATGCGTCTTATTTTTAACATTAGAATGATCTTTTCATGCCTCATCATGTTGCAATTAAAAAGGGTGAAACACTATACATGGCACCTTTTCTACAGTATTTATCGTATCCAGCGTGCTAACGTTATCTAGAAGCCTTTAAACTAAGAAGATATACTCGTAAAACTTCGTCGTCCATTCGATATTCCAATAAACTCATGTAAACATAATTAACTTTAAATTTCAAATACTTTTTTATGTTAACTATATTGACATGGTTAGATCGATCTTTTATAGTTAAGCCATAACAACTCCATATTTGAATCGATCACAGTTACAACGGCGTAGCTGGTTGAAACGGCAATGAAGCCTGTTTTGCAATCTCGGAGCAAGGGATGCGTATGTATATGCGCAGTCCTCCGAGGCATAACAGGCTTTTTCGATTTTAGAGACAAGGTTTTGAGGCATTTTGCAGAATGGACCTAAGGGGGCTAATCATAATGAGTACAACGAAAAAACTGGTGCTGGTCGGCAATGGCATGGCGGGAATCCGCACAATCGAACATATCCTTAAGCTTGCTCCACACGCTTATGAAATTACAGTCTTCGGCGCAGAGCCGCATCCCAACTACAACCGGATCATGTTATCTTCTGTACTGGCTGGCGGAACATCCATCGAAGATATCGTAATCAATGAGTGGAGCTGGTACGAAGATAACGGCATTCGGGTGTACCCGGGTGACCCCGTCGTTCAGATCGATACCAAGCGCAAGGAAGTTGTATCTCAGAATGGTGTACGCGCAGCCTATGATGAGCTGATTATGGCAACCGGTTCACAGGCGTTCATCCTCCCTCTTCCCGGCGCTAACAAGGAAGGCGTGATCGGTTTCCGCGATATTAAAGACTGTGAAACGATGATGGCAGCATCACAAAAGTATCACAAAGCTGCCGTCATTGGAGGCGGATTGCTAGGACTGGAAGCAGCGCGGGGGCTGCTCAATCTGGGCATGGATGTCACAGTCATCCATATTAACGGTCATCTGATGGACCGGAACCTGGATTTGCCGGCAGGTCTGATGCTCCAGCGGGAGCTTGAAGAACAGGGCATGAAGTTCCTTTTGAACAAACATACCGAAGAAATCACAGGCAAACAACGAGTAAAAGCTATTCGTTTTACTGATCAAACGGTGCTTGAAGCGGATCTGGTTGTCATGGCTGTCGGGATTCGCCCTCAGATTGAACTGGCTCGCAATACCGGCCTCGATGTGAATCGTGGAGTCATTGTAGATGATTATATGCATACCAGCATCCCTACTATATCTGCCGTCGGTGAATGTGCAGAACACCGCGGTATTGCCTACGGACTGGTTGCTCCATTATATGAACAAGGTATGGTGCTCGCAAAACGCCTGGCTGGCGCGGCAACCGAAGGATACGAAGGTTCAGTCACTTCTACCAAACTGAAAGTATCCGGTGTGGACGTATTCTCTGCCGGACAATTCAAAGACGCTGCGGACACTCGCAGCATTCGTATTCAGGATGACGTTGATGGTGTGTACAAAAAGATGGTGATCAAAGACGGACAGCTGATCGGAGCTGTATTGTTCGGGGATACCACGGATGGCGCATCGCTGTTTTCCCTCATTAAGAGTGGTGAGAACATCAGTGGTCGGGAGAAAGAAATTTTGCTCGGTGTACCTTCCGGTGGTTCAGGCTCGGGTCCATCTGTCACAGAACGAATGGCGAGTATGCCGGATGACGAGATCGTCTGTGGTTGTAACGGTGTGACCAAAGCTTCCATTGGAGACGCCGTTCTGAATAAAGGCTGTAATACACTCGGTGCAATCAAATCCTGTACCAAAGCTTCCGCTTCTTGCGGTGGGTGCAAACCTATTATCGAAAACCTGCTCACATATTATGCCGGTGATAATGTAGGTGAACAGGCTAAAGAAGGCATCTGTAGCTGTACATCCTATGATCGGGATGAGATTGTTGCACAGATCAAGGAGATGGGACTCAAAAGCGTCAAGGAAGTCATGAATGTTCTCGGTTGGAATGAACCGGAAGGTTGCTCCAAGTGCCGCCCTTCCCTCAACTATTATCTCGGGATGATCTGGCCGGCTGAATACACAGATGAGCGTGTATCCAAATTCACCAATGAACGTTATCACGCCAATATCCAGAAAGACGGTACCTACTCCGTTATTCCACGGATCTATGGTGGTGTCACTTCCCCGGCGGAATTGATCAAGATTGCAACTGTCGCAGAGAAATACGATGTGCCGTTGGTGAAATTCACGGGTGGGCAACGACTCGATCTGCTCGGTGTACAGAAAGAGAACCTGCCGAAGATCTGGGAGGAACTCGATATGCCTTCCGGTTTTGGTTATGGCAAGGCGCTTCGTACGGTGAAGACTTGTGTAGGTAATACGTTCTGCCGATTCGGCACACAGGATTCCATTGAGATGGGTATTCGTCTGGAGAAAAAACTCGACAAGATGGTGGCTCCGGCCAAAGTGAAACTCGCTGTCTCCGGATGTCCGCGGAACTGTGCTGAAGCGACCATCAAGGATCTGGGTGTTGTCGCCATTGATGGCGCTTGGGAGATTCATGTTGGCGGTAACGCGGGAGTCAAGGTTCGTGCAGCCGAGTTGCTGTGTACGGTGAAGACCGATGCGGAAGTGGAAGAGTGGACTTACTCTTACCTGCAATATTATAGAGAGAACGCAAAATGGAATGAGAGAACAGCGGCTTGGATTGAACGGGTTGGTCTGGATCATGTGAAGGAAGCATTGGCGGATCGGGATGTACGTCTCGCTCTGGTTGAACGTCTGGAAGTTACACTGGGTCACACGGTTGATCCTTGGAAAGAAATCATACAAGACGAGAAATTACGTAAAAATTTCACCCCACTGTCCGGTGCCGAGCCGGTAACCCACTAGAAGAGGAGGAACAGCGATGAACAAATTCCGGATTGGACACCTTGCAGATATTGATGAAAAGGGAGCACGGACCTTCCTGATACAGGATACCGAAATTGCAGTCTTCAAACTGAGCGACGGAAGTCTGCACGCCGTCGAGAATCGTTGCCCTCACAAGGGCGGCAAGCTGTCGGAAGGCATGGTGTGCGGGACAGCAGTTCATTGTCCTTTGCATGATTGGAAGATTGATCTGCGTAACGGTAAGGTACACGAGCCGGATGAAGGCTGCTTGAATACCTACAAAACAGAAGTAGACGGCAACAGCGGAGAAATCTTCATCACAATTGCGGGTTAAAGGCTAGAGATACCCTGACATCAAGGAGGCGTGCGCTATGGATTTTGTTAAACCTGCAGAAGTGCTGCAATCGATGGTCGAAGCTGGTGAGAGCAAAGCCAGAATGAATCGGGTACAGATGCTGATCCGCGGTTTTCTGGCGGGGGCTATCCTTGCCTTTGCAACCACACTGGCATATACCGCTGTATCTCAAACTTCCGTTGGTTTGGCAGGTGCACTGATATTCCCGGCGGGATTTGTCATCATTATTCTGCTGGGTCTCGAATTGGTGACAGGAAACTTTGCGATGCTTCCACTCGCAGTGTTGAAACGCAGAATTACATGGATGGATATGCTCCGAAATTATTTCTGGGTGATCACAGGACATCTGCTCGGATGTGCATTCTATGCTCTCTTATACGGCCTGACCATTACCAAGATGGGTACGGATATGAGCAACCCTCTAATTCAAACGCTGATCCTGACCAGTGAAACCAAAACATTGGGGTATCAGCACTTGGGTGGGGCTGGCATTGTACTGGTCATCATCAAAGCCATTCTATGTAACTGGATGGTCACACTCGGGGCAGTGATGGCAATGACGTCCACTTCTACACTGGGCAAAATCGTAGCGATGTGGCTGCCCATTACCATATTTTTCGCTCAGGGATTTGAGCATGCTGTGGTAAATATGTTTGTCATCCCGGCAGGCATGATGCTCGGTGCACAGGTGAGTGTCGCTGACTGGTGGCTATGGAATCAGATCCCGGTGTTGTTGGGTAACCTCATTGGTGGAGCTGTATTTACAGGCCTCGGTCTATATGCTGCACACCACTGGGGGAATCCGGTGAAACTATCGACGAAACTGGCAACCATTCAGGGTGGTCGTTCAGGATTGGCAAGTTCTGATGCTGCACCGAAATTGGGGACACGATCATGAGCCGGGGCCTGGTTAGTATTGTTGGCGCTGGTCCTGGAGATCCGGATCTGATTACGGTAAAAGCCCTGAAACGTATTCAGTCCGCAGATGTCATTATGTATGATCGGCTTGTGAATGATCAATTGCTCGCCGAAGCTCGTGAAGGAGCACTCCGCATCTACTGCGGCAAGGCCCCAGGCCTTCATTCCATGAGTCAGGAGATGATTGGACGGATGCTGGCTGCTCATGCAGCGGAAGGTAAACAAGTTGTAAGACTCAAGGGTGGCGATCCGTTTATCTTTGGCCGTGGTGGTGAAGAAGCGCTTGTGCTGGCGGAAGCAGGGATTGCATTTGAGATCATTCCTGGCATCACTTCAGCTGTAGGTACATCCGCTTCATCCCTTATTCCGTTAACCCATCGCGGGGTTGCTTCATCCTTCGCATGTGTCACGGGAACCAGCAGTGATGGAAATGTATCATCGGTTCGCTGGGACCTGCTGGCCCATAGTGTAGATACGTTGGTCATCTACATGGGTATTAGCCAACTGCTCCAGATCCAACATGAATTGCTTCACCATGGCAAAAGTGGAACCACCCCCGCAGCTCTAATCGAGCGAGGAACCACTTCGGAGGAACGGATTATTACCGGCACACTTGCCGAACTCCATTCCCTCGCCAAGTCGCATAAAGTGAATAATCCCGCATTAATCATGATCGGAGAGTCGGTCCTGATCCGCGAACAACTGCTTCAGATGCAACAGGCCGCTAATGCCTCCATGACCGGATAATTCGGTACTTTAATCTAACAGCATACGCTCGTGAATAGTCCGACCCTTCTGCCCTGGTTCAATCAGCAGACGGGTCGGTTTGATGTTAATCAGCGCCGTAAGCTGCTCTCCCATATAATGCGCAGAATATTTGAATCCAATCTCCGCCCAATGCATGATTACCCCTACCGTTGCAGATACCAGATAACTTAACATGATGTCGTAATTAATCGTCCATTCACTATCCTCGGTCACCAATACAAAATCTTCGGTTAGATACGTTCTAAACATATTGCACAGCCGGGAGCTCATATCTGAATGCATTGTTATTAACGCACGAAAGATATCCTGATGGGCTTCAATATATTCGAATACAGGCATCGTGGATGGTAGCAATGCAGTCATGTCCACTTCTGTAAGCTGTGCGTATGGTTCTGCATAAGCTCGCCCCACTCCCTGCATGAAATCATCCAGAATGAACTGCAACAACTCCGGTTTGCCGGGAAAATGTAAATAGAAGGTTCCACGGTTGTAATCCGCCCGTTCCGTAATATCCCGAATTGTGAGGGCATCCGCTCCCTTCTCTAATATCAAAGAAACCGCCGCAGCGATGATCGCATCCTGCGTTCTTCGTGCTCTCCGGTCCTGAGGATGTTCAATGATCAACATTTTCGCCTCCTTTGTTCATTATTGTAATATAAATGAACACCGCTTACACCTCTGTCCGATAGCTGACATATGCGATGTCAATGATTATTGTCACATTGCTATGTATATCTTAACATTGAGACAGGAAAGATAGACGACAGGTTGAAACTTTTTTTGAGAAATACCTGCCAATAATGAATAAGGAGCGGATAGTTCATGAGTACATCTTATACACATACAGCCGTAATTACAGGAGCAGCCGGGGGCATTGGTAAAGAATTGGCACGCCGCCTTGCTGAGCGCAAAATCAATTTGGTTCTGGTGGACCTGAATGAAGAAGCCATCCAGCAGACAATTACTGATCTGAACCTCGACAAAGAGCACGTCATCGCCGTAAAAGCGAACGTATCCCAAGAAGCAGACGTGAAAAACTATGTGCAAAAAGCATTGGATGCTTTTGGTCGAATCGATTATTTTGCCAACAATGCCGGAATTGAAGGTCCAACAGGGCTGATCGAAGACCTGAGTGTTGAAGCACTGGATACGGTATATAACGTCAACATTCGTGGAGTATTCCTGGGTCTGCAAAATGTCATTCCAGTGATGAAAAAACAAAAATCCGGTGCGATTCTTAATACCTCTTCCCTCGCGGGTCTGATGGGTGCACCTGCTGTATCTCCATATATTATGTCCAAACATGCCGTAGTTGGTCTCACGCGTACCGCTGCAAATGAACTGGCACCTTATAATATCCGGGTTAACGCTGTATTGCCAGGTACAATCAATACACGCATGATGCGCCAGATCGAAGCAAATTCCGGTAACGTGGAAGACTATCAATCAGCAACCGTGTCCAGCATTCCAATGGGCCGTTACGGCGAACCGGAAGAAGTCGCTGCGGTAATGAACTTCCTGTTGTCCGAAGAAGCATCTTATGTAACAGCTTCCCTTTACACCGTAGATGGCGGTATGGTTGGTCAATAAGAAGCTATAAACGGTGGAATTGATAGGGATTTCCTAAAAATCTCACCTTACAGCGATGTCCAATAAGGACGACTGTAGGGCAAACAGATGAGTGATGCGGTGAGGTTGTCCGATAGGTCAACACTCATCGAACTGTACTCATAGCGAGACTCGACAAATGATCCGATATAATGGTCAGGTCCGATAGAACTTCAAGTCCATCCTTAGAAAAGTTATACCGACAGGTGTTCCCGAAGGGATGCCTGGTCGCTACAATCTAAAAAAGGCCTCAACACCACAGTATTGTGGAGTTGAGGTCTTTTTGACAGTTCAACACTTGCCATGCATTAGGCTTCATCTGTGAGATTTCACTTTTGAAACAGCCATTTAACGCCTCGTTGCACCATGTGATCACTCTAAGTTACTCTAACGAACCTAGGGCACCTTATTTCGGCTAAAAGCGCTTATTTCCCGAACTAACGAATCTCAGACACGCTAATTCCGCGGAAATGCTTTAACTGCATGGGAAAGTCCTAAAATCCATAGAATAACGTGTCTGAGATTCGTTACATTCCCAAACGAGCGAGAAATACCCGAATAGCGCGTGTGAGATTCGTTAGATTTTGCCTACACTTAACTTAATCGACGTATCCCGCGTGACCCTTGTCCATCAAGTAGTCCATCTCAGCATCCAGGATGCTTTCCACGGTCAACTCATCCAGCTTCACATCTTTACGACTAAGAATGTAGTCAGCCAGATCATCGCCGTCAATATCAACATCGTTACCTTTGGAATTTTCGTGCGCCTTGTTGATGTACGCTTGCTCATACTTCAGCACAAGGGCGATATTCTCCTGGCTTGCCTTCGTTTTACCCGCAATATATTGCATCATTTCTTGTTCATTAATTGCATTTGTTTCTGCCACGTTCAGTCATCTCCTTGATTCATACATACTGTTGCCATTGTAGCATAGGTTAACCCATTACAGGCAGAACTTATGCCTGAGAACGATTATAGAGCGGGAGCGAAGGATTAGTGTGGAGCTCGCCCATCACTCCGCCCTTACGACAACCGCACGTAAAATGTAGCACCCTCTCCGACTACACTTCGAGCGTACAGCTCTCCTTTGTGCTGATCCACAATGGAACGAGCAATCGCCAGCCCCAGACCATGTCCACCATGCTTGCGGGCTCTTGAAGAATCGGTACGATAGAATCGATCGAAGATCCGATCCAGATGTTCGGGTGCAATACCTTCACCTGTATTGGACACGGCCAGCATGACATCATTATTCTGTTTCTGGAGGGTAACGTTTACGGCGCCTTTTGGACCGGAATACTTCACCGCATTATCGAGCAGGATCAGAATGACCTGTTTGATCTGCTCACTGTTCCCATGAACCGTAAGATTCGGCTCAATGTTGTAGTCGAGGGAAATGTTTTTCTCAAAAATAACGGCCTCCATCGGCAAAATAATACTCTCCACCGCATCACTCATATTAAACTTCGCATGAATCATCGTGGAGCGTGAGTCATCCATCTGTGTCAGATAGAGCAGATCATTCGTAAGTCCGGTCATGCGCTCGGTTTCCGACTTGATATAATGAAGCCACTTCGCCTGGTTCGCTATGGTATCCTCCTGATTCGCGAGCAGTACATCAGCATTGGTATTGATGATCGCCAGCGGTGTTTTCAACTCATGAGAAGCATCACCGATGAATTGTTTTTGCTTCTCAAACGCTTCTCTGACCGGTGCAATAGAACGATTCGCAAAATAACGGCTCAGGAAGTAGATCACAATCAGCATCACCAGTCCGACAACAGCAAAGGTATAAATCAAATTCGTAAGAATACCTTGTTGCGCCGTCACATCAATGAATACGATCATGTGCCCGGCACCGCTCGGATCAACCACATAGGCCCAGTCCGTTCCATCCAGCGCAAATTGCCCCGTCTGCCGTTCCGAATCACCAACTTTATTCTGGTCAACCTTTTGTAACGCCTCGGTGTAGAACGTATCTTCCATATCAAATCGGGAATGTGTATCCGTAATCTTCCACTTATCATCCGTCTTAATCATGAACGAAACGGAACGTGCCGGAGGTGAGTTGGGATCACCTCCCGGTCCTCCATTATCACCACCCATGGTATCGGAAGGAAACGAATCTGAACCAGAACTTGAACCTGAGCCTGTACTACCACCTGAACCGGAACCCTGCCCTTCCCCGCGCGGCATCTTGGATGAATTATAAGGACTGTGATAGAAATCAGACACCTTGTACAACTCCATATTGGTCTCACGTTGCACATTCTGATAAGTAATCGTATAGATCGTCGCAAATGCCACCAGCATCATAATGGAGATGGACACCAGATTCACGATCAAGAATCGATTTCGAAGTTTCTTGAACATCAGGACGTCACCTCAAGTACATACCCCACACCCCGAATCGTATTAATGCGGACGGCAGAGTTCAGGAAGGTTAATTTTTTGCGTAAAAAAGAGATATATACTTCCACATTGTTATACTCCACTTCCGAATCAAATCCCCATAACTTCTCAATAATCTGCTCTTTGGAGGTAATCGCCTGTTTGCGGGCAATCAACAGCTCCAGCAGTTCATTCTCCTTCAGATTCAGCTTAATCTCCTTACCCTGTACGCTCAGCTTCAATTGGGTTGTATTCAGCTCAATGTCGCCAAACTTCAACCCATCCTCGGGTACCACTTCACCCTTCCGCCGTAAAGCTGCTCGAATCCGGGCCAGCAACTCTTCTGTGGCAAAAGGCTTGGCGATATAATCATCGGCACCATAATCGAGGCCTGTGACTTTGTCCGATAGTTCACCTTTCGCAGTAAGCAGAATGACAGGCGTATGATTCCCTTCACTGCGAAGTTTTTTCAGGACGGTGATCCCGTCCATCTCCGGCATCATGATGTCGAGTAGTAACAGGTCGTAGATGCCGCTCTGCGCATAATCCAGTCCTGATCTGCCGTCGTGGACCATGTCCACGGAGTAGTTGTTTTTTTTCAAAATCTGCGATACAGCCTCTGCCAAATGAACCTCATCTTCCGCAATTAATATTCTCATCATCTATTCATTCCTCTGCTTGAATTATTTCTCTCAATGGGCTTGTTTTATATGTTCTTATTCTATCAATTAAACCTTGAATCAATCTTAATTCATTTTGTGTATGCGCACTATTATAGGAAGGTAAAAAAATGTTAACGCAATGTAAAACCATTTAAGATTCATTCAAGGTTGGGGCTCTAAGATACAGACATGGAAGCAATACACGATGCAACAAAACATACAACCCACCAACGAAAGGAATGAGTCCCACATGGCTATTGAAGTATTCAACCGATATGAGAGCAAGTACCTTCTGACGGATGAGCAGTACGCGCATTTCTACAATGACCTGCTGAAATACATGGAGCTGGATGCCTACAACAAGAAACATGAGTACTACTCCATCAGTAACCTGTACTTCGACACTCCACAAGATTCGCTGATCCGCGCCAGTCTCTCCAAACCAAAATACAAGGAGAAGCTGAGACTGCGAGCTTATGGAATCCCTGAAGAGAATGCCAGAGTGTATCTGGAGATCAAAAAGAAAGTATTTGGCCTGGTGAACAAGCGCAGAACAGCTTTGAAGCTGGATGAAGCATATGAATTCGTCCGTTCGGGACAGGCGCCAGAGCTCGCGGATTACATGAACAAACAAGTTGTCGAAGAGATCAAATATTTCCTTCGGGTATACGACTTGGAACCGAAAGTGTATCTGGCATATGAACGCAAAGCACTCTTCGACAAGAACAGCCGCGATCTTCGCATTACCTTTGACACCAACATTCGTAGCCGCAGATATGATCTGAAGCTCGAACAGGGAGATTACGGTGAACCGCTGGTGAAGGACGGTCGATGGCTGATGGAAGTGAAGGCCGAGAAAACCGTTCCGATGTGGCTGTCACAACTGCTGTCCGAACATGGACTGTACCGTACCGGATTCTCCAAATACGGCAACGAGTTCAGACACCTAGCTACAACAACCAACCTGAATTACCAGACCGAGCGCATTCTTGTACCAGGTACCGATTTCAACCCATCCATAGAACAAGATAAAACGATTATAGAAAGAGAGCGTGTCCTATATGCTTGATTCACTGTTCAGTTCAGCCCTAACCGATACCAACCTGACGTTTAACAACGCAGTCATCACCATTGGTCTTGCCATCATTCTGGGATTGGTCATCAGCCTTACCTACATGAAAACTAACCAAAGCACATACTCTCAGAGCTTCACCTTAACGATGGTTGTTCTGCCCGTCATTGTCGCCATCATCATCCTGCTCATCGGTAGCAACATCGCACGAGCTTTCAGCTTGGCAGGTGCCTTCTCGATCATCCGATTCCGAAGTGCCCCTGGTGATCCAAAAGACATTGCTTACGTATTGTTCACGATGGCTTCCGGTCTTGCCTGCGGTGTAGGCGCTTTTGGATACGCGGTGCTGTTCACCATTATCCTGTGTGTACTGATGTTTGTCCTGAGTCGCTTCAACTTCGGCGGCAAGAAAAGTCAGCTAAAAACGCTGAAAGTCACCATTCCCGAGAACTTGAGTTATGAAGAAGCACTTAATGAAGTGTTCCATACATTCAACGTACCTTTTGATCTGAAAAAAATCAGAACCACTGAACTCGGCAGTCTGTATGAGCTGGTCTACAGTGTAACCATTCATGAAAGTGTTAGCCAAAAGGAATTCCTCGATGCGATCCGCACCCGGAACGGCAACCTGGATATCTCATTAACCATGAGTCCAACAACGGAATATTAATTTATAATTCGAAGGGAACGATCTAATATGAAGAAAAACATAATAACAGGTAGCAAACTTTGGTCCATCGCCATGATTACCAGCCTACTCGCAGCATGCAGTTCACCAGCAACCACAAGCACAACGGCCAATGCCGCAACGTCAACGACAGGAACAACCAAAACGGTATCTGTCAGCGAGCAAACTTCAGTAAAATATGCAGATCTGGTCTCTCTGGATGCTGACGATACCAACATTATTTGGAGTGAGGCGGATTCCACAGCGATTAAGTTGAACGGAACAACTGCAACGGTGACCGGTTCGGGCGCTAAAGCCGCGAATGGTTCGGTAACCATCTCTGAAGCAGGTACTTATGTACTTAGCGGTGAGCTAACGGATGGACAGATCGTGGTTAACGTTGCCGATAAGGGTACCGTACATCTCGTATTAAACGGAGCAACCATCCATGATAACGACAGTGCCGCGATCTACATTCAGAAGGCTGGTAAAGCGGTAATTACGCTCGAAAAAGGAACCAAAAACACCGTATCGGATGGTAAAACATATGTGTACGCCGATGCTACGACAGACGAGCCCGATGCTGCAATCTTCAGCAAAGCAGATCTTACATTCAACGGTGCAGGTCAATTGACCGTCACAGGTAACTATAATGAAGGTATTACGAGCAAGGATGATCTGAAGATCATTAGTGGTAACATCCGTGTCAAAGCAGCCGATGACGGCATCAAAGGTAAAGATATGGTCGCTATCCAAGCGGGTACGATTACCATTGAAGCCGAAGGCGACGGTATTAAATCAACCAATGACACGGATACCACCAAAGGCTTCGTTGCTATCGCAGGAGGTACCTTTGATATCCAAAGTGGCAATGACGGTATTCAGGCCGAAACCGCACTCGTGGCGGATGGCGGCACATACAACATTGTAACGGGCGGCGGTAGCGCCAATGCACCAGCCAAAGTAGAAGAAGGTCCATTTGGCGGCGGCGGTGGCGGTGGATGGGGTGGCGGCACACCTCCTACGGATATGGGCACACCACCGGATGGCGAACCTCCTGCAGATATGCCGGAGATGCCTAATAACAGCGGTACGAATGCAGGTGCTAATACAAACGGCGCAACAGCATCCAACTCTGCCAACACAACAACAACTACAACAACAACGGATAACAATGCTGATGCGGACACTGCAACAACAGCAACGGAGTCCACAAGTGCCAAAGCACTCAAAGCAGGTACAGATCTTACGGTTAATGGAGGTTCGTATACCATTGATTCCATGGATGATTCCCTGCACAGCAACAATAACGTGACAGTTAACGACGGAACATTCAACATTGAATCTGGTGATGACGGCATTCATGCCGATCAGGCCCTTACGATCAACGGTGGAACCATCACCATTGCGAAGAGCTATGAAGGACTTGAAGGTGCAATGATCACCCTGAACGATGGGGATGTAGATGTAACGGCATCCGATGATGGCGTAAATGCTGCAGGTGGCGAGACGGAAACAGCTACGAATCCAGCGGCAAGTACAGATAGCGTGACTACAGCAACCGATGCAACAACGACATCCAACATCTCTGTAACCGAAACGACAGGCACAACATCAACTACCGATCAGGCATCCCAAGGTACAGCTGCTAATCAGCAAGGACGTGGACCGAGCGGTATGGGTGGTGCAGCAGCAAGCAATAACGAGTTCCACATTAACGGCGGTTCCCTCACCGTGAACGCAGGTGGTGACGGGCTGGATTCCAATGGTTCCATTAACATGACTGGCGGAACGGTTATTGTGAACGGACCGACGAATAGCGGCAACGGAGCATTGGATTATGACGGCACATTTGAAATCAGTGGTGGATACTTGGTAGCTGCTGGCAGCTTGGGTATGGCACAAGGAACATCCGATGCGTCTACGCAAAATACCATTGTGATGACATTCCCTGCAACGCAAAAAGCTGGAACACTTGTACATGTACAAGATAGCGAAGGCAACAACATTCTGACGTTTGCACCAGCAAAAGATTATCAAACCGTGGTTGTCAGCTCACCGGATCTTGCAAAAGATGGTTCATACGTGATCTACTCCGGTGGTACGTCTACAGGTAAAGCGGTGGATGGACTCTACACAGACGGTACCTATAGTGGCGGAACTCAGGTGGTTGCATTCCAATCGACTAGTAATGTGACTTGGGTGAATGAATCTGGTGTAACCACTGCCAATACAGGTATGGGCGGTCCTGGTGGCGGTGGACAAGGCGGATTCGGAGGCGGCAGAAACAGATCCCAATCCGGTACAACCTCTGACAGCACTGGCACTACAGGTATTACAGATTCGACAAAATAACTGAAATGAATAAGCTGAGTGTTCATGTCATGCCTTGCCCTGAATACCTAGCTTATCAAGTAACCAGTACTTAAATGACTTTAGAAGTCATTTAAGTACTGGTTTTTTAACTAATTGGAAACCCCATGTTCGGAACAAACTACAAAGATTAGAAAATATTAATAGGTTTTTATTGTTTTTAGTTAAGTAACGAGATAATATAAAATAATTATGTCTTTTTTACTACATGATAGTAATTTTTAAGGAAATTAGAACCAGGACACATGAACTACATCTTTAGATTTTAGAAAGAAACTCTTAGATTTTTCCAATTCATTTATTAACGAAGGAGTACATGTAATGAGGAAAACATTTTCAAAAAAAGTGGTTAGCACAGGTCTGGCTATTGCTATGCTTTTGTCAAGCGCAGTACCTGCTTTTGGTGCGACAAACAGTAATTTGCCTGGAGAAACAGCAAGCACATTGAAAGACGTTTCAGGGCACTGGGGTCAACAAGCTATTGAAGAGTGGAACGGTTATGGCATTATCCGAGGGTACAACGGTAATTTCAGACCCAATGCGCCGGTGACAAGAGCCGAGTTCTCCAAGATGATCAACAGTATTATGAAATACATAGAACAAGGTAGCAATAATTTCTCGGATTTAAATGCAGAGCAATGGTATTACGATGCCATGGTTAAGCTGAATAAAGCAGGTATATTGAATGGTATTGATGGAAAGGCATTACCTAACCAAACGATTACACGCCAAGAAGCAGCGGTACTCATAGTTGGTGCTTTCCAAACGAAAGATAGCCAAAACCCTGTCACGTTTAACGATAGTGATAAGATTGCTGAATGGGCAAAAGATTCAGTACAAAAATTAGTATCCGTATCCGTCATTAGCGGAAGACCTGACGGTTCATTCAATCCACAAGAGAGTCTTACTCGTGCGGAAGCTGTTACTTTGTTTGATCGCCTGATCCAAACCCTTATTACTACGAAGGGAACATATTCAAATGATGTGCAAGGTAACGTTGTGGTTAATACGCCAGATGTAACTCTGAAAGATATGACGATCTCTGGCGACTTATATGTGACCCAAGGTGTCGGAGAAGGCGAAGTCACTTTGGATAATGTGATAATTAAAGGAAACGTCCATGTCCAAGGTGGTGGCGAACATTCCATTATCTTTAATAATGTAGATGTACAAGGAGCTCTTGTTGTTAATAAATACAATGGACGAGTACGTATATTGGCAACAGGCAACACATCCGTTTCTTTAACTTTCCTGGAGAGTGGTGCATTAGTTGTTACGAAAGACCTTACTGGCGGAGGTTTTGAAACCATCGAAATCCCTGCTGATCTTTTGGCAGGCCAAGAAATTAAACTGGATGGTAATTTTAACAAAGTAGTCAATCATGCTCCAAATGTTCAAATTACAGCAGCTGGATCAATCAAGGAATTTACTGCTGAAGCAGACACAAGGATCACGGGTAATGTCAACATTGCTAAAACCTCCGGTCAATCCAGTGTATTAGTTAATGGTACAGCACCTACATCACCTGTCGGTACAACGACACCAAGCACAGGTACAGGTACAAGTTCAGGATCAACAGGAAGTGGAAATACACCCGTTGGCGGTAATTCAGGTAACTCAGGTAACTCAGGTAACTCAGGAAATTCAGGTGGATCTACACCAGGAAGTGGAAACCATACTATTGCTGTGACAGGTGTCAACGTTTCCCCTGCTTCGGTTTCTCTGGTAACCGGTCAAACTCAGCAACTTTCTGCAGCAGTAACACCACAGAATGCTACTAATTCCAAAGTTATTTGGAAAGTAGCAGAGGATCGTTCTGATGTTATAAGCGTGTCCGATACTGGTTTAATCACCGCTCTGCGTGTGGGGGAAGCAACCGTTATTGCAACGACGGTTGACGGAGGATTTACTTCCGCTGTTACCGTCACCGTTACAAAACCCACTCTAGGCATCCAACTGTCTAAATACGATCAACTAACGGCTAATGATGACACTGAAATTGATAATGATACAAAGGAGAATAGCGAAAACATCTCCATTGTTAATGCAGGCAGGTCGATGATTAAATCTCATCATTATGACGTCGCCGTTACTGCTTTGCAACCTTTGCAAGGAACTGCCACCTCATCCGTTTATACTGTAGTGTCATTAGTTGATGAAAGTGGTCACCCACTAACTAATGTTTCCGATGTGCAAGTGACACTGGATGGGCAGATGTACACGCCAGAGTATGGGGTTGGGCTTAAACAAGAGAACAAAAACAGCTTTCTGTTGAAGCTGAACGTGAATCAACCTGAACGTATTGAAAAACATAATTTAATTATCTCGCAAGAGGGCTATTCGGATACGTCAATGACAGTGACATATCGACCTAACGGGACAGTTACCGTGAACTCTATTGAAAACATAACAGGAGATATCACCATTGGATCTGAGTTGATTACAGGAACAGTTGAATATGCAGGCTTACCTGATAATGAAGAAATCTCTTATCAATGGTATCAGTCTGATTATGAAAACGGGCCGTACGATGTAATCAACGAAGCAACATTGCCCACCTATACTATAACGGAAGCTAACAGCGGTAAATATATTCGGGTGTACGTTTCAGCGGATGAAATTCAAGTGAGCGGCTCTGCACTCAGTGCAGCTTTTGGACCTGTTCAGAAACTAGTAAGCGCAGAAGAAGTCTTTGCCGAACTGGAAAAGATCTTCCTAGGATCGAATTCGAACAAGAACAATATTGTAGGGAACTTGTCATTACCTTCTGCTCTTGATGCCTATCCTGGTGTTTCCATCAACTGGTCATCAAATGATGAAACAACAATTACAAACAGTGGCGAAGTTAAAAGAAACGAAAATGAAGATAAATTTGTAAAATTGAAGGCAGTACTTAGCGGTAACGCTATAGGCACACATGAATACGATTTAACAGTCAGAGCAATCGGAACAGATCAGGTGAGCATTGACGGATTTATTGATCCATATTTTGTAGATGGATATCCACAAGCTTACATTAAAAACGGAAAAATTCATGTTAAATACGCCCTGAAATCACCTGCCGAAGTTTATATGGTCGTCAATGTTATCAATGGATCATTTAAATCTGATGTAAAATCAGTTATCGGGGGACATTCCGGCGAAAATATGATTATTTATGTGAATTCATGGCCATACTTCCAATTGGGTGCGGATCAAGTCAATGAAGTTCAGGATTTTGATACCGGGGTCAACATTACCAATGCTAACAAATCAGAGGCAAAGGTAGAATTTGCAATTGTGGATTCGACTAAAAATTATACCTCTAGTGCCGTAACCAGAATTCAATTTGATAAAGCCGTTCTGGACAGTTTGGATACTCAACCGCCTGTAGTGTCTTCCAAGTACATTAATGATGAACTGGATTCCATCTATATCTACTACGATGAGAAACTGGATTCTGACAGCATTCCTACTGCACAAGATTTTTCATTAAATAAAGGTCAAGTGCAGTCCGTAAGTATAGTTAACTCTACTAAAGCATCAGGAATGCAACCATCTTACGTGAAGCTTAATGTCAGTGGAATTACCGAAGGTGATTTGGCTAACTTAAAGGTAAGTTATAACGGCTCAGCCATAAAGGATATCAGTGATGCCAAAAATGAAGCGTTAAGTTACACGAATAACTCTATCGTATCACTAAGTCCAAAATTCATTTCAGCTACATTAAGCTCTGATCGCCGCACACTACTGGCGGATCTTGAACCAGGCTGGGATCCCGACGAGAATCCTAGTATTAACTTCGATACGTTAAAGTCTCGTTTTACGGTTCAAATTGCAAATGAGAATTACTACCCGGACATGGTAAGATACAGTTATGGTTCAACTGAGATGACGTATACCCTTAAATTTAACACTCCACTCGCCGAGGGGGATGGGGAGCTTAAGTTTAATACGAATGGGATAACAGATTGGGCGAAGGACGCCTATCCAGCAGAGTTAGTATATGGATCAATTGCTCAACTTCCTGATTCAGGAACTCCAACAGCAAGTTATTCTCAATCGAGCGGTAAAGTTCTTTTATCCTTTGCGGATGGTTTCCAATTGGACAGTTCATCCGGTACAGCTGATGGTTTGACATTGAATGTGGACGGCGAAGAATTTAAACTTCGTGGTTATATCCTATCACTCAATTGGAATTCAAAGAATCAACTCTATATTAATCTCGATGATCAATACTCCTGGAAATTCAAACAAGCTGTGGATCAGGGGAATAGTATCCAGCTAAAATATGTGAAATTGAATCAAGAAGACCAAGCGCAAATAACGGATAAAGCTGGTGCGTTGATACCAGATTTTGATTACATTCCAGTAACGAAGCAACCCTAAGAAGCAAAAGAAAAGAAGCGACGAGTTCATCACTCGTTGCTTCTTTTTTTGCAAAATAAAATGGTTCATTAACCAAGATTCTTTGTAAAACCAAAGTAACCTTGATCACAAGTATTATTATTCACACTTTCTTTTCCTCAAAATGCATACACATACACCTTGGTTCGTAAAGTATCCCGGCATGTAATGGTACGTAGCGGTTCTTTTCCTGGCAGCGCAAAACAGACACTAATCACCTTGGCACCCGGCGGAAGCTCTCGACTGAACTTGTCCAGAAGCCGGGTCATGGCTCCCGGGAACAGATAACAAATCACACAATCTGCATGTTCATAGGAACTGGTGTAGATGTCTCCGCGCATGAAGCGCAGCCTGCCCTTGAGAGAGTGCTTGTTTCCCTTGGCTCGACGTAAGCGAACACTGAGATAGGCAATTATTTGGGAAGACCATAAGGGAATTCTCGAATTCTCAATCCCGGTCAGCCTTTTGCCAGGGCAATGCCTTACAACATCCAGTCCCAATGTACCCCATCCGGAGCCGGCTTCGAGCACATCCCCGTACCCTGGAATGCGGTTTACTTCCTGTATAACCACCTGTCTTACACGACTGGATGTGGGCATCGGGGAAATCCCGTTTTTCCAACTAACAAGTACGATAGATATGACACATATCAATGTCACCACAGCAATCAGCCATGGAATCAGGTAAATGATGAACATGAACTCATCCCTTTATTATCACTCATTCATTCCGGCACATGAGACTTCATATATACACCCTTTTTATAAACGGACTTGATGGTAAAATGTACACCCAGCTTGCGATTCGTCCGATAGATTAGCGAGTTAATCTCGTCGATCCCTACCGCTTCACTCTCCAGCATGCTCCGCTCCGGCCACACCTGAGCCACAATCTGCTCTCGGGTCACAAAATGGTCCAGTTGACTATACAGCAACTTGAACAGCTGGTACTCCTTCTTGGACAGCGGAATCTCCACTTCGCCGATCTGTACGGTTTGCAGGTGATCCAGTAAACGTACGCCCTCACCCAGCAGATCCGACACACGATATTCCCTCGTCTCTCCAAGATCCCCTTCAGCGCGAAGCTGAATCAGGCCGTTGACCAACGTCAGGCTGTCTCCTTCGCCAAACGGATATTTCTCATAGGGAACGAGGCGCTGCCCGTTCAGTTCGGTTCCATTTTTGCTATCCAGATCCTCGATCCATAACTGTTGCTGTACATCATAATGAATGCGGCAATGCCGCTTCGATATCATCTGATTATAAACAGACAAGTCCAATTCACTACCGCCTGTGTAACGTCCCACCGTAATGGAGCGACCTTGGCTTACATAAGCGAATGAGCCGTCACTTTCCTGTCCTGGCGTACGAATGACGATTTTTGCCGTCTCCCGCATGTTATTCTCCCACCTTCAATGATCACTCACTCGATCTCTATAAACATTTCATAACAATAATGATAAAATCATCAGATTTGTTCCATTGTTTGCACCGCTATAGTTCAATATAGTGGTATACAGGAACGATTTATGTTCGGTTCTACTTACTCTACTATACCAGACGTTGTGCTTTTTTTCTCATGGCGGCCGGATGTCTACTTTAGCTCATTCAACAAGAGAGGTACCTTTCTATGAACAAAAAAAATATTTTCATATACGTGTTGCTCGCCTTTGCCCTGTCCATGACATTAACCGTGCTCTCCCGTATGAATGATGATGGCGGAGAATCACTGAAAGGCACATCGGCTTCCGAAACCTCATGGTTACTAATGAAGATCCAACCCTAAGTCTACTCTATTATAACGTGATCTCTGCGCAAAACGTTTCACGAATGTCATATTAGGCTGAGCCATAGACTCACATCAATAAGGCCCCAGATTGCTGTTCACAGCAGCCCGGAGCCTCATTTTGGATTGAAAAAATCTATATTACACGACTTATTTCCCAAAGCGAAGTGAAGTGGACAGCGGACATTCCCACCATCTTACCCACATTCATGTCATTGCCGCTTCTTTCTCGCGCCGAATTTCCTCCAGCCATACACGACAAGAGCTACAGGGCCAGCGAACCATAACAGTTGCCAAAGCATAACTTTCAGGTCGAATCCCATCTTAAGAATCCCTCCCCATATGATCCCAAAGGTCACTACAGTCGTTCAAAACCCAAATTAATCTTGGTCTTCCTCCGGCACAGTCGGCTCGTCGTCAGGCTTCGCTGTCACTCTGGACTGTACTTCCTCCATCCGGCTGGACACCTTCTGATACAGGTAAGAGATCCCAAGCAATAGAACGCCGAAGCTGAAATAGGCAAAGATTTTGCTGCCCGAGGTGAGCATCCCCACATCATAGAACACCATCTTCCCCGTAGCGAACAACGTTAGGCCAAGGCCGAGACGCCGAATCATGACATATTTTCTACGGAATCCATAGGCAATATAGAGAATCGCGAGCAGCAGATAGATCAGGCTGAACATCAGCCCCACATCGCCCCATTGGAACTGAATCGTCAGGAAGACGGTGATGACACCCAGCAGATACACCCCTGCGATAACCGGGTACCATTCAATGCTCTTGAACTGCCCGCGGATGCCTGCAATTAGCAGATCCCTTCCTGCAAAGAATACCCCTACGTTAAAGATAATCAGCACCAGCAAACCAACAACTTCTGCCGCTGTATGCTGCTGAACTTCCGGCTGAAGCGCTGGCATGGTTAAGGTTACGGCCAGTGCAATACAGCAGCCAATAGCATGCAAGAAGGTGGTATACACCTGCACGTATTGATCACGCAGTAGCTTCACCTTGTTCAGTCCATAGGCCAACGCAATGGTGAGCGCTGCAAACATGAGTAACTTGTAGAACATGTATAACAGGAACGTCCCATCGACAGCTCTGGTATACAATTCATTCGACTCATACAGCACGTATAACCACAGATTCGCAAGTGTCACATACTTGAATCCGTTCAGGAAACCCAGCTCCAGCGGGCTGTAATTGAATCTCTCTCTGGAAGATGAGTTGCTGTGAACTGCCCAGGCATAATACAGTGTAATAAGCAAGGTTCCCAACGTGATACTGGAGTACTTTAACATGAAGTAAGAACGTTCCCCGATGAAGAATAGCGCCAGCAGATCATAGTACACAAAAGTGATTAGACATAGAAGAACAATGCCCCATCCGGCACGTTCCACCGACTTGAGCCGTTTCAGATGTCCAAGCGTAACCAACAAAACTCCTTCGATCAACCAACCCATCGATAACCACTTGGCCCCGAATTGGAACGGAATAATCAGAATGGCAAAGGTCAGGGAAGTGACATAGAAGAGTAATATCGTCTGTTTCTCCTGAGCCATATGGCGCTGGACGAATCGTGCGAGGCCCAGATACACCACGCAGAAGATCAACGCCAGCAAGCCCTGAGCATCATTCCAACCCGCCACATCAAATAATACGTATAACATCAGACAGCTCATGCTCGTATTCATGGCGAGTAGAGCGAAATCCCACCAGGTTAACTTCATTCGGTGTTTGAACGGATATGCCAGCGTAATGCCCAGATATAATGCAAACGTCACAATGGAATACAACATGCCAATCTTCTCACTTGGCGACAGCCATAAGAGGATGAGCATGGATGGTGTATTGAACAGGAAACTGATATAGTGCACCACCGGCCACCGTTTGCCAAACGAAATGAACACAATAATGCCGTTTAAGAGCAACAGGTAGATCATGGCTACATAGACAGCAGGGCCCTCAAGCCCGAACGAGAACATGTAGGAGAATAACGGAAGATATCCACCCACCAAACCTAGTGAACAGATGGTCTTCGACTGGTATCTCAAGGACAACAATACGGAGATTGCCGATACCAATACAGACAGGGCAAGTCCCGTATATAACCCAATAATATGCAGTAAAAAGTAACTATAGAAGACGGAGCCGAACAACACGGATATCCCACCGCCGAGCAGCCCCATCGCAAACGTCTGCCTTTTGCGGCGGAACAGCCACTCTCCTCCAGCGAGCATCAGTGCACCGAGCAGGAAAAAGGCTCCGCTCTTCATCTCGTCATTGAACCAGGTCGAGTACGAGTATTGAAACGCTGCTCCAACCCCCAGAATGAGGAGCAAGATGGCTACTTTGTTGATCCAGCTGAGTCCAATCTTCATCTCCATGCGATTCTGCTTGATCCGGCGTTGAATAGTCTCTTCGCTCAACCCTTCCTCCGCCATATGCTCATATCCACGTTCCATGTGCCCGCGCAGAGCCTCTTCTCTATCCCGTACGGCTCGTCTGTGCGATTCAATACGCTCATTCACCTCTGCCGCAAGGTAAGCAATCCTCTCCTTTACCTCATCGGAATCCTCTTGCAACTCCTGTGCGGCCTGGTTGTACAGCGCGTTTAGATTGGATTTGGTTCGATGCTCATGGAATGCAATTCGATCATTATGTACTGCTGTTTTCCCTTGAAAATAGGTCTCCATCTTCTCTCGCGATACCCGGATCAGATTCAGCTTCTCATCCAGCATCTGTTCGGATAACGCCATGCGAAGACGTGCATTCTCTTCTTCCATCTTGCGTGAGCGAAGTTCGAGCTGTTGCAGCTTGAGCTTGTGAGCTTCATACTGTTCCTGTAACTGTTCATTCTTAACGATCAGGTCATCGGACTGGTACTCCTGGAGCAAGGCGTGATACTCCTTCGCCAGCTGTTTCTGTTGCTCCTGAACCTGTTGAAGCCGATCCTTAAACTCCTTCATGAGCTTCCTCCGTTGGTTGATGTTTAATCTTTTCCCTATATTTTACTATATGTATGCCATAAAAAGAGGTTTAAACATTAGATATATCTGTGCAATATTTCATCCGCAGGATCTCAAACGCAAAAAAGCCGGGAAGCAACTGCTTCTCCGGACTTATATTCATATGAGCATTTGCACAAGAATGGATGCTTATGCCGCATCACTCGTCTCCGATTGGTCCGCTGACTCGGGCTCAATTATCTCGGTCGCATCCGGATCCAGCCAACTGGCGATCATGCCACGCACATATTGCAGATCGTCCTCCGACAGATCGTAGTACCATGTGCCACTGCGCGTTGCACCCTCACCCTTCAACATGTAATTGCTGATCGTTGGTATGCTATCTTTCATATATAAGGACTCGGCAAATTTTACGATAAAGTCCGAGGTCATATTGGTTGTAAAATTCGATCCTGCAATCTGGATTACGTCCGGGATCTTGGTCAGATTTTTCACTTCCAGTGCACGATTCATGAAGGCACTTAAGAAAATCCGGTGACGCATCGTCCGATTGAAATCGGAATCTTCCCGGTAACGCACATAACCAAGCGCTTCTTCACCGCTATAGATCGGTTTATTCGCTTCAACAAACAGCTTCTCATGAATTTTGAGTTTGTTCTCAATATTCTTTTTGATCGGCAGTTCCACACCACCAACCGCATCAACAATATCCTTGAGCCCGTTAAAATTAATCGCGGCATAGAAATCCACTTTGTTCCCCAGCAAATTCTCCACCGTATCCATCGCCATCTCGGCTTCACCATGGGCATACGCTGAGTTGATCTTTGACTTCACATCCCGGCCGACAATCTCGGTATAGGAATCACGTGGAATGGACAGCAGCAGCACTTTATTGTCTTCTGGACGCACGACTGAATAGATGATGGTATCCGAACGGCTTGGTTCGTTATCCCGTTGGTCAATACCCAGCAGCAACAGCGAGAATGGGTCCGTATGTTCCACGACAGGGGCATCCTTATCGCCAGCTGGTACAAAGGAGTCATCCAAGGCATCCTTCACTGTAGCTGAAGCGAACAAATTAAAGGCAAACACGACGAGTTGCTTTTGATAGATAAATCCGAGTCCTCCCAACACAAGCAGCACACTTAGGGTGATGATCAATGGTTTCTTCCATTTCTTCTTCGGGTTCTTCGGCTTCCGTCTTGTTAAATGTGCAGCACTGTTTTCCATCATATCTCCTTTAATAACGGGTTCTTAGATTCATTTAACTATATTAATAACACGTTTTCAATAGATTACGTTATAATCTGCTATACATAAACAAGCATAAAAGGAGCGATGAATGATGGAATATCGACGTTTGGGCCATAGTGGTTTGCGTGTGTCGGCACTGGGGCTCGGCACCAATGCGTTTGGCAAACGCGCGGATGAAGCAGCTTCTACCCGCATTATTCATGCAGCGATGGATCAGGGCATCAACTTTATCGATACCGCCAATATCTACGCAGGCACGGAATCGGAACGTATCATTGGACAAGCCCTCTCAGATCGACGGGAAAACGCGGTGCTTGCTACCAAGGCCGGATTACCCCGGCATGATGGTCCTCATGGACGGGGTTCCTCCCGCTATCATCTGCAACAAGAGCTGGAACATAGCCTGCGGCGCCTGCAAACGGATTATGTCGATCTGTACCAGATCCATACTTTTGATCCGCATACACCGCTGGATGAAACACTTCGCACACTGGACGATATGGTCACTTCTGGTAAAGTCCGTTACATCGGAGCCTCCAACTATGCAGCCTGGGAGCTGATGAAAGCTTTGGGCATCAGTGAACAGAAAGGTTATGTGCGCTACATCTCCACCCAAACCAGCTACTCTCTGGCTGACCGTACACCCGAGTTGGAACTGGTACCGATGTGTCTCGATCAGGGTGTAGGTATTATCCCGTATTTCCCGCTGGCAGGTGGTATTCTGACCGGTAAATATAACGGACAGACCCGTGTGCCTTCTGGTTCCAGAGCAGACACCGATCCGTCCTTCAACCGTTTCCTGCTGGAGCATAATATCCAACTGAGTGAACAAGTGAGTGCTAAAGCTGCCTCATATGGATGCTCCCCGAGTGTGCTGTCACTCGCATGGCTACTGACACGTCCAGCTGTATCCACAGTGATTGTGGGCGCTACACGCACCGAACAGCTGGAACATAATCTGGCTAGTCTGGACATGTCACTGCCCGATGAGCTGTTGGCCGATCTGGACCAGATCAGCGACTCTTTCCGTCGCCGCGAGCCGTTTGCATCCTACCGAATCGATTGAGTAACCCAAATAGACCTCCCGACAAGATGAAGTCAGGAGGTCTATTTGTATTTTACAGAGGCGCTATAATTATTAATAATCAGAAAATTTTCCAGTTCCACTACATTCTGTAGTTTAATACATTAAAAAAAGATATATTACGGATCAACTCTCTGTTTTTTGGCGAAGAAACTCCTGCATGATCTCCAAATACTCACCCTTACGTTCATCCAAAGTTTCGAAAAATGCCTTGTCCGATTCCTCGACCAGATGGATTCCCTCCACAGCCAATCGGGTTCCTTCTTCCGTTGTTGTGATAATATTGGCACGCGTATCTGTCTGATGACGAGCGCGGGTAATTAATCCCCTTTTTTCAAGCGCACGTAGAACCTGAGAAGTCACGTTAACATCCACCTTGGCAAACTGAGCAATTTGAACCTGAGTCACTCCCTTGCCTTCCTCATCGTGTTCATTGAGCCATAAACAGGCGTGCAATAATACAAATTGAGGTTGTGTCAGTTCGAGGGGCTCCAGCACCCTGCGTACTTCCTTTTGCCACATGGCTGTAACCTGCCATAACAGATATCCCGGACTTTCTTGTGCGTTTTTATACCGTGAGCTTGTCATCTCATACCTCCATGATGTGCGACCTTATGCAACAGAATATATACCCGTCAGTCAATGAAGTAAATCCATTATTCATATAACGATGATGGAAACATATCCGTTGCAACTCTGTGTGTTCTTTCTCAAAAAAATAATTAGCGCGCAGGGATAAACTGCTTCACCCATTGTCCGAATCCTTGCGGATTGCGGCTCTGTATAAGAATGGTTCCTTCTCCCCGGAACCTACATACCAGTCCTTCTCCACTTGTAACACTGGATAACCAGCCCTGTGAAGCTTTCTCAATACGGTAATCTACATAATGAGGCCATGCCACCAAATGGGCGTTATCCACGATCATTTCTTCACCTGCTGCCAGATTAATCGCATGGATGGCACCATAGGAAGACAGAAATACGGTTCCACGTCCGCTGATCTCAATAATGAAGAAACCTTCTCCCGAAAAGAGACCTTTTTTCAGGTTTTGCATTTTGGTATTCACCTGAATGCCCTCGGTTCCTGCCAGAAACCCGTCTTTCTGCACATAGAGTGAATAGGAACCGTCCAATTCAACAGCTTCTACATCGCCCATACTTGAAGGTGAGAGCAGAATCTCTGCCGACCCGCCCGCAGCCGTCAGTTCCTGAAAGAAAAACTTCTCCCCGCTCAGCATCCGACCGAACCCGGCAAACATCCCACCTTCTGCTGAACCCTTCAGTTCAACCGTAGGAGTCATAGATACCATCGCACCACTCTCGGCCTTGAACCGCTCTCCCCGTTGCAAATGTACCTTGAGCATCGCAAAAGCACCATCATATAAAATCTCATAGTTCACGGTTGCACCAGCTCCCTATTGTCTGAGTTAAAATCATTGAGTCCATTATCTTCCAGAACTGCTGATTTGTCTCCGTATTCCTTCACAATATGTTGATCTCCCCAATTACAGAGCGCATTGAGAATCGGTTCAAGACTTCTCCCGTAATCACTCAATTCGTATTCTACTTTGGGAGGGACCTGATTATATACGATGCGGTTTACGATTCCGTCGTTTTCAAGCTCTCTCAGTTGCTGTGTTAACATTTTTTGTGTAATTGCGGGCATAATACGCTTGAGATCACTGGTTCGTCTTTTCCCATGTGTCAGATGACAGAGAATGACGCATTTCCACTTGCCACCGATCACCTCTAAGGTAGCTTCAACCGAGATGTTATATTTTTTTCTAACCATAACTTGCTTCCTCCCTGATGAATTGAATTACATCCGTCGCATGCTGTATAGGCACCAAAAAGTACGTAGGGTACTAAAAAGTACGTACTATTCAATCTATACCGAATAACTCATAATAGCATTTGCCGGTACGTAAATCTACATTCTGGGGAGTTGAGCAAGAAATGTTACAAGATTCAAAACGCAGCACATGGGCATTGCTTGCGCTGGCCATTAGTGCATTCGCGATCGGTACCACAGAGTTTATCAGCGTTGGGCTACTGCCCCTCATTGCAGATGACCTGGGCATTTCCGTAACTACAGCGGGACTGACCGTTACTTTATATGCATTAGGCGTTACCTTTGGGGCTCCTGTTCTGACCTCACTGACGTCTACCATATCACGCAAAACGCTATTGCTTGCCATCATGATTGTCTTCATTGCGGGTAACACGATGGCTGCACTATCGACGGGCATCACCATGTTACTCATTGCACGAGTAGTATCCGCTCTGGCACACGGGGTGTTCATGTCCATTGGCTCCACGATTGCAGCCGATCTGGTGCCTGCCAACCGTAGGGCGAGTGCTATTGCCATCATGTTCTCGGGTCTTACCATTGCCACAGTAACCGGTGTACCTCTCGGTACACTCATCGGCCAACATTGGGGCTGGCGCGCTGCCTTTATCCTGATTGTTGTGGTTGGCATCGTTGCAATGATCGGTAACCTTATACTCGTGCCATCCACGTTGAAGCGAGGAACACGGACGGCATTTCGGGATCAGCTGAAGCTCGTTACAGGTGGACGCTTGTTGCTTGCTTTTGCCATCACGGCTGTTGGGTACGGAGGAACATTTGTTGTCTTTACGTATCTGTCCCCGTTGTTGCATGATATTAGCGGATATTCCGAGAAAACAGTAGCGTTCATCCTATTGTTGTACGGAATCGCCATCGCTGTTGGCAACATCATCGGCGGCAAAGCAGCCAATCGCAACCCGCTCAAGGCGCTCTTCTATATGTTCATCATTCAGACCATCATTCTCGGCGTAATGTACTTCACCGTCCCGTTTAAGTTGGCAGCACTGCTCACCATTATGGGTATGGGCCTGCTCGCTTTCATGAATGTGCCTGGTCTTCAGATGTACGTTGTAACCTTGGCTGAACGATATGCACCACAGGCCAAGGATGTAGCCTCAGCCTTTAACATCGCCGCATTTAATGCAGGGATCGCTATAGGTGCCTATTTGGGTGGAGTGATCAATGATTCCATCGGTTTGATTCACACGACATGGGTCGGTGCCTTGATGGTTCTCGTAGCTGTAATTCTGACCGCTTGGGCTAAAATGCTGGAAAGCAAGGATCAACATGCATCAGTCGAAATGGAGAAAGTTTCGTTCTAATTTCCATTCCGACCATGGGTCTCACTCTTATATATATCAGTTCCAGCCTTCGAGGGGAACCGGTTTCATAAGGTAGTTTATTATACTATAATACGTTGAACCCAATTTGATCTACTATGATTTAATTTTGTATGATAAAACAACAAAAATTCAGCTTAATATAACTGATTTTTACACACTTTAAGGAGGAAATCTCATGACAACAGCTCAAACCGCACAACATTTACAATCCACAGTAACTCTGCATAATGGTGTTTCTATGCCTTGGTTCGGACTTGGGGTATTTAAGGTAGAAGAAGGATCTGAACTGATTGAAGCCGTGAAAAATGCGATTAAACATGGATACCGCAGCATTGATACTGCTGCAATATACGGCAATGAAGCCGGTGTTGGACAAGCGATTGCAGAAGCTTTGCAAGAAAACAACCTGAAACGCGAAGAACTGTTTGTTACATCTAAAGTATGGAATGCAGACCTTGGATATGAAGAGACACTTGCCGCTTTTGATACCACATTGAACAAACTGGGACTGGAATACCTTGACCTGTATCTGATTCACTGGCCTAAGGCAGGCAAATACAAAGCAGCCTGGAAAGCAATCGAGGAACTGTACGCGGTTGGTCGCATTAAAGCTATTGGTGTAAGCAACTTCCAGATTCATCATCTTGAAGACCTGATGCAGGATGCCAAAGTGAAACCGATGGTCAATCAGGTGGAATACCACCCTCGCCTGACTCAGGTTGAGCTTAAGGCTTTCTGTGAGAATCATGGTATCCAGCTTGAAGCTTGGTCGCCTCTAATGCAAGGTCAACTGTTGGACAACCCAGTGCTCACAGCGATTGCTTCAGACAAAGGCAAATCGGTTGCACAAGTAATCCTGCGTTGGGATCTGCAAAATGGAGTCATTACTATTCCGAAGTCCACCAAGGAAAACCGGATTATCGAGAATTCCTCCATCTTCGACTTTGAACTTTCAAATGAAGAGATGGATCTGATCAGTGCTCTGAACGAAGATGTACGCGTTGGACCTGATCCGGACAACTTCGATTTCTAATAGAAGTTGTCCACATGATTCAGGGTTGATTTACAGCAAAGAATAAGTAGGGCAAAACCTCCAACTCTCATTGTGTACGAGAGTTGGAGGTTTTTTGACGTGGGTTCACATCAAAGTCGATATTTCTATAAAGTCTGCTCTACGAACATGCACTTTCGAATCATGTACTCCACTCCCTGTGCCTTGGATCAGAACAATGACAACTTCATCTTCCCCATCTGCATCTAAATCAACGACCGATATTTGAGGATAAAAGGAGGGATTTGCTACATTGCCCCATTTGAAGGTTTTCGTTTCACCATTTATTACGATCTGCTGAATTTTAGCTGCCTCGCCTTCCAAATCCTTAAGGTTAACGTCAGTAAATTATATCCATTATAGCGAATGATGTTCGTTCTCCTATCCTTAGATTCGATGGGCTTGTAACGATTATCAGCAATTATGTTTATGTTAATATAGAGACAGTCGCCCCATTCACTACCTCGGCTGCGAGCGGGTATGCCGCGCCAGGGGCAAGTGGAGCAAACAAGCTGTGCTTCTTATGGACACGATGACGCAGAGGAGGAGAGTTGCAATGTATCGCATATGGATTGTGGAGGACGATCCGAATTTGGCTTCGCTTTTACAGGCTTGTCTGGAAAAGTACAACTTAACAGCTCAGTACGCGGACGATTTTGAAGATATAATGGCGCAGTTTCAGCATTACAAGCCCCATCTTGTACTGCTGGATGTCAATCTGCCGAGTTACGACGGGTATTACTGGTGCCGGCAGATCCGCAAAGTGTCTACCTGTCCGATCATCTTCATCAGCGCCCGCTCAGGCGATATGGATCAGGTAATGGCGCTGGAGTACGGAGCCGATGACTATATGACCAAGCCGTTTCACCATGAGTTGGTCATTGCCAAAGTGCGCAGCCAGTTGCGGCGGGTGTACGGTGAATATGCGGGGGATGCGCGGGAAAAAATGGTCGAGCAAGGCGGGCTCGCCCTCTATCCGGATCGGCTGGAGCTGAAGTGGCGGGGCGCGACTGTCGCATTGGCGCGCAAGGAGGCGGATCTGCTGGACCTGCTGCTTCTACGCTACCCGCTGGTCGTTACCCGCGAAGCACTGCTGGATAGACTGTGGGACGACCAGCAGTTCGTGGACGAGAACACACTGAACGTGAACATCGCACGTGCCCGCAAGAAACTTCAGGAGATCGCGGTTGCGGGAAGTATCGAGACGGTGCGCGGGTCCGGATACAAGCTAGTACTGGAAACGGACGAATTGGGTGAACCCAATTGAAGCTGCTAATCCGCGAGCATTGGCCCATGTTTGTTATGCATCTTGTTCAGTTGACGCTGGTTGTGGCGATCTACTGGCTTGACGGCTATCGCAACGTGTACACCGCCCTCTATTCGATATTTCTTGGCATGGTCACCTTGCTAGTTTATACTGGTTGGCGCTATATCAGCCATCGCAAGATGTACGATCGGCTTGCGGAGCCGCTAAATGAGCTGGATAAGTCTGCGGCTGGTTCCGGCAGCAGTGCCCCCATCGCGCAGGCAGTCGACCAACTGCTGCAGGCGCAGTATGCACTGTACATGACTCGTATCACAGAGATGGAGCACCGCCGCCGCGAGCATTCGACATTCATTACCCAATGGGTCCACCAGATGAAAACGCCGCTTTCGGTTATCCACCTGCTGACCGAAAACGAGAGCGACCGGCGGCAGGTCGACATCCGCGACGAAGCAGACCGAATCCAGTGGGGGCTAGAGACAGTACTGCACGCGACCCGGTTGGAGACGTTTGAGGAGGATTTCCAAGCGGCGCATGTGCCACTTAAGCGTGTTGTGCGAAAAACGGTCAATGAACACAAGCGGCTGTTCATTGTCAATAATCTATACCCTCAAGTTCAGATGGACGATGAACTAACGGTGCCGACCGATGAGAAGTGGATCGGGTTCGTATTGACCCAATTGCTGTCGAACGCGATCAAATACTCTGCTGGCTGCGGCCGGACCGTCGCCATTCGCGCCTGGCGGCAAGGCGCGAAGACGGTGCTGGAGGTGGCAGACGAAGGCATCGGTATTCCGCTAGCCGACTTAAAGCGGGTGACTCGGCCGTTCTACACTGGTGAGAGCGGCCGCAAGTTCAGGGAGTCGACGGGAATGGGGCTGCATCTGGCGCAAGAAGTTTGCAACCGACTGGGCCACGAGCTGGAGATCGATTCTACCGTTGACGTTGGCACCCGGGTGCGGGTTTATTTCTTGACTGCGGTCAAGCTTACATCGATGTAAGCTAAATGTAATCTTCGTCGATTGGTTTGCTCGGCGAGCCCGCCGTATACTTGAGGTGGAGAACAAGAAATCACCAGCTACATGAAGGAGCGAGGATATGGAACTTCTGCAAACAACTCATCTGGGCAAGATTTACAGCGGCCAGGTCATGCACCGGGCACTCGGCGATATATCGTTCAGCGTCGAGAAGGGCGAGTTTGTCGGCATTATGGGGCCATCGGGCAGCGGCAAGACGACGCTACTACAGTTGATCGCGACGATCGACAATCCGACTTCCGGTGAAGTGCTCATCGACGGCCAGAACCCACACCAATTGGGCCACAACGCGCTCGCCCGGTTCCGCCGACAACAGCTTGGATTTATTTTTCAAGACTACAATCTGCTTAACACACTGACAATTTTAGAAAATATCGTGCTGCCACTGACGCTGGAAGGTGAGAAGGTGCGCACGATGGAGGAGAAGGCGCATAGAATCGCTGACAGGCTTGGGATCGCCTCCATTCTGGACAAGTGGCCCTATGAAGTATCTGGCGGACAGGCGCAGAGAACGGCCATCGCCCGGGCAATCATTCACGAGCCGAAGCTACTACTGGCTGATGAACCGACAGGTAACCTCGACTCCAAATCATCTCGGGACGTTATGGAGACGCTGACGGCGATCAACCGGGCGGACGGGGCGACAATGCTGCTTGTCACGCATGACGCGCTGGCGGCCAGCTACTGTCACCGTGTGCTGTTCATCAAGGACGGTGAACTTTACAACGAGATTCACCGCGGGGACAGCCAGCAGGCGTTCTTCCAAAAAATCATCGATGTACTGTCACTGCTTGGAGGGAATGCGCATGACCTTTCAACAATTCGCGTTTAATAACGTCATGCGCAACAAACGCTTGTACATAGCGTATTTTCTCAGCAGCGCATTTGCGGTGATGGTGTTTTTCGTCTATGGCGTTTTCGCCTTTCATCCGGGGCTGGCAACGAGGGAAATCGGCAGTCCGGTAACGATCGGATTACTAGTGGCGCAGATGCTCATCTACCTATTCTCATTCTTCTTTGTCCTTTATTCAATGAGCGCTTTTATCAAGTCGCGCAGCCGAGAGTTCGGATTGCTGGTCATGTTCGGCATCACCAATATGCAGCTCCGGAGGCTCGTATTTATCGAAAATATTGTGATTGGCTTCGGTGCCACGCTGACTGGCGTCGCGTCCGGGCTGGTGCTATCCAAGATATTGTTGCTTGCGGCGGAGTCGCTGATTGGGATGGAGGAAGAGCTCCCCTTCTACATGCCGTACCGAGCGCTCGTTCTGACCTTTGCCGCGTTCATGCTGCTTTTTCTGGGCATCTCGCTTTTCACGGTGCTGTTCTTTCGAGGCAACAAGCTGATTGACCTACTCAAAGGATCCACCAAGCCCCGGCCTGAGCCCCGCGCTTCGATCTGGTTGTCACTCGCGTCGCTCGCACTGATCGGTTGTGGATATGGTGTGTCGCTGGTCGTCGAAGGCTTGATGGTCGTTTATGCATTGCTGCCAGTGACAGTGGCGGTCGTCGTCGGGACGTACTTTTTGTTCACTCAATTAAGCGTATATGCGATCCGCGGCTTGAAGCACAACCGGAGGCTATACTGGCGACGAACGAACTTGTTGTTTTTCAACGATCTTGCTTATCGGATGAAGGACAATGCCCGTACTTTTTTCCTTGTGACGATCCTGTCAACTGTCGCGTTCTCAGCAATCGGTGCCCTAGTCGGGTTCAAGACGATCCTTACTGAGTCGATTGAAAAACCGTTCGCCTTTGAATATATCTCGTATGCGGGGAACTCTCCAGAACAGGCCGCCTCGGCGGTGGATGTGATCGAACATAAACTTTTCGTGGAGGGAATTCCCTTCACGAAGCTACAGGCCGAGCTGCGCTCTTACAAACGAGCCGAGAGCAACGAAACGGTGATGATCATCAGCGAGTCAATGTACAACACATTTGCCGTCGTCGCCGGGGATCAGAAGTTGAAACTAGGTGCGAACGAAGCGGCTATCGTCCAGTACAACTCAATAGACGGACGAGGAGAATCCTTCGACGAGCAGGAGCTGGCAGTGGAAGGCGGCGGGAAACCACTGTTGATCACACAGAGCGCCTCCTTCTTAATGTCGGAGTACATGTTGAAGTACAACAAGTACTATGTCTTGAATGATGACCGCTACGAGCAGCTGCCGGAGCCGCAATCGTCCGAGGGCTACTATGTGTTCGCGGTCAGTGACTGGGAGGCAACAGAAGCAGTCGGCCAGCAGCTGGACGGTGAGATTGGCCTTTCCAAGAATGATAGCTTCTTCTCACTGGCGTTCCACATCAAGCAGTTGCTTCAGAGCTATAGCGCAGTGATGTTCGTTGGGTTGTTCATTGGCGTGGTGTTCTTTGTGGCGTCCGGCAGCTTCCTCTATTTCCGACTGTACACGGATCTGGATGATGACAAGGTGAAGTACGCTTCAATCATGAAGCTCGGGCTGACCAGCCATGAGCTGTCGAAGATTGTCACTCGCCAGATGGCTATTCTGTTCTTTCTGCCGATTGCCATCGCGATCATTCACGGTGCAGTGGCAATGACGGCACTGCAGGGCATGTTCAATTTTTCGCTCATCAAAGAGTCGATAATCGTGTTGAGTGCATTCGCGATCATTCAAATCGTGTACTTCCTGGTTATCCGCAGCGGCTATTTGCGGCAGCTTCGGTCCGGTGGAACCGGATAATCTCGTATTAAAGAACGGTTACAAGGGGACGATTTGTACGACCTTTTCATGCAAAGAGACAGAAGAGTATAGCAGATTGCTGATAGAGGACGTCCTGTAAACGTATTATTGTAATGTTGATATTCCTGTTTTTTTCGGGATTACGTCATGGGGCGTCATCTAACAGCTAATAATCGCTATTGTGTTGGGTGAAGTTAGCTGTTTAGCTGTTTCCGGCCCCGACGATGTTTATTACAATATGTGCAAAAAAACTAACTGCGTGTAAACCATTATTTTTACAGTTGTGTTTGAGATGGGGAATATAGTATCGCAAACTATGACTATAAAGCGATTTTTCCATAGTCAGTCGTACATTTGATTGCGGAGTTCCTGCATACCCTTCGTTCTATTCCTATGTGTCTCTTTATGCTTCTGCCGTTAGGACTAGTGGCAACAATAGCCTACTTTAAAAAATTGGATAATCACTGAGGTAGGCTGGTTGGAGTTCTCCATTGGAAGTTGGAAATTCAGGTGGAGGTGGGATTTTGTTTCAATGGGATATTGATATGTTCCGGACGATTAATGATCTGGGCAAACAGTTTACTTTTCTGAATCCCGCTGCTGTCTTTGTGGCGGAATATATGCTGTATGTACTAGCGTTAACAATGCTTGTTTATTGGTTCACCCGCAGCAGCCGGAATCGGATGATGGTTATCCAGGCAGGGCTTGCTGTTGTTTTGGCAGAGATCATCGGTAAATTGGCAGGCAAGTTTTATGAGCATTATCAGCCGTTCGCGGTATTGCCAAATGTCAACAAACTCCTAAACCATGATATAGATAATTCTTTTCCGAGCGATCATACGATTTTGTTTTTTTCCATCTCTGTCTCCTTCTGGCTTGTCCGGAGAAAGGGTGGGTGGCTCTGGCTGGCTCTGGCTTGTTGTGGTGCTGTCTCCCGCGTTTGGGTTGGAGTTCATTATCCAATAGATATCGCAGTGGGAACGTTGATTGGCATCATTTCAGCTTTGTTCATCTATTGGTTGGCACCAAAGCTTGGGATTATCAGGCGGTTTCTGGCTTTATATGAAAAAATGGAACAGCGCGTATTACCTGTCCAACGTAAGTCTGGTAGTATGTAAATTCCCGCCAGTACCAGGTTTGTTACGATATGTCGAAACAATTGCTATGTATCTAGTCTTAAACAAAAATGCGCAAAACGTACACTGTGTAATTAAATCCAGTAAACTCATCGATTTCCGTACACTAAGGAGAAATAAGCAGATATTATCTTTAGTGGTTTGTAGCGCACAATAAAAAGCGGTAGCAGGTCTAGAACTTCTTGGTTCCTAGATTGGCTACTGCTTTTTTAACGAGTCTGTAATAAGTGGATTTATGATTTTGATCCCTATATTTTGCGAATGATTGTTCCTTTCAGCGTGGAGTACAAAAGAAGCCTAGTTATGTTGGCTATCATTACCGATATAGGTAAGCCAACTAATTCTGATTTATGTTGTGAAGTGCTCCACTAGACACTTAAATCATCATGATGAATGAATAGAATGTGCGTCCATGATATGGATAAGAGGATATTTCCAAATATTAACTAAAAAAAGTATAACACTAAGCTTCCGCCTCCCCCGAAAGCAGCTGATCTCGTCCATACGCCTATAAAGGATGCTAAGCTTGCATATAGGTAGCTTGACAGGAGTAAGACCACATCGAGAAAATTTAAAACAGGAACTCTATGTCAAACGATTGAGGTTATCCAAACTTTTTATATTAACTTCAAAGATCAATAGGTTTAACTTCAATTTGATCCGCAAAAAATTCATTCTCGGCACTGTCAAATTTGTAAGTGATATTGAATTCACACACATATGTGGTAGACACGCCTACCGATCCCACAAGGTTTAATTTTATTTTTTGATTCTCCAAAAAATATATGTATACACCACCAAAACCAAGGCTATCTTGCTTGTGATCCGGCACTGGATCAAATCCATAATTGAAATTGTGTTCTTTTCCTTGCGCTTTAACCGAAATCGCTAGTGTACCGTCCCCCTTTTTAGCAACATGCGTTTCAATCTGTTCAGCAACAATCTCCTCATAGCTTTGGACTTTAATTTCGGTTAAGTCCTCGGAATTCACCACATGAATATCGAAGTTATCTAAGCCTGTCCCTTTTCCAGTTTGGATGATAATTACGGCTTCTTCCTTACCATCACCCGTAAGATCAGTGTAGAATACCTGCGGTTCAGTCCCAGTATCAGGAATTTTCCAATCAAAGTCCTTCTGACTTCCACTAATATTTAAGGTTACCCCTTCGATTCCATTCTTCGTTTCTTTAATACTATAGAGTTTAACTTCTTCATTTTGCGATGCCTTAATGATTTTCAAATCATTTTCTTTCTCAGACTGTGCTGTTACTTGTTTACTGGAAGACTGCCCCGTATTTTGCATAACCATTGCAGGCTTATCTGATTCACATCCTGAAAGCAATGCGGCAATCAACACCATCACTACACCAAACTCTTTTTTCAACACTATATTCCCCTTTCCACCTACCTGCTTATCTAATTGCTGAATTAACTGATCCGCTCGACCCCGTGACACTCCAATCAGCCCGAATAATCCTTTGTCATTTCTATTTCAGAAGGTTCAAATCTCCCATTAATCAATGCATATCTAACGATAGCTTCTCCTAAGTAATGCCCTGTTGAAATCTGAATTGGTAACTCCGCAATAAGATGACTATCCTTTATCTCAAATCTCAATATATTTTGAACTGTTGGTTGTTCAAACCAATCGTTAGAATCGTCCTCACTGAATTCAAAGGAGTGCTTCCGGCCATCAACTGAAACTGTATACTGTCGAATTTCCTTATCTGCTTTTAGGTCAACTTTAATATGACTTAGAACATATTTTTTCGGATCTGAAACCGTTATTTCTGTAAAATCCGATTTAAGCACATGCACTTCTGAATCATGTACTCCAGTCCCTGTGGCTTTGGTCAAAACAATAACCATTTCATCTTCTCCATCTGCATCTAAATCAATGACCGATAGTTGAGGATAAAAGGAGGGATTCGTCACATTGTTCCAAGTAAATCTTTTCGTTGCTCCGTTTATTACTACATCTAAAGATGAAAATATATCTTTTTGTGCTCTATCCTGAACACCATAAATAGCAATTTTCTTATCAGAAGTTTCAGATAATAGTGTATTGGGAGTCGATGTATCAAGGGTTGTTATACTTTCTTTGGGGGTGCTTTCCTCAATCTGTGGTGGACTTAAAGACTGATCATTTGCCCCACACCCAGATAACAAAATAACTCCTAACATTGCGACAATAATGATTTTTTTCAAAAAGTGTATCCTCCATTTCATGTTTTTTCAGTATATATATTGTTCCAATCGCAGATTATAATGTAAATATATTCTAAATATCAGCTAACGAAAGGGTAAACTTTATGAAAAAACTAATCATTCGAAAAAGACTATTATTTGTTGGGATTCTTTTATTTGCAGCAGGATTTACTTGCTTCAATATTGAAGAACTTTATGCTTACAAATCATTAGGAATTATCTCAATCACTTTTGGGTTGATTTTACTGATCTTATCAGGTTTTATTAGAGAAAAAAGAAGCCCGGATTGAATCTCAGCTCCTTCTTTGTCAGCTTTTTTGATTAACATTGATACCCAGTCCAACCAAACCATAGATCTTTTTAGAAATACCCTTTATATAACCTTATTTTGAATCAATTTCATAACTCACTAAAATGGAGTTTTGTAACTAGATATAGGCAAATTGAACCGTTTTGATCTATATCCAGCCTTGATTGAAGCAGCTAAAGGTATTATGAAATTGATTCATTTAGCAATTAATTGCTTTGTGCTCAGATTGAGCTTGTAAAAAACAACTTTTGTATCTTCTTCAGGGGTGCCCGCACCAACGGGAGGATGAACAACCAAAGTATTATTTTCGACAATTGGCATAGGCCCAGATTCAGAATACAAAAGTTTCTCAGAAACTTGACCCTTTTTAACAATCTCTAATAGGAATGCATCTCCACTTTGTTTGGTGACCGCGAATAAATACCCTTCCAATCCATGCCCTGTTTGGTATTGTGGGGTGAGAACATAAACATCAGCATCTTTAAAACTCACCTTTTCAAAGATTATTTTTTGGTCAGATGGCTGAACAAATAAATATGCCGGTAGTTCCAATAAAACTTTATCCTGATCATCGTGTCTGTAGACGATAGAATAATTACTGTGGAAGGTTTGATCCCCCTCTTGCCCCAGCGTACTTGATACATTTAAGTGTCCTCGTTCTTCCTTACCATTGGAAACCATAAGCAAGGTTCCCTGATCCGTTTGTTGTTCTGCCCGAATCGATTGGTCTTCATTTACTGAATCGATAGCAATTAAATCCGTTAGCTCAGACTTTGGAAATACACTAGATATATCACCTGAGGAATTTTGTTCTGGAGCAGAGGAATTATAGATGGTTTCTTGATTTATATTATTGCCAGATGTAGTCGCTCCAGCGTTTTGTTGATTGTTACAGGCCACGAGCAAACTAAATAGCAATACAGATGACGTTAATAGCAAAACATATTTCTTAATTGTAAACTCCCGCTTTCATATACATATTTTCCTAACATTATACCAACCCATTTATCCAATAAGTTTAAAAAATGTATTTCTTTGTTGAACATTACGTAACATTTTATTCGGCTCCATCATCCATCCCGAAGTCTACCAAACAAAATCGATTATCGAGAACGAGTCCATCTTCGACTTCGAATTGTCCAATGATGAGATGAAGCGTATTAGCGCCCTGAACGAAGATGTTCGCGTTAGACCGGACCCGGACAATTTTGATTTCTAAGATGAGTCAGGGTCCTGATACTTTTATAATATTCTAAGTTGAAATTTATTTAGAGAACCTAATCCCGTTTTTCCTCAATCTCTGTTAAAATTAAAGGGCGAGTGAACCCGGCAAAAGTTTCTCGCTCAGAGTCGATTGTTTATTCAATCGGCTTTTTTTGTGCTCCTTCTTTATTGTACTGATTAATTAAATCATCCAGTATCATAGACTGTTTGATTACTGCGGGATGTTGAACCCCCCTGTGCTTTTCTGCCAGGGTGTAAAGGAGATTCCTGGCACGTTCAATACGTAATTGAATGAGCATGCTTCTTTTCATAGAACCCAATCCTCCTTTTTGTAATATTTTAGGCTTTGCTGTCAGATAATAGAATAATCATTTAAAAGCACAAAAAAAGTGTTTAGACCGTCAGTCTTCTAGCTCCTTCTCTGAGTTAATTCCAAATCAGTCAACAAAAGCGTCCAAGTGGAGCTTCACTCTACCTGGACGCTTTTTTGATTGATTGCTAACTTAAGAAGTATCTGATAATTCCCCCCATTCAAGACATGATTTAATCCATACGAAACCATCCTCAAAACAAGAAAAAGGATGTTCCCGAAAATCAGGAACATCCTATGTCTGCTTAATGATTAAGTCCCCCAACCATGTCCCATTGTAGCCAATGTAATTGGCGTAGATACGACAATCGTAACACTACAGAGAACCAAGAAGTATAACGCTTTTTTTAGCAAGCCGATGCACCTCACTTGATAATTTTTTGAATTTCTCCTTCGCTTCAATATCCGCACAATCTCTGTATTGCTCAAAAAGAGTCATACAAGTAATGATATTTTTGCTACTATTAATTATAATCGATAAATTCAAACCTTCTAACACAAGTTTTATTGCAGTGTCAGCATCCTTGCTTGCATCGAAACGATATACGGCCAGATCACCGAGGAATTGGGCGTAGCTCTCTTTTAAAATAGTCGGATTATACTCTCCAAACTCGGTTTTGTCCGACTGATAGGGTATATATGCTGCAAAACGTTCCAGGATGCTATCAATATTCAACCCATATAAATTCGCTGCTTGAACCATGTGCCATACAGCAATGAATATTTCATCTTCTTGCGACGCTATGTAATTCGCATACTCGTGCAAAACATCCACTTCTCCGGACATTAAGCGATAGAGAAAAGTGTTTGCAACGGCCCATTCCGAAAATTGTCCAAGAATTCGTTTGGCTTCCTCATCCTTTTCTTGAATCCAACTTTCCCCTCCTGCATACAGAGATACAAATTCCAATGCTCTCTTGTAGTCTCCACACTCTTCACTGGCCGTAGATCGGGCCAAATAAGCATACAGAATATAGTAATACAAAGGTCGTTCCGTCCGTTTCTGGACTCCTTCTGATCGTTCAGATCTGCGTTGTAAATCATACTGAATCGTTGCAATCCGGTGCATTTCCTTGGCTAAAGTATCGACTTTTTCCCATTTGTGAACCATTCCAAAAACGTGCATCAATTGCTTTAAAGCTTCAAGCTGATCCGCTTCATCGAGACGATTAACGTACAACTCAAATTGAGTTGCCGCACGCACATTCTCTTCCAAGTCCTCTCCCAAATCAATGAGGAACAAACGGTAATGACACAGCGCGAGTCGTTCAGAATGCTGATACTTTTCTGCTTCACGTACACTCCTGTATAAAATCCCCGCAGCCAAACGTTTACTATTGGCAAATAACTCTTCAGCTATATCAAAAAGCACGGAGACATAGGAGAGATCATCCAATAGACGATTAACAATTTGTTCGACACAATCTAAACGATCTAATTCAGCACAACGAATAATAAACGGCCGTATGCGCCTGATAGAGATCAAAAAGGAGAAGCATTCCTCTATGTAATCATCAAAAAAGAAATCTTCGGGTAACCCCATCCCTGCGGTAATGGCGACGAGCTGGCTCATAGATATAGGTTTATTACCCTGCAATATACGGCTAAGTGTACCGGAATTAATACCCGATATTTCGGCAAATTGAGAATGTATAATATGATTACTTTGCATATGTTGTAACAGTTTTTTTCGAATTGAATTTGTAGACTCCAATACAAACACCTCCCGCACAAAAACCAAAAATAGGATTCCATACCTATATATAACTTATCTTAGTTAAGAATCAACCATCGGTCAACAATAAATGTATTTTGAACATATTTAAGTTAAAAAAAGCTCCTACAGAGAAATTTTAAAAGCTTTTCTCTATATTCATCCGGCAAAGGTTTCTCGGAAGCCGATAACGTCGGCATATATAATTACACTTAACTTACTATAAGACGACAACTATAGATCATGTCTAATAGATCGTTATAACTTCATCGTAACTCATATACAATTTTGCTATACCATGTATAAGGGGTTATAACGTGAAACTAATAGAGGCACGCGAAGCAGCAGGATATACACAAGAATCTCTAGTACTGAAAATTAACGAATTTATGAAGTGTACCCTACGACATTATCAGAATATCGAATATGGACTAAAAATCCCCAGTGTTGTCCTCGGCCTGCTTATTGCCAGATTGTGCGGGATCGATGCGAATACTGTGGATGAGTGGAAAATCAGGAAGACGAAAATATAACAAAAAAGGATCGTCAGCATTTCTGCTACGATCCTCTTTGTCAGCTCATTTGTTGGACTACAATGACGTCACAAAGGAGCCCGATATCTTCCTTACGTATGAATCGCATCGAATTCTTTATTAGTCAGGCCAAATATATATTCGTCATAATGTCGTCCCTTAGTAAAAACCATATTTCTGATTCTTCCCTCTTGAACGAAGCCTAGATGCTCATGTAACGCTGTAGAACCGTCATTAAATGCATATACGTGAGCGTTGACTTTTACATATCCTAATTCCTCAAAATAATACCGCAGTATAGTTTTTATCGCATCAGATGCATAACCTTTGCGCCAATGCTCACGGAATATGGATACTCCATATTTGAAATTTCCACATCGAAGATTACAGCTATTTGTGGAAATGCTCCCAACGAGTGTCCCGTCATGTGTTTCTATCGCCATAAAGACGTTATCACCATTAGAACTTTGAACGGATTGATTTTCAGCCCAAGCCTTTGTACCCTCTTCTGATCTTGGGAAATGAATCTCGTCACACAATCTCGCATTCTCCGAATCAAGATCATTGTAATGAAACTTATGCCAATCCGTGGGTAACACTGGGCGCAGCCTTACTTTTATACCATTCCAAATATAACTATTCATATTGATCCTCCTAAATTATATTTCCTTTAGCCCCTTAAAGAAGAAGAGGAGGTGGAGACCTTGCCCGAGGATCAGAATTATTTGCGACTACATGGTTCTCATTCCTTCCTTATATGAAAAATTATAACATTATCTTTTGTGAAGATAAATAATTTATCACACAATTTTCGGTAACTCATGAAAATGTTGTTTGTGTTGTTCCGAAATGTTCTAACTATTGAACCTACCACAATGCAGGTATATTGGATGGCTCCCCCCGGCAAAGGGGTATGGGCCTGCAAGCATTTATACGTTTTGCCGTTATACGTCACAAGCTGCTCTACAGTATAGGGTATGTTGGCCTGCCAGGCGGAAATGCCCGGATTGGTCGTTCCTGGCGCAGTTTTCACAGTCACAGCACTGCTCGCAGCAGACAGATTACCTGCGGCATCCTTTATTTTCAGATTAAAGGTATAATTTTACGAACAGTAAACACAATTCAGATTTCGGATTTAAATGGAGTAAAATGGTTATATATGTTTTTGTTTATCCGAACAAAAGGAGTGAAATTTAAAGTGAATAAAATTTTTAAAACCGCCCTCACCTGTACTTTATTACTTGATTTAAGCTTGGCATCCTTTGCAATGGCCTCACCAGAAACTACGGATCAATTCACTACGGAGAAATTTACCGAAGTCCAAACATCAGGAACAGCCAGAGCAAAAGTGGGTAAATACCACGGTGATAATACAATTATCATGGATGAAGAAGGTAACCAATCCACATTAGGAGAACTCAAAGCCAATACAAATGTTATTATACCTGACAGTCCCGATCAAACTGTTGAAACACCGAATATAACTATACTACTGGCACCACACAATGAAGTTGTAAAACCTTTAGCGTCAGCTTATGGAAACGTATGGTCATATTATGCAGTTACTACAACCTAATCCAATTGTTACGGCAATGCTTTAAGGATACCTTGGGCTTGGAACCCTGGAGATGGGGATAATATCTCAAATGTTTATGCTACCGGTTATTTCACAGATCCAAACGTTGGAACTGCACTTATAATTAAAGATGGGGGCGAAAAATGTAATATAGCGCACAAAAAAGGTTTTCTTTCAACTCCTTAGGAGACTTGAAAGAAAACCTGTGTTAGATATTGCGCAGAGAAGAGGGCGTATCTTACTGCCGCTGCTCCCCTCTCCCTTCCAAAGGCTGCCACTCATCCACGCCGGACAGAATCAGAGGTATAGTGTACTCGGCCGCTTCCTGTTCGGTCAGTATTTTGGCCCAAGGCACACGATCAGCAGCATATCCGGCACCGGGTCCGGCGCTGTTATATTCAGCATACTGAACGGTCTGCTCTGCATCTATCTTGTTCCAGTTGTGCCATCCCTCCCGCTTCACATGAGCGCCGATCCAGCAGTTCAGAAAACAGACTTTGGCATGATGACGCCACGGTCTGCCCAGATACACCGACTGCGGCGGAGCATTGCTGGTCAGATCACAGTCCAGAAACACATAGCCGTAACGCACATCCTCCGGCGTAGAGGCTGCGGTAATCCAACCGTTCACTTGTCCATCCGCAGCCTCCGCTTCAGTCAGGCGATTCTTCGTAAAGATCTCGCAGCCCTTAAACACCACCGTAGCCGAACCAAAAATAAAATCGATATCACCTTCGATGTAACAGTCCTCGAAATACTGCCGCAGTTTGCGCCGCTCGGCACCATCGCGTGGCCCACCAAAATAACTGCGATCCATGGGCTGCTCCGGCAGCGGGCCGGTGAAGATCGTATCCTGGTGACCGATCAAACGACAGCGGCGAAAGGCCGCACGGTCTCCATCCACATAAACGGCCAGCGCCTGACCAACCTGCTTGCCTGGCCCGGCAGCATTTACGAAGGAAATCCCCTCTGCCGTGAAATCATCGGCACCAATGAAAGCCGTATAGGAATGAAACGTATGATATGGCGACCCGTCCGGAAACTTCTTGAGTGCATGATCATCATACGTAATGATCGTCTGCTCCGCACCCTCACCAATCAGGTGGATGCCCGGCTTCTCCATATGTAGCTTCTCATGATAGACACCAGCCTTCACTCGAATTGGAACGATTCCGATGCCATTCTCCGGCAGCGCATCAACTGCGGCCTGAATCGTCACATAATCCCCTGTCCCATCTGAAGCAACAGTCAGACAGGGAGCCGATGATTCCATTGCTGTATTTGGCAATCTCTGCTGCGTCATGGCAATTGCTCCATTTCCAGCGCTGCCAACAGAAGCGGAGCCACACCCATAAAGGAATCGCTTACAACCGCTTCGCTTACATAGTAGTTGTACGAGCCATCCCGATCCAGGCTTAGTCCTGCACCATGACAGATCCCGTTTAACCGAACGCCGTCAGCCGTCTCCTCCACCAATCGGGAGGACAGTCCCTGCCACCCCTTCTCCGCCGCAACTCTGAAATGCGGCTCCAGATACCTTAGTCGCACACCCTTCGCAAGTGCATATACAAACATGCTTGACCCGGATGCTTCCAGATAGTTGCCTTTGCGGAAGCCCTGATCCAGCACCTGGAACCATAACCCGCTCTCCTGCTCCTGCACGCGTACCAAAGCATGACACATCCGTTCGAAGATGCCGATGATGGTTCCGCGCTTTGGATGATTCACGGGGAAATGCTCCACGCTGTCTACAATCGCCATGGCATACCAGCCCATCGCCCGGCTCCAGAAGTGTGGTGAGCACCCTGTCGATGAATCTGCCCAGACCTGCTCCTTCGATTCATCCCAGCCATGATAGAGCAGCCCGGTCCGCGGATCACGGGTCTGGCGTTCGATCAGCAGAATCTGATGTGCAACTTCATCCCATAACTCGGGACGATGAAATGTCTTCGCATACTCGGACAAAAAGGGAGAGGACATATACAGGCCGTCCAGCCACATCTGGAATGGATAGATTTTTTTGTGCCAGAAGCCGCCCTCCGACGTGCGGGGTTGCCCTGCGAGCTGTGCTGCCAAGAGATGAGCCGCTTCTACGTAACGCTGATCTTCAGCACCATCCAGTAATGCAAACAGGTTTTTCCCCTGATTAATCTGATCCAGATTATATTCTTCCAAAGTATAGGTGCCAATTGAGCCATCCGGCTGGATATACAGGTCCATATGTTTTTTCATAAAATCAACATACTCTTGTTTGCCATAATACTGCCCGGTTCGTGCCATTGCCATCAAGGTCATGCCTTCCACGTATGCCCATCGTCCCGAAGGGAACGCATGATAACCGTCCCCGTCACATTGCTGGATGATCGTTGCTGCAATTCGCTCAGACCAGGATAACTGTGTCTGTACCTGCATAAGCAATTCCTCCTTGAATGTTGTACTCACCTAATACATGTATGACTAACTGCTGTTGAATTGCGAAGGTTCAGCTTAGGCTGAATAACTACCGGAACGTCGACCTGTTCATCACGGATTAACGATACAATCAGCTCTGCTGCCTGCACAGCCAGTTCATCCAGAGGCGGGCCAATCGTCGTCAAAGCCACTTCCGCATATTGCATATCCGGCAGATCATCATACCCGATTAACGAGATATCGCGTGGAACACTGTAACCTGCCTCAAGTAAAGCCCGTAGTGCACCTCGGGTGACCAGGTTGTTCAGTCCAATAAAAGCTGTCGGCGAATCCGCCCCAAACGCATGATTACGTATGGCAAAATACCCGTCTTCCCAAGAGGAATGCGCTGGCAGCACATGGTCTTCGTTAAAATCCAGACCCGTACGCTGCAACGCTTCCCGGTATCCTTCCAGCTTGACATGCTGGGAGTTGCCGATGAATCCGATTCGGCTATGGCCCAGCGATTTCAGATGCTCCACTGCTTTGAACAGCCCTTCTTTGCGATCAATCTTGATGTAAGGAGAGTTCGGCGCTTCATCTGTACCCAGCACAAAACATGGCATGTTGAGTGTTGCGAACTTTTTCCAGAACATCTCCCGATTGTCCAGTGCATAGTCCCACAGAATACATCCGTCCACGCGCAGCTGGCTGAAGACATCCACGCCATCATCCGCCACAACCAGGATCATCTGATATCCCCGCTTCTTCAGCTCGGTGTGCAGACGGCCGGAGATGTTCGAGAATAACGGATTGCTCAGCTCATCCAGCACAAAACCGATGATGTTGCTTCTGCCTGTGGAGAGCTGCCGGGCCAGCATGTTTTTCCGATATTGATGTTTCTCTGCGACTGCAAGCACCTTCTGCTTTGTTGCCGGTTTGATTCGGGGATCATCATTCAGCGCCTTTGATACCGTGCTATAGCTCACCCCCGCAAGTTTGGCAATGTCTTTAATGGTTATCAAAATCAATCAACACCTCTCATACGCCTGAAGCCCTATTTCTTATTTCTGTGCAGATTTATAACGATCATATTGTGCCTGTCTGCCCGCAATAACCTGCTCTATATTCATCTTTTTCAACGTCTCAATATAACTGTCAAACTGGTCCAGACTGGCGTCCCCGCTAATAAACTTAAAGTTCATCTCTTCCACATATGTCGTGATGTCAGGCATCGCCATGCTTTCCACACTCGCTTCATCCGGCAGGGCATAGACAAACGGGAACGGTTCGCGCACATACGGCTCCAGTTCTTTATCCATCTTCGCATGCCAAGGGGCTACGACGGAATCAGCAGAATCGGTGGATTGGATGTTCGGCAGATTCACCGGACCAATGCCAAGCTTCTGGATGTATTCATTGTCCTTGCCTTTATCCGTAAATGTCTTCACGCCATTCTCTTCCGTATACGTGTCATCCTTGATGCCCCACGTATAATACGTCTGTGCTTCCTCACTTACGGCATAGTCCAGGAAACGGAAAGCAAGTTCGGGATTTTTACTATCACGTGTAATGCCAAAGATGCCACTCACTGGTGTACGTCCTACATAGAACTGATCCCCATGCGGTCCTTTCAGTGGTAAAATGCCTTTGATGATTGGCTCTTCCGGATTGTAATCCTTGAACAACGGACTGTAGACCATTGACATATACCAGCTAAAATTAAACGTTGCTCCCGTCACATCCTGAGAGATGCGCGACGTGACCTGATCACTCGTAGTACTCGCATAATCCACCCCAAGCAGACCTTCCTTGTACAGTCCGTTCAGATAGGTCAAGTACTCCTTGTAGGCAGGCTCATAATAACTGAAATGTACCTTGCCCTGATCGTCTGCATAAAACTGGTTGGACAGATCAAGTCCAAATGCCGGGCCAAAGGCCATTGACACAAATTTTGCTTCCATGGACAGCGGAATCTCATCGGCTTTTCCGTTGCCGTTCGGGTCGTCTGTCTTGAATTTGCGCAGCATCGCCGTGAATTCATCCAGCGTGGTCGGCTCGCTTAATCCCAGCTTATCAAGCCAGCGCACATTGACCATAAATACCGGCATGTAGTTGCGGGTTAACGTCTGCTGCGGGATATAATACATTTTACCATCTGGCGTTGTTAAACTGGCTTTGACCGAAGGCGACTTTTCATATATTTTTTTGAGATTCACGCCGTACTTCTCTACCAGTTCATTAATCGGAATGAATAGACCGCTGTTAATGTACTTCATCAGTTGATCCTGATCCGGCAGGTACACGATATCGGGCAAGCCGGTACCAGCAGCCAGCCTCGGATTGACGGCATCCGCATAGTTCTGCGGCGGAATCAGATCCCAATCCACCGTCACACCAGCGTTGCTCTCAATTTTCTTCACGATGGCTGCGGTGGACAAGTCCACATTGGTCGTCCAAGCGTTGGTGCCGAGAATAGACAGCTTGGCATCCGGTTGATCCGTCACCGGCCCTGCTCCGGTATAATTGAAGGCTGGCTCCGAACTGGACTGGGTGCTCCCCGCATCGGTTCCCGCCCCTGTTCCGCCGCTACATCCCGCCAGGCTGATTGCCAGTATCGCTGCGATTACACTTTTTCTTCCTGCCCCTTTAAATCTCATCCATCATTCCTCCTTGGTATGAACCATTTTGAACTCCCTTGAATGACATGACACTTAAGTAAGTAAAGCTATCCTTTCACGGCTCCGAGGGTAATTCCCTTAACGAAGTACCGTTGGATAAACGGGTAGATCGTAACAATAGGCAGAATGCTGACCACAATGGATACATAACGAACCTGAAGGGAGGAGACCGCCAACGCACCGGATGTCATCGTACCGCCCATCTTCTGCATCACTTCCGGCGAAGCCATGATCAGCACTCTTCGCAGGAACATCTGTAAGGGCTGCATATCCTGTTTGCCCAGATATAATAGGGCCGTGAAAAAGTTGTTCCAGTGGAATACCGCATAGTACAGCGTGAGCACAGCCAGTGTTGGCTTAATGATTGGAACCGCCAGACGATACAGCATCGTCATCTCGTTGGCCCCGTCTATACTGGCACTTTCGAAAATTTCATTCGGAATGCCTTCGAAAGCTGAGCGGCAGATCATGACGTTAAACGTAATCACCAGCACAGGTAACACCATAACCCAGCGAGTGTTGTACAGCCCAAGCGAGGTAATCAGCATGTAGACCGGAATGAGTCCACCCGAGAAATACATGGTGAAGGCGATGAAGAAATTCAGCTTGCGACGTAAGAAAAACTGCTGTCTGGATAATGGAAACGCCGCAAGACATGTTGCCACGATGTTCAACAGTGTGCCTACCACGGTGTACCAGAGGGTGTTGTAGAACGAAACCCACAACTCCTTGTATTGCAGTACCATTTGGTAACCTGACAGGGTAAACCCAACGGGCCACAATACAACTTTTTGTTTGTCGATGGCATCCACCGAGCTGAATGAAATACTAATGACGTACAGAAAGGGATACAACGTGACAACAACCGCCAGTATGGTCAGCAGGTAGACACATCCGTAGAACAAACGGTCACTTCTCGATTTTTGCATACAGGTCTCCTTTGGTCCGGGTTATAGTCTTACCAGAGTGACATCTTGGTCAGGCGGCGGGTCATGGAATTGGCAGCAAAAACAAGGATAAAGGTGATGATGGAGTTGAACAGGCCGACCGCTGTGGCGAAGCCGTAATTCTGGCCCTCAATCCCCATTCGGTATACATAGGTGGACAAGACATCAGCCGTTTCGTAGGTGGCTCCGTTGTAGAGCAGATATACTTTCTCGAAACCTACACTCATAATGCCGCCAAGCGACAGAAGCAGAAGAATGACGATGGTTGGTTTGATACTGGGTAGGGTCAGGTGCCAAAGCTCCTGGAATTTGTTGACGCCATCAATTTTGCCGGAATCATACATCTCGGGGTCGATCCCCATAATGGCTGCAATGTAGATGATGGAGCTGAAGCCAAAACTTTGCCAGATGTCGGAACTCGTGAAGATGGTACGGAACCAGCTCGCATCCATCATGAAGTTCACTTTTTCCATGCCAAGACTCGCGATGAGGGTGTTCACAATACCGTCTGTTGGTGACAGGAAGTTAATAATCATGCCAGCTACAACAACAGTGGAGATGAAGTGAGGAAGGTACGTAACGGTCTGGGCAAATCGCTTGAATGTCCGGTTCTTGATCTCCACGATGCAGACAGCGAATAAAATCGGAATGGAGAAACCAAACAGGAGCGGCAGGAAGGCGAGCAAAAATGTGTTACGCAGCAGTCGCCAGAAGTAGATGGAATTCACGAACTGTTCGAACCAGCGCAGTCCCACCCACTCCCCGCTGAGCATGCCCTGACCCGGCAAGAAATTACGAAATGCCAACAGCACGCCAGGCATCGGAAGGTACATGAAGATGAGGTAATACAGAAAGATAGGCGAAAACATCAGTAGCAAATATTTATCCCGTCTGATCAAGCTGAACAGCGTGGACATGCGTTTTTTCAACGTGAAACACTCCCCTTCGCTACATAATTACAACGTTTGAATTTTTGAATAAAAAGGAACCGTCATTTCACTGACGTATTTGTTATTTATCTCATTCACATTTTGTAATAACCTATACTAATCTGCATAAAAACGAGGTATTTTCTTGGAATAGTCCTCCTTACACCGTATTTCTGTCTTTTCAATACTTGCCATAACCATAATTACAACGTTGTAATTTTAATCTAAATGTATACGCTTACATAAACTTTTTCCCATCTTAGCAAAGTCTTCAATGTTTGGCAACAACAAAAATCAGTGGCATGCTGTAACGTACTAAATACAGTCTCGCATGCGCGAGACTGCCCGTTAAAATCTACACATGATTCCGATATTCCATCGGTGTCATAACATACACTCGCTGAAAGGCTCTGTAAAACTGACTGACGCTGGAGAATCCCAGTTCATAACTGATTGTGGTTACTGAATCCGTTGTATGGCGAAGCCTCTTGGACGCTTCTTCTACGCGTAAATTCAGCAGATATTGATACGGTGTTGTTCCCGTAAGAGCCTTGAAAGAACGCATAAAATGATACCGGCTCTGATGTGCAACCATCGCCATCGAATCAATATCCATTGGACCTGTATAGGCACTGTGAATGTAATCCAGCACTCGTTGGAGATGAGGATCAATGAATGTACCGGGATTTACAGTCCTTTTTCCATTTTCCTGCCCCGTCAACATACGTCTTAGATACGTCTCGATCGCCATTTCTGTTTCCTGCACTTGCAACATTTCAGGCACATCATCTAACAAAATGGAATTCCAGCCACGAAACAGACTGCTGATCTCAGCAGGATCAAAAGTCTGGGTAGGTCGAAACTCAGCTCGCCCCCCTCTTGACTCCACACCTTCGAAACTGCCTAATGGCGGTTTACGGAACTTAATCACAATGACAGCCGAATCCGACCCTATCTCAAAATAATGCTCAGTCTGGGGATGAGCAATAATCCCTATGCCTGCTCTTAGCGGGTATGCATGCCGCTCCTGTACCAGATGACATTGACCTCTGACCGGCAGCGTTAGCTGATACCAGTCGTCATGTACATGCGGCTCATTCGCAAACCCTCCGGTAGCTTTCCATAATTCCAACCCATTTAGCGTCATGTTTAATTCCATCGTTTGCTCACCTGCTGACATTATAGCAAATCGTGCTCACTTTCCAAGCACTTTTCACAAAGACATGATCTGCCCCCATCTTTTATCATTGAAAAAAATAATTCGAGGTGATCTCCCATGGCTCAGGCCACTTTAAGCAAAATGCAAATCAACTCTTCCGCCAATTGGGCACTTGCCGGAGTCAGCTTCGCCCATCTGCTGAATGATGCGATGCAGACAGTGGTTCCGTCTGCATTCCCACTATTCCAGCAGACCATGCAGCTCAGTTTCGCCCAGATGGGCTGGATTGCCTTCACCCTGAATATTACCGCATCCGTCCTTCAGCCACTGGTCGGTTATATGTCAGACCGCAAGCCCATACCGATCCTGCTTCCCGGAGGTATGTTATTCTCCCTGATCGGTGTTCTCGGTTTAGCTTTGTCTTCCGAGTTATGGATGTTGCTTGTTTCGGCAGCATTAATTGGCATAGGCTCATCCATCCTCCACCCCGAATCCTCACGCGTGGCTCATATGGCAGCCGGCCGTGGACGAGGAATGGCACAGTCGATCTTCCAGGTGGGAGGCAACACAGGACAGGCTATTGCTCCATTACTGGTCGCCTTCATCCTGCTGCCACATGGGCAGCGTAGTTTTCTATGGCTGATGGGCTTTGCCCTGATCGGCATCTTCATTCAGTCTATGGTCAGTTGTTGGTACAGAGACAAGCTTGCCGAGACTCGCATTCGTCAGCAACTCCCTCTAAAATCAAGCGGCGCAGGGCCAGCAGCTCGGCCTGTGAGCCGGGGATTCATCGCTTTTACAATGGGAATTCTCATCCTGCTGCTGTTCTCTAAATTCGTTTATATTGCAGGCATGACCGGGTATTACGCCTTCTATTACGCCGATGCATATGGCTTGCCTCTCTCCCAGGCACAGATTTGTCTTTTTATATTGCAATTTGCAGGTATGGTCGGGACCTTGCTCGGCGGCCCACTCGCTGACCGCTACGGACGCAAACCGATGATCTGGTTCTCCATTGCAGGCACTGCACCGTTTTCCCTGATGCTACCTTATGCGGGCCCCGTCTTGTCCATGGTATTATGCGGGATGATTGGACTCATCCTGATGTCCGGCTTCAGCGTCATCATTGTTTATGCACAGGAATTGCTTCCTCGTCATATTGGAACGGTATCCGGATTGTTTTTTGGCCTGTCGTTTGGCATGGCTGGGCTTGGCTCAGTTGTGTTAGGTTCCTTAATTGACGTGACCAGCATTTCGTTTGTTATCAAGTTATGTTCGTTTTTGCCACTGCTTGGTGTGTGTGCTGTATTTCTGCGCAAGGACCAACCAAGAACAGCGTGATAACCGTTGAAACCTCTTTCGTTTTGTGACTACAATACATCTAGGACACTCGAGGATAACAGAAGGGAGGAATAACGCATGATTATTGATGTACAGCATGTCACTTGGAAAAGGGGACCCCTTACCCTGCTGAACGATGTGAGCTGGCAGGTGAATGACGGTGAACACTGGGCGTTGCTTGGCCTGAATGGCTCAGGCAAAACAACACTCCTGAACATGATCACCGGATATCTCTGGCCGACCGAAGGCAAGATATCCGTGTTAGGCCATGAATATGGTGATGTGGATCTGAGACAGCTTCGCAAATCCATTGGCTGGGTCAGTTCATCTCTGCAAGAGAAATTGCATGGCACAGACCGCACGCAGTATGTCGTGATCAGCGGCAAACACGCCACCATTGGCCTGTATGACAAGCTGTCAGATGATGATCTGGATCAGGCACAGGAATTGATGCAAACGCTGGGTTGTCAGCACCTGTGGGATCGCGAATATCGTACCTGCTCTCAAGGCGAGAAACAGAAACTTCTCATTGCCCGAGCACTGATGGCCAATCCGCGCGTACTCATTCTGGACGAGCCTTGCAATGGACTGGATCTGTTCTCAAGAGAGCGACTGCTGGAGAGTATCCGTGAATTATCACAGCGTCCAGATACCCCATCACTCATCTATGTCACCCATCATACCGAAGAAATATTGCCTGTCTTTAGTCACAGCCTCCTGCTTCGCCGGGGTGAAATAGTCCATAGCGGATTAACTAACAATCTGATGAACACCGAAGTGCTGAGTAACTTCTTCGAGGCACCTGTGGAAGTTGATCGGCACGGAGAACGTGTCTATGTCAGAGCAGCGGCGGATTCATAATTGCGGGGTTATACACAGCAAACGTAACATAGGTGAAGAAACTTAACAGTAAAAGCCCAATATCTTATCCACATGTGGATAGATTTCGGGCTTTTTACTCCTATATCTAGTGTTATCCACCGTTTTCTGTGTAGAACTTTCTAATTTATGAGTATAACTTTACGGTTTCATCTATTTATCTATACGTTTACCAATATCCTATTTCCGCACACCTAGAAACAGAAATAGTGGAATGCGTTGCCTGCGCAGATAGGTTTCCTCGTTTACAAAATAAGCACGTTGTGGTGCTGACTCGCGCAAATGTTCTACACGGAACCCTGCCCGCTGTAATGCCATAAAATACGATTCAATGGAACGATGCATCTTTTTCACAGAACCGCCCAGCCACTGCTGCTCCCGATATCCTTCTACAAAATACTGATCAACCACCCAATCCGTTCGAGTCCCGGAGGGTTGCAGTGTGGACGTGATCACAGGATGTTCTACAGAGAATACAAATGTCCCGTTCTCTTTCAAAGTATTGTATATGTTGCGGAACAGGCTCTCCACATCTTCAATATAGTGAACAGCCAGTCTTGATATAACCAGATCGTATGCTCCGGCCGGGTAGGTCCAGTCTTCCATGAACGCTTGCTCAATCCGGGCATTTAATCCTTTTACCGATTCGTTAGCTGCCTGAATCATATTCACAGAACCCTCAATCCCCGTATACGTCGCACCTTCGCGCTCCCTACTCAGCAATTCTGCGGCGAACCTTGCATCTCCACAACCAAGGTCCAGTATGTTCTTGCTGGCAACATCTCCAATCAACTCCAGCATCACCGGCTTCTCCAATGTATCATTGGCGTTCTCCTGCCACTTGCGACGTTCCATGTACTTCTCAAAGTTCGCCTCATCATCGTAAAAATCCGATCCTCTGTCCTGCATTCCGCGACCCTCCATTTTGGATAAGCATGCTTCCTATTTACAGCCTGTAAGAGTATACAGAATATGGATGTATCTGGCTATAACAAAAAGACTGTTTACTGGAGTTATCCAGCAAACAGCCTTTCTGCCTTACACTTATAAAATTTCGCCGCTTAGCCAAAACGTTCTGTTTTGTACCATTTGCTTTCGCGTTTCCGAATCTTGTCCATAATCAAGGAGTAGAATGCCTTGATCGAGATCAGGATGAACAGCTGTGCATACGTGAAATAGGACACGCAGGCATAGATGAAATTACGAGTATTGCTCTGTCCAATATCTGCGGCAAGTGCCAGATTGATCTGTAACACGTAAATAAAGTACATGAGTGCCCAACCAATGACCAGGAACACATACGCATCGCCGGCAAACTGGAACGGTGAACTTACCTCTGGTTTAAATATCGCAATGACCCGATAGACCAGATTCACGAGAAATATAATATCCGATACAATGATCGCAAGCATAAACCAGAAATAACTGACGGCATAATAGATGACCAGCAACTTATTACGCCAACTGGAACGGTTAAACAGGTTATGGATATTATCCAGTACCACCTGGTAGTTCCCCTTGGCCCAGCGTTCGCGCTGCTTCATGTACACACTAAGCTGTTCCGGCTCCTGCTGATAGGCTTCCGCTTGCGGCGCAAGTGCCACAAACTGTCCGCGATTCAAAATCTCGAATGATAGCGCCGTATCTTCTGTAATAGCTGTCACATCCCAGCCGCCAATCTCCCGGATCAACTCGGTTTTGATAATGTAATTCGTTCCCGGGATGGAACCAAGCTGGAACAATTCCCACAGACCCGTGTGATACACACGTTGCGAAGTGATAATCTCCAGATTAATGCATTTGGAGAGGAAATTCTGTCCTCTGTTGCGTGCTTTGTTTCTACCAAAAACCACGCCATATTGTTCAGGATTCTCCAGCGATTTTTGCGTCAAAAACATTAATGCATTCCGTTCAGGTGCGGCATCTGCATCGAAGATACAGATCCAGTCGCCCGTGGCAATTTCCAGTCCGTCATTTAATGCCCCGGACTTGCCACCGGTTCCTTTTCGCTCCATTACCGTCACATTGCGATGCATATAACTGGTCTGACTGAGGAATGATCTCAGCTTCTCTGCGGTATCATCTGTACAGTTATCCGCGATCACGATGACCTGAACTTTATCCTCCGGATAATTCAGGCACAGAATATGCTCTACTGTCGCAACAATGACTAGACCCTCGTTATGCGCAGGTACCATGACCGTGACTGTTGGATAATGATCCATATTTTCAGGGATCTGAATCCCTTTTTTGTCCTGTTTATTAATAAAACGAATCGCGCCCCCCATGATAACAATCGACTCGAATACGGCAATCCAGATGCTGAATATCGATAACAGCAGAATAAAATCAGTCAATTAATTTCCTCCGATCGTACTTGCGATTGACTTTTGACCGAAAACGAAGGGTAGCAATCGTTAGTAAAACGGTACAAACGGCAAACATACAACTGACAGCGATACAGACAGGGATGAACCAGGACATATAATCCACAGCAAATCTCTCCTTCCTGTTCGTTAGATATATTCACCAATGAGATCCGTCTCTGTGTTCCGTTCCAGCGCCGCAATAACTGCATCGATATCCTTATACTTACTGAATTGTTCCTTGTGGAATACCAGCGCACCAGTTCGAATAACCGTCTGCAATTCATTTCCCCTTTTATCGATGATCTGCAGATCCATCATGGCTTTTTTGATTCGTTGTTTCAGAATGGGCATGTACTCCGCATTGGTCATCGGGCAGATAATGACAAACCTTCCCCGATCCACAAAAAATTTATAATCCTCAAACCGAATCTGCTTCTGTATGGTAGTGGATAGTTCAATAAGGAACTGTGCATAACGCACGGAACCGAGTGATTCCAATACCAAAGGCAAAAACTCGATCTTGAACATCGCCATGCTGAATCCATATTGCTCCGAATAACGTCTGGCCAGATTACTTTGCTTAACAAGTGTATCCGCAAGAGCCCCCTTATTACCCAGGGAGGTGTCCAGATCAATCTCTGGATTACGCCCCTTAAGCTCCTGCAGACGCTCTATGACACGCGCTCTACGCACAAGATTTGCCTTGATAAAGGCAGCCACAACCGCATTAGCCGGAATGAGCAACCACCATGAGAACGTAAGCACATTAACATCCGCGTAAGTAACAAGCCATACAAAATAAGCGACCAGATATATAAATCCGAGGACGACAGACACTCCGACAGGTATCACAAAACCCAGAATCAGCGCTCCAAGCGACACGATGCTAAACACAAAATCCTGTGTGGTATAGCTCTGATTCATATAAATTTTAAGATAGACAGCGAGTTGCTGAATCACGGCTAATCCGATCAAACTGGCATATCCCCATGCAATACGACGGATGGGTGCTTTATTCCTCATCATAGGTTTATTCTCTCCAGTAGATTATTTCTTAAATGAATTTTGTAATGCAGTCTCTCCAAGCAGAGGAAAAAGATTATCAAACAGATGTGTGTTACCGTCAAATACATATCCACCTGGATAACGAGAGTCCTGACCACGCAACGTAGTCATATGGTTATACAACTGTTTGGCCCATTTTGGATCACCTGAACGAACAGCGAGTAAAATGGCGAGGCCATATACTGAGGAAGATTCATAAGATACCGCAGGTGTGCGTGATTCTCGCTTATACTGTCCGGGCAGCTGATGCCGGGTGTTGAACTCTTTTTTCAAAAAAGAAATGAGCTTGTCCGGTTTGCGGTCGGTCACGGTTAGATGATTCGCCACGATCAACTGGTCAATCAGATTCACCGTATCATCATACGTAAATTTTTTACGGACTACATCGAAGGTCTTCGGATAGAACAATCCATCGTCAGGCATCTTATTCAGCAAAGCTTCGTACTTGGCATAGGTTCCCGGTTCCACCATCTGATGTTTTTCCATCAATTGAAGAGACGGGAGATCAACATAAACCAGGCTTAATGTATCTGTGGAGTGACCACTCGCAAAATCGTGAAAATCCACATAATATCCTTTATTCTGAACCGATTGCGAAAGTGTACGGGATATTTCCGAAGCTGTTTCCAGTTTGGTTTCTCTTCCTTGTTTCCATTGATCTGCTGCCTTTAATAAAGCACCAACAATTCGAAAATCATCGCCAAGCGCGTTGGTAGTCACTTGAGATTCACCTTTGGCATCCAGCTTCCAGGCAATATATTTTTGCGGCATGAGGAAATAGGTGGTCAACAGTTCATAGCTTTCCTCGAATAACGCCTGATCATTCTTGGCTACAGCATATTGCATCCAAAGACCAAGTGACTCAGATAAAGCCTCTCTGCCTGCTACGATGTCCGCTCTCTCTGAGGTAGCATCTTGCAAATAGGTCGCAATTGTACCATTGGGATTAGTCATATGATCTTGAACAAAGGATACCGTAGGGGATGATTCATTCATCACAAACCGCTCCTTCACAAAAATAATTAACGCTGCCGTGATACTGACTGCCAATATGATCCACCACGTTAGCCTTTTCCGGTTTACTCGTTTCATGACTCCCTCCTGTACTGATGCTTCTCTGGCATAATGGCTCTTCTCCTTTAGATAGGTCCGGCTAGAGTCTGGGATGCAGGGGTCAAGAATCGTTCCTCTGTTCATTCCGAAATATCCATGTAGGGTCGCCGTCCACCCTTTTTGACAAATTTCCAGTCCACCTCGATATTATGTCGCATTCGACGGAGAAGCATTACCGCGGTCTCGATCTCTTCCTCCGTCAGACCATCCAGAGTCACCTGATCCGAATGCACGCCCTCTTTACGAATGAATTCCCATGCTTCAAGCCCAGCTTTGGTGGGATACAACACTTTATTCTTCTTATTACCCATTGCTGGCTGTTTAATAATGAATCCATCGGATTCGAGTTTGCTAATAGCTCTGGCCGCCGTCGTGCGATCCACTTTGATCAGTTCAGCAAGCTGATTCGGAATAATGCCCGGATTCTCACAGATTCGATACAGATATAGATATTGTCCACGGGACAGGTTCAGATGCTGAAACTCGACATTACTGATTGAATCCAGACAGCGGGCAATCATACCAATTTCACGCAACACTTCTTTTTTCTCAGTCAACACACTCACGCCCCTATAAAATTGTTGCATTCGCAACATAATTGATGGTATAACTACTGTTGAATTAGTTTCAATTTTAAACACATAGCTCAAACCGTATATATGGAACGAAAATCGTTCCATATTCCTGTTATGTACCAGTTTATCACGTCAGGATAACATTACGATCACCCAAAGGAGAAACATTCATGAATACAACGATTGTTGAAGTTACTAATCAGGAATTGCTCGATGCTTGCTTCGCCATTCGTACTGCTATTTTCGTCGAAGAACAAGGCGTATCCGCAGTGGATGAATTCGATGCTTATGATACATTAGACGCGGAGGCGCGCCACATTCTGCTCTACGTAGACGGTGTACCTGCCGCTTCCTCCAGACTGCGCATTGTGGAACAGGTCGCCAAATTGGAACGGATCTGTGTCATGCTTGATTACCGCAAACACGGCCTGGGCCGTGTGCTGATCGACAAGCTGGAGCAGATGGCTGTTGCTGATGGTCTTGAGAAAGCCAAGCTACACGCACAGGTACAAGCTTCCGGGTTCTACGAACGTCTCGGATACGCACCCGCGTCGGAAGTATTTATGGAAGACGGCATCCCCCATCTGCTGATGACCAAAAAACTGAAATAATGAAACTCCAAAAAACGCCTCCGTTATCACTTCTCAGTGATATACAGAGGCGTTTTGCATTCAGGCAACGCATTTGCGAACTCAACAACGGTAGGTGGCACGTACAAATTGCAGGCACTGATTATAACAACCAAGTATCCTAACTTACTTGCCAGACGCGTTGTATCTTATCCCAGTGCCAGACGGTCTGGCTCGGATTCGGCAGCATTGTTCTTCATTTGTTTACTGCGCAACTGTCCGCAAGCAGCATCGATATCCGTACCATGTTCCATACGTACAGTGGAGTTGATGTTGTTCTTTTTGAGCGTATCATAGAAGCCGAGAATCGACTCTTCTGTACTCCGTTGATACTGACTGTGCTCATCCACCGGGTTGTATGGGATCAGGTTCACACTGACCATACTTCTGCGACTGGATAACAGTTCAGCGAGCTCCGCGGCATGCTCACGTTGATCATTAACATCACGTAACAGGATGTACTCAAACATGATGCGTTTGTTGGTTTTAGCCAGATAATAATCCACCGCATCCATCAATTGCTCAATCGGGAAAGCCCGGTTGATCTTCATGATGTGTGTACGCAGTTCATTATTAGGTGCATGCAGAGAGATCGCCAGGTTAACCTGCAGACTGCTATCTGCAAATTCCTTGATTTTGTCCGGAAGGCCGCTCGTGGATACAGTTATCCGTTTGGCGGCAAGTGCCAATCCTTTGCGATCCTTGATAACTTCGATGAAATCACTCATGTGCTGGAAGTTGTCGAATGGTTCGCCAATCCCCATCACAACTACGTTGGTTACCCGTTCGTTTTGACCCGCTGCATCCAGATGTCGCTGCACATGCATAATCTGTTCCACAATCTCTCCAGCGGTCAGGTCTCGGCTCTTCTTGATCAGACCGCTTGCACAGAAGCTACAGCCGATATTACAGCCCACTTGTGTGGTCACACAGACGGTAAGTCCGTATTTTTGCCGCATCAATACCGTCTCAATCAGGTTGCCGTCCTGCATCCGAAGCAGAAACTTCACGGTACCATCTGCCGATTCCTGCTTCACATGTTCGCTCAGCGAGTTCATGGTGAAATGCTCGGAGAGAACGTCCAGACATTCCTGACGGACATCGGTCATCGCAGGGAAATCGTGAACACGCTCTTGATATAACCATTCCCAGATCCGGGATGCACGGGATTTTTTCTGCCCATGCTCCGGCAGCCAGGAACGTAATTGCTCTAATGTTAATCCATATATGGATGATTTGTTCATTGTATAATCCTCTTTTCGCAAAAAAGCATATGGCTTATCGGTCCTACCCAAAAAACCTCTACTCCGTATTGTCCCAAAATTGACGAGGGAAAACAAGGGCTTTTGCATTTCTTCCAAGAGGTTTTATCCATGGTAAATCTGCACAACAGACCATATTTCACCCTATCGGGTCTTCATCATTAGAAGTGAATGATGCCGGATGTGTGCAGTAGAACCAGCAGAACCAGGATCGGAGCTACGTAACGCAGCATGAACAGCCACACCCGGAACCATCCGGAACGCAGGCCTGAAGCTTCCGCAGCCGTTTTCCAGAAGTATCCGGCAAAAATCGTTACAAGCAGTCCACCGACAGGCAACAGGATGTTGGATGCTACAAAGTCCATCCAGTCGAACACACTCTTCGATCCAATCGTCCATTCAGGCAGCAAGCCGAGCGACAATACCGAAGGAAGTCCTACGATGAAGACCGCGAGTGATATAACCCATACCGCACGACTGCGGCTCCAGGACAAACGTTCCATGAAATATTTCACCGGAACTTCCAGCAAGGATACTGCTGACGTTAATGCCGCAATAGCCAACAGGATGAAGAACAGGCCACCAAACAAGAAACCAAGTGGCATCGCCGAGAAGGCTGCCGGAAGTGCCACAAAGATCAGTGACGGTCCTTGGTCCGGTGCAATACCAAACGAGAATGTTGTTGGGAAGATGATTAGACCCGCAATGAATGCATAGATCAGGTCACCTGCACCAACGGCGACGGTTGCCGCACCGAGAGATTGATTTTTATCCACATACGAACCGTAGGTTACAAGAATACCCATCCCCAGTGACAGGGAGAAGAAGGCATGTCCAAGCGCTACCAGTGCGGATTCCGTTGTAAGCTGTGAGAAGTCCGGATTCAGGAAGAAGGATACCCCAGCTCCCGCACCCGGCAATGTAACTGCACGAATCATCAGGATAATGAGCAGTACCAACATCGCCGGAATCAGTACCTTGTTAAACTTCTCGATTCCGTTAGATACCCCTTTGGCTACAATCCAGCCTGTAATTAGGACCGCGACCAGTTGCCATACAATCGGCATATAGCCACCTATGAAGGAGTCGAACTGTCCGGCATAATCCGGATTGTTAAACAATGTTCCACTGAATGACGTAATTGCATATTGCAAGGTCCACCCTGCAATAATGACATAAAAAGAGAGGATGATAAAAGGAGTCAGTACTTGCAGCAAACCGGCTGCGAGCCAACCTTTATGTCCACCTGCTTTGATAAAAGCCGTAGCTGCACTACCTCTGCCACTGCGACCAATCGCAAGTTCAGCGAGAAGAACTGGCAAACCAATCAACAGCAAACAGACGATGAAGAGCAAGAAAAACGCAGCTCCTCCGTTCTCACCCGTAATGTACGGGAATTTCCACATGTTTCCCAGACCAACCGAACTACCAATGGCCGCCAGGATAAATCCAGCTTGGGAGAAACGTTCTCCTTTGCCAGCGTTGTCTTGATCTAGATTAGGCTTACTAAAATTCATCGTATCTACTCCATCACTTTAAAGTTTTCCCGTAATTATATACTACTCACCTTGTCAGGTCATTCGAAATTCGAAATTTGTCGAAATGTTATTTTTTTACATATAAAACATACGGAAATCTTCATCTCATAAGTTCCTTAAACACAGTATGTGATAAAGTCCGTTAGTCCAACCGTATGAAGTTTCAACAAATCCGTATTCCCAACCGTTCAAAGCCCAATAGAATCAAAAAGAGGTGTCCCCTCAGCCATTTGGATGACTGCGGAGCACCTCTCTTTTTGAATTACACTTTAATTTGAAGTAACTCGTACTTGATAACGCCCATTGGAGCATTGACATGAATGACGCTGCCCACTTCTTTGCCCATCAATTCCTTGCCCAGCGGGCTCTCGTACGAAATTTTATTATCGGCAACATCGGCCTCGGCAGGACCAACCACTTTATATTCAATCTTCTCGGCGAACTCAATGTCATTAAGAATCACCGTCGATCCAATGCTCACTTTGTTGGAGTCTATATTATCTGAAGAGATGACTCTTGCTTTTGTCAGCATCTTCTCCAAGATCAAAATTCGGGTCTCCATAAAGGCCTGATCATCTTTGGCTGAATGATACTCACTATTTTCCTTCAGGTCACCGTAACTGATCGCGAGTTTCAGACGAGCTGCCAATTCCTTACGCTTCACCGTCTTCAAATCCTTCAGTTCGTCCTCCAGCTTTTCCAAGCCTTCCTGTGTCAAAATCACTTCATCATTAGCCATTTTTCCATCTCCTAATCCTGCTATCTATCTATATTCTAACCTATATCCACTCCAAAGGGTTAGCATACCCCGGAAAAAGAAATAGACCATCCATATATTGTACTTCAATGAAATCAGAACCATGTCCATCTCTTGAGAAGAATTTCAAGGCTTTGTTCAATAATTGTACCGTTACAATCTGCTCAACTGATGATGTTGTTTTCATCCGTTCACTTTTACAATGAACTCAGGGCAGCTTTATAACTACCACATGCAGCCCACTATATGACGTGAGGTGATAAGAATGATTGAACAATTGAATACAGCTGAAATACAGGCCTATCTGAAACGGATCGGCATAGATGATATAAAGGAACCTACACTGGAATTCTTATTTGAACTCCAGCGAGCACATGTACAATATTTATCCTGGCAAACGGTCGATATTTTTGCAGGTCGTCCTGCGGAAATCAGTCTTCAAGATTCAATTCAGCTTATATTACAGGGACGTAGCGGCTACTGCTTTCATCTAAATGGTGCATTTAGTGTTCTTCTCCGCTCGCTGGGTTATACGGTTGATTGGCATCGCGGGGGAGTACAGCCTCATGGGGAACAACCCCGTGTGAACTCATTCCATCTCGGTCTATCTGTGCTTCTGCCAGATACTGACCCGACAGTTGAACGCTGGATTGTAGATGTAGGTCTCGGCGGAATGCCCTTTGAACCTCTGCCACTTCGTTATGGAACCTATGGTTCAGCTCCGTTCACGTACCAATTGATGCCATCATCTGTTGTGGCTGGGGGATGGCGGCTTGAGTACGAGCCGCATGGGCCAAGTGAAGGTGTGGACTATGCTCCTGAAGCAATTACCAGCCTGGAAGAGTTCATTCCCAAACATGAATTCTACAGTCGGGCAGTCGAATCACCTTGGCATAACGTATTTTTGCTTCGTCAGCGGGATGAGAATCGCAGTCATGAATTACGTGGATGTATGCTCCAAACAAATGATATCGAAGGAATCCGGAAAACGGAGATCCGGAATTATACCGAGTGGCGTGACGTATTAACTGAAATATTCCATGAACCCTTGGTGAATTACAGCGAACTGGAATGCCAAGATATGTGGGGGCGAGTGCAGTCTGCACACACGGAATGGAAACGAGTACAGGAAGTATGAGAGGAAGATGCAGACCTGAGGCCTTAACATGAAAAGCGAGACAACCGGCTTGCTTATTAGGGGCATCCGTATAGTGATGATTTGGGAGGAAGAGTTGAGGGTCCATTCCATATAAAGGAAAGTTACTGAACTGCGCCGAATACGTATTCAGGTGATAAATGATGATAACTATTCGTGTACTCCAAGTTCCAGAAGTATTGCCCGAGGCGAACTGGAACCAATTGCTATCGCAAGTTTCTACGGAGCGACGTGCTCAGGCTTCACGTTTTGTGCATCAGGCTGACGCGTATCGCTCCGTGCTGGGAGAGATATTGACTCGTGTGACTTTGAGCATGTTAACTGGACTGAGACCTGCTGAGCTTTCTTTTACCCGTAATTCCTACGGCAAACCTTCACTCAATCACCATTCGGATGTACAATTCAACGTCTCCCATTCTGGTGATTGGATTGCTCTAATCTCTGGCAGTACAGATGAACTAGGCGTGGATGTGGAAAAAATAGCTCCAATTGACATGCAGATTGCTGAGCGTTTCTTCTCCCCTAAGGAGAGCCAGTTCTTGGCTGCCGAGCCTGACGATCGTCGGCTGGAAACCTTCTACCGTCTATGGACGCTGAAGGAAAGTTATATCAAGGCAGTGGGTATGGGGTTGTCCATGCCACTGGACTCCTTCGCCATCCTTCCCAATGAGCGGGAAGATTGGCATTGCAAACAGGCCGGGACATATCTCTTTATCAGTCAGCGACTGGATGATGGACATATGCTGGCAGCCTGTTCGGCTGGGGCACAGCTGCCGAGCAAGCCCGAGATCATCACCTTGGATGATCTGTATACAGAGTTAGTATAAAGTGGTGCCGGGCCTCAACGAGTTGGAATCAGTTGAGTTTTATAAGAGGCGCCATTAAGGAAATTCTGCTAATGTTAATCAAAAAAAGCTAACGACGTGAGTATCACGCGTTAGCTTTTTTGGCTTTATATTCACACTCCGTTTACGTCTCTGACGTATCGAATAGGACTAGTCCCGGCTACGCAATTTGCCCAGCAGACGGATGATCTCAATGTACAACCATACCAATGTCACCATCAATCCAAATGCACCGTACCACTCCATATACTTGGGCGCACCACGTTCAGCACCACCCTCGATGAAGTCGAAATCAAGGACCAGATTGAGGGCAGCCACAATGACGATAACGACCGAAATACCGATGCCGATCAAGCTGTTATCATGCAGATAAGGAATCGAAATGCCGAAGAAACCCAGTACAAAGCTCAACAGATACATGATCATGATACCGCCAGTTGCAGCAACAACGCCCAACTTGAAGTTCTCCGTAGCTTTGATCAATCTGGTTTTGTATGCCACCAGCAGAGCGATGAATACAGCCATGGTCAACAGAGCCGCCTGCAAGGTAATTCCGTTATACAGGGACTCATAGGTTGCAGAGAGTGCTCCCAGGAACAGGCCTTCTGCCACGGCATAGACAGGTACGAGATAAGGTGCCGCTACGGGTTTGAACGAAATGACAAGCGCCAGAATGAAACCAACGATTAATCCGCCATAAGCAAGCGGCATCACTTGTTGACCGTTAAAGAACATCATCCATGTTGCAAACGCACTGCCTAGCAGGATCACAAGCGTAATAAACGCTTTGTTCACCGTGCCGTTGATCGTCATGTAATTCTGATACCGATCTTCTCCATATCCTCTGTTTTCAAACGTGCTGTCTTTAAGTGTAGGGTTACCGCTACGACCGATCAACACAATCACCTCTTCATATGTATTTGGTATATCTGTGATACTAAGCTTGGGCTTACTACGGTTCAATTCTACAAGCTACTCCCTCGAAAAGATCGGGATGGCACCAGAGGGGATCGGACGCAATCCTTCGATTACATCCTTACCCCTTGGCGCAACACTTAGGACATATGTCCCAGACATTGTATGTTCATGTGCTTTTTTAAGCGCCTTATTTGTACAAGACTTTATCTACATTGTATTTCGCACGCATCGTGTTGATGATATACGTTTCGTAAATTTCACGATCTACCGGATCTTCAACCAGGCATACTTCAATCTTCGTTACTTCTTCGCGGTGATTCTTAATTGGTGATACTGTATCTTCAAAATGCTTTTTGATGCGGGGTCTTAATTTACGTGCTTTCCCGACAAATAACAACTCTCCAGCGGCATTGTAAAACATGAAAATCCCGCCTAGTTCCCGGGTAATCAGGTGAAAATCAGTAAATCCATAAATGTGGCTAAGCTGTGGATCAGCCTGCTTTGTGATGGTTACATCCGGTGTTGGCACGGTAATATTAATCAATAGGCTCACTTCCTCATTATCTATAGGTTTACATCCTATCACATATTATAAAGGGACACCATTTCAATCTATATGAAGTACAATTCACGCAATTTTCGCTATTACGACAAATATTTCAAAAAAAAGGTTAACTTCCCTGATTCAAAGTGGTACTATAGGGGTATGAGGAAGAAATTGGGCACTGAGACATACGTCTTTATATCTACCTCCGTCTATTGTACCCTATGATTGAAACTCTTTTTCATGCTGAATTCTGTTATGTGATCACGACAAGAGTACAGTTAGCAAGATCCCTAGCTTATAGATTGTAGATCTATCATCTAATCGACCCTTGCAGCAAGCAAACCTAGAAAGACCTAGACTCATGATTCATTGTAGATTTTAAGTATCACCTAGAAAGCCTGCAATTATAGTCGTACTGAAGTTAATAGACACACGTAGAAGGTCAGATAGCTATCGATCCTAGAGAGACTAGTCATGCAATACAACTGTAGAAATTATAGCAGCAGTACTATAGAAAATGGATCAAGTTTCACCACCAGGCCCCGGCATACTGCCAGGGCTTTTTTGCGTTTGTGCGAACAACCAACCACACGCTCAGGGAAACAGAGGTATCGTGGTTCTTTCTGCGGGGTTTATAATATGGCAAGATACCAGTAGAGGGAGTGATGGGATGTATTCCGATCTGCAACTGACGGAGGACCGCCCTGTATATATACAAGTCAAAGATTATATGAAGCGTTTGATGCTCAAAGGCGGCCTGCAAGCCAAACAAAAGCTGCCCTCGACCCGTGAACTCAGTACACTCATGAAGGTTAGTCGCAGTACGGTCCTGCTCGCTTATGCCGAGCTTGAAGATGAGGGACTGATCTATGCAGTCAAAGGCAAGGGCAATTACGTCAGTGCCTCCATCGAAACACCTGAGGCAGCAGCAAGCTGGAAACTGGACTGGACGACAGAGGTAAGCGAGTATGCCATTCAGGCAGAGCAGTACGATCTGATGAAGCATGGCTCCGGAGCAGAGCGCGGCGAAATATCGTTTACCAGCATAGCACCGGATGAAAAGCTGTTTGATCTGCACAACGTGAAACGGGCTTTTCTAGATCGCATGTCACTTGAAGGCGAAGTACTGCTGAATTACGGATATGCGCAAGGATACAGACCGCTGATGAACTATTTACTACGTTATATGGAGAACAAAGGCGTCGACCTCCGTGGCAAGGACATCCTGATCACCAACGGATTCACGGAAGGTTTCGATCTGGTGCTTGGAGCGTTACGCAAAAAAAGCGGCAAAGCGCTCTGTGAGAATCCAACGCACCACACGGCGATCAAAAATCTAAAATTGCACCAGTTCCACCTGACCGGTGTGAATATGGAACCGGATGGTCTGGACTTGAAGCAACTGGAACATGAACTTGAGGCAAGTCCATATGATCTGGCATATCTCGTGCCATCCTATCACAATCCAACCGGGATTGTGACGTCCCCTGCGAAACGGGTAGAGATCATCCGGTTGATGAACAAGTATCAGGTACCGATTATTGAAGACGGTTTTAACGAAGAATTGCGATATTCAGGTTCCCACGTATCTCCCCTGATCGCCAGCATGGGCAAAGGCAATGGACTGGTGTATCTGGGCAGCTTCTCCAAAGTCCTGTTCCCAGGTCTGCGGGTAGGTTGGATTATTGCGGATGCGGCGCTGATTGATTATCTGGAGAGTATGAAACGGGCACGCAGCATCCATACCTCCACGCTGGACCAATCGTTATTGTATCAATATCTGAGCAACGGTAATTTCGAGAAATATTTGAAGCGAGCTCGCACCGAATATAAGCGAAAATATGAATTGGTTGTGCGTTGCCTGAAGCAGCATCTGCCAATGTGCCGGATTTCCGGTGCGGGTGGTCTGCATCTGTTCGTGCAGTTCCCGTCCGAATACAGAACCCGTGAACTGCTGGAAGCCTGTAAAGTGAAAGGTGTAACGTTCACACCAGGGGATACCTTTTATCTGGAACCCGGTCAGGGTGTAAACACGATGCGTCTGGGTTTCTCCAGAGTCAGCGATGAGAATATACGTAAAGGCATTCGCATCATTGGCGAGACAGCAGCTCAAATGAGATAAGGAGGATTTCACATGAAAGTTGGCGTGATTATGGGCGGTACATCTTCAGAGCGGGATATTTCCCTGCTCACCGGACAGGAGATGATGGCAAACCTGAATAAAGACAAATACGAGGTTGTACCCATCGAGCTGAATACCAAGCGCGATCTAATCGACAAGTCAGCGGGGATCGATGTGGCACTGCTTGCCCTGCATGGCAAATACGGCGAAGACGGTACGGTCCAAGGCACATTAGAATCTCTGGGTATTCCCTACACAGGCTGTGGTGTGCTGGCAAGTAGTGTATGTATGGATAAAGACATGTCCAAACAGCTCATGCAGCATGCAGGTGTACTTACTGGAGAATGGCTGCGAGTGAGCCATATGGAGGAACTGTCCTCTATTGCTGTTCAACAATTAACGTACCCCGTGGTGGTCAAACCCAATTCAGGCGGTTCCAGCATCGGTACCCAAGTGGTGAAGGAAGCTTCCGCCCTGCCAACTGCTGTAGAGGCCGCCCTCGCCTGGGATGATACGGTCATGATTGAACAGTATATCGAAGGTGAGGAGATTACCTGTGCCATTCTGGATGGTAAGATGCTGCCGGTGATCTCCATTCGTTCGAGCGCCGAGTTTTTCGATTATGCCTCCAAATATGATGACCACGGGGCCGATGAGAAGGTTGTGCAATTACCTATGGACCTTCACCATCGCGTCGAAGCTACGGCCTTGGCCTGTTATCAGGTGCTCAAATGTAGCGTCTACGCTCGCGTGGATATGATGATTCGGGAGGGCATGCCGTATGTGCTTGAAGTGAACACGCTGCCGGGTCTTACCCGTAACAGTCTGCTGCCCAAAAGTGCAGCTGCTGCAGGCATTTCTTTTGCAGAGCTGCTGGATACCATTATTGAACTTTCGTTGAAGGAAAGACCCAAGGAGGATACAACATTATGAGCCTGGATGTGACGATTAGACATAGCTCCACTACCGATCTGCAAGATATGGTCATTCTGATGGACCAACTTGGTTATCCCACCACGTACGCCGAGATGGAAGAGCGCTATACCCATATCTCTGCGGACGCAAACTTCACTACACTCGTTGCTGAAGCACGAGGCCGCGTAGTTGGACTGATCGGATTACAGACTTCTTATATGTATGAAAAAAACGGAAGACACTGCCGCATCTTGGCATTGGTTGTACACGACCAGTTCAGGGGCTCAGGCATCGGCCGTCAGCTCATTCTTGAAGCTGAGCAATGGGCAGCCACGCATAACGTGGATTCCTTGTCTCTGAACAGTGGCAATCGCCCAGAACGTGAAGCTGCACATGAATTCTATCGTCAGATGGGCTTTACAGCCGGGAGTACCGGGTTTAGCAAAAAGCCGCAGATTCTACAGCACACTTAAACTGCGGGACACGGGATACGCCCCCTTGAATATCAAACCAAAAAAAGAACGCCCCAATCCGCACATTGGCGAAAAAGGGCGTTCTTCAGTATATATCTATGTCGCATTGATGTGCTGTTGATGATTATGGGATCAATATTTGGCTGACTGCGCACCATCAATCGGAATAATGGCTCCATTGATAAATGGTGCTTCGCCGGACAGCAGGAAGGCAACGAGACGCCTTTCAGGACTTCATAGCCTCATAGGCTGCAAGTAATTCCCTTACTTCTACTCCGTTGATCTTCATCCCGTTCACTTGACACTGTTCCAACTGTACTCCAGATAGATCGCAATCGATAAAACGACTTCCCCCAAGATCACAATGCGCCCACTGCATGGGTACACGGTCAGATCCAAGATGTGTGTCCTGGAATTGAACGCCATCCAAAGCACAAAATTCAATCTTGCTATCAGTTAGGCGTAAATCAGCTAGCAATATATTGGTCATATTTAAATTGGTAAATTTGCTTCCACTCAGGTTGCAGTCGGTAATCCGACTATTGGTCAGATTACTGGTGCTGTAACGGACTGAGTCCAGATTAGCTTGAACATATTCAACCACCGACTCACCCGAGTCCTTGGCTAATGTCTCATCACATATTGGATCAAAAGAATCAACGGACATGTTCTTCTCATATACAAACTCATCCTCAGATGCATAGATACAAACATATCCCATTTTTTCGTAAAAATGATGATTATCCAGTTGCCGACCTGAGGTCTCCAGCTTCCAGGTTTCAATCTGCGGAAATTCAGCCTCAATAAGCCTCATGACTTGAGTTCCAACGCCACGGCCCTGGCATACCGGGTCAATATAGATCTTATCGATCCTGGCATGTTTTCGTCCAAGCACGTTAACACTCACTCCGCCAATAGCGCATCCATCTGATTCTACAACATAATAATCCCATTCACGGATCACGTAACGATGCATGCGAACTGACGAATAATCAGGCGGGCATAGATTGCTATCGATATCCTTCTCATTATCCGCCCAGACTTTTATGACATGATCAAAAGCACGAGTGCAAATCTCTGTAAGTACAACAGCATCTTCCTGCTGTGCTCGTCGTAAGCGAATTTCAGAATGTACCTGCTTCGGTTGCACTGGTTCGGACTTTACTTTAAGCAGTTCAAAATAATCGTAGTTCTCCTGATCCACAAGTTTCCTGCGAGAGATATAACGAAAACCCGCATGCTCCAGAACTTTGCGTGACGGCTGATTGAAGGGCTTCACAATGCCCACAATTCGATCCAGCAAGGTATGCTCAAATAAATATGCTGTTAGGGCATGCACCGCCTCTGAGATATATCCTTTATTCCGGTAATCCCGGGAGATGGCGTAGGCCACTTCACGGTCATCACGATCCAGCAGTTCATTTGGAAATACGCCACACCAACCAATGATACGCTGATCTTTATTGTGTACAACAGCAAGCAGGATGCGCACATCTTCCGGGTTGAACTGTTCGTAACTGCCAACGACAAATTGTAAGAATTCGCGCAACTGCTCCTCGGTCATCTTCCAATCTGGCAGGACATCTGTGATTTCAGGTTGTTGGGTTAATGCATACACGGCAGCCTGATCTTCAAGCGTAAATGGACGCAACGTAACGGAGTTTGAATGGATGAATAATTGACTTTTCATATACAACACCTCTGGGGATTTATTTAGGATGAAACGACAAAGAGGAGCACCTCCAATAGAGGCACTCCCCGATCCGTTTCATCATTTCAGAAACGCCGAAGCTCCTCGTAATGGGTCAAAAGGACACACGTATCCCGTTCATGGTCTAACGGAATTTTTGCGGTGTTCTTTTCACGATCATTACGAGAAATCTGGCATACTCTGAAATCCCCTCTCATACTAAGGATTACTTATAACGTCTCCCTTAAGGACGGTCAATGTAAATCCAGCCTGTTTCTTGTTCCTTATCTACAGTAGCTCCAAGGGATTCAGCCATAAAGCGCAGCGGCACATACGTCTTGCCGTCCTTGCCTACATAGGCGGATTCCACCATAGTTACTTCTTTACCAGCAACGGTTGCCTTCTTGGAACCTACGGTCAGGACAATCTCATCACCAGTGATGTCGTCAATGACAACGATTTGGTTCGAGCCTTTGGTCCATTTCACTTCAGCATCCAATTCTTCAGACACGTAGCGAAGTGGAACAAATGTTGTATTCTTCACAGTGATCGCCCCAGCGTACTCATCATCCGGGAAGAGCACTACACTTTTACTCGTGATCCCAGCTTCATCTTTCAGCAATTGGTATGCGAGTGAATTGGAATCAAAATTGCGCAGAATCTGTCCAGGCGTAATATCATCCTTCATCAGATCCATAACGCCACCCGATACATCCACTTCATCAACTGCAACTGTGCCACCGATATTCCACTGTTCACTGTCTCCACTTACCGTTACAGAGTTCACCGGCAGATCGTCAGAAGCAGGTAGCGCTACTTTCAGTTCAAAGTTTTGCTTGCGAATATCCAGCTTGCTGTCGAGATAAAAGTCCAATTTCAGTTTGGTTTCTGTGCCAAAGACCGTTTTGAATTCAGGGGTCTCATTCAACAGGTTGTTCAGCTCCTGATCATAATTGACCAGCATACTGTCCAGTCCTACTTTGATGATGGCATATAGTGACGCAACGGCTTCATCTTTCGATTCAGGAACGATCGAATTCAGCGTGTCGTCTCCCCCACCTTCTACCTCATTCACTGCTTCCAGTACAGGGTAGAACACATCGTACAGATCTCCAATGAGGTCTTTCAGTCCTTCCTCATCCTTCGAAATACTCGTCAGGAACGGTTTAACCATGGCAAGCATCTCTTCACCACTAACTTCCAGATGCAGCTTGGAGAGGCTAAGTGCTTCACCATTCACGGATTCCTGTACCGGTGTTACGGAGATGTTCTTCGGATTGGACAGATGCTTCAGGACAAAAGAGAACAGTTTCGGGGAAATTTCCTCGAGTTGTTTCTCCAGAGCCTTCGTATCTACCATCGGAAGCGCCTGTGCATCTTGGAACGTATCCAGAGACATGTACAGCGGTTTCTGGGCTCCGTCCAGATCAATGACCAATTGGGACTCATTCATGGACACGTGGAAAGGTAACTTTGTTCCCTCCATGCTCAGTGTACCTTTGATCGATGCTGTCTTCGCATCTTTCATTTTGGCTTGATCAATATCCAGGGATATGGAATTAATTAGTTCGATCATTTCAAGGTCTTTTTCTGTAGCAAATTCCTTAGCCGGTTCTATGTTTATATTCATGGATTGTCTGGATTCACCGGACTTGATACTCGCGCCATTGGCCATTGCTTTGCCAACGTCGATTCCACCCACAGCCTGACATCCTGTAAGAACAACCATTAAAAGTACTAGTGGCACTGCCATCCATTGGACTAACTTCCGATTCGTAATATGAACTCCTCCTTAGAAAAATATGGTTCATTTCCATTATGAAGGTATAGGTAATTCTTGTAAACGGATACGCAAAAAAATAAACCAAAAGGCCGGAACATGTCCGACCTCTGGTCTATCTATATTTCAACATATCGTATGTTTCGATAAAACATCCTGCTTCATTGTGCAATGCTGGGAGTTATTCTTGCTCCTGATCTTCTGCGAGTTTCTCATCCGTTTCTTCATCTTCCGCAGTTGCGGGAGTCTCGAATTGATCCGGCTCGTCCTCTTGAATCGCTTTGTTCTCTTCGTTCTGATCCTGTGTCATATCGCATTCCCTCTCTTCTACCGGATTGTCATGTCATCAAGGCCTGAGCCTTGTGTCTATCAATAACCCGAATAGGCGTAGTTCAAACCTGCCTCAATGTCGGCCAACCATTTTCCATCATAATTTCAATGCTCACTTAGAAAACATAAAAGATGATCCCGTTCCCACTTGCAGCCGTGGCCTGAAATAAGGCTTGGACATCATCCACAGTCTGAACGATCTCCTGAAATGTCTCTTCCGCGTCCCAATCTTCCATGACAGGATAGACGCCTTCAGCGATCATTTGGTCCAGACTATACCGCTCCTTTAATTCTTCCGGTGTGAGTTGCTCCAATGCCATGTAGGCTTCCAGCACCTGCTCATTACTAAGCAAAAACAGATCCATATCCGAATAGTTTCCCACGTATTGCTTACCTGCGAGAGGCACCACATATCCCAGGGGCGGCTCCCCTTCTACCAAGTTACCGTTCAGCGTGAACTGCAGCATCTGCCACGTTTTATCAATATCTAGATCCACTGCAACATCATGCACACTAACCTCGCCTGACTTGATGGATTCAACTAGCTCCTTTGTTACCACAAGATATCTGCCGGACATTCCCATACCGTTATCCCTCCTGTGTAATTCGTTCTGTTGTTCCCCATTAACCGTGCTTGTTGGTTCAGAATCGGGGTAATCCCTATCAAGGAGGGCGTATACATGAAAAAATTTGATTACAGTCTCAATTATGATGAGTTGGATCTGCGCAAACACCCTGAGCTGTACACCGTAGGCCGGGGAGAGCAGGGCGTTCTCATGGTTGAGCCATACAAGGGCGAGATTCTGCCACACTGGCGATTCAAAACACCCGAGATTGCGACGGAGTCATCGGAGAAAATCTATGAGCTATTTTTGGAGTATAAGAAAAAGGGTGATTTCGTCGGTATGGATATGGCTCGTAAATTTCTCCAGATGGGTTATACACGGGCCAGACGGTATACAAATCACAAAGGAGGACGCAAATACTCAAAAGAGGATGGCTCAATCTTACCCTATCAGAATGATAAGGTGAAGGCAGAAGCCGCGGCCATATTCAAAGCACAATGGGAGATTGCGAAGACCGATCCAGACTATGTGAAAATGAAGAAGGAGCATCGGGAAAAGTACGAGTCTGATGAAGCGTAGGATCAACGGTGAAAAGATTGACTTATGGAAACATTTGTCTCAGAATCGATCTTGTTACTGTACATTTTCAACCAATAAATTGGAGAAGAGAGGCGCATCCGATTATGACAGATTCGTTTATCCACTTAAACACAGGCCAGAATATCAGTATCAACGAATCCACCCAACTTCAGGTAACCATTCAATGTACATCATCTCCTTCTCCCTTGGATGTTAGCTGCTTTATGGTGAATGAAGAGGGAAAAGTCCCATCTGACGACTATTTTGTATTTTATAATCAGACGGCCGATCCCCATCAAAGTGTACTTCTGCAACAGGCAGAGGAACTGAAATCCTCTTTTGTACTGGATACGAATAAATTACGGCAGGCCCCTGTGGAAAAGTGTGTGTTTACGGCTACTCTGGATGCGGGAGGTACTTTCGCCGATGTTCAGGCATGTCAGGCGATTGTACAAGCTGGTTCCCAGCAGATCACCTATGAGATCACAAAGGTCACTGCGGAAACAGCACTTATTCTCATTGAAATCTATAAGTATCGTGACGGGTTCAAAGTTCGTGCGATTGGACGAGGTTTCTTTGGTGGATTGCAGCCGCTGGCAGAGTCATTCGGTGTTGAAATTGAGAGTAACGACACCTCGGAAGCCGAACAAGTTCTTCTCACGGCACAAGCTGAAGTAGCAGCGGCCTCTCCAGAAGTCTTGGCACCTGTTGCCGCACCAAATACGAATCATCCGCCGCTTAACCTGACCAAGATCGATCTCCTCAAGCGTAAAGTAACCCTGTCTCTGCAAAAGAAAAAGATCGAACCTATACAGGCACGTGTTGCTGTCGTATTTGATGCGTCAGGCTCCATGTACCATCTGTATCGCAAAGGCATCGTGCAAGAAGCCTTCGAGCGTATCCTGGCAATTGCATCAGCGTTTGATGATAACGGTGAGTTGGACGTCTGGTTCTTCGCCAAAGACTTCTTGCGTGCACCTAGCGTCACCGCCAGGGATTTCGAGAATTATATTGAACGCACATATACGCTGGGAAGCAAAGGCGGTACCAATAACGAACCTCCTGTGATGCAGGATGTCATTCGCAAATATACGATCGAGGAACCCGATGTGAAAATTCCAACGTATATTATCTTTTTTAGCGATGGTGGAGTCAGTCAAAAAGGGAAAATCATGCGGCTTATTACCGAAAGTTCAACCAAAAACCTGTTCTGGCAATTTGTTGGCCTGGGACAAGCCAATTACGGTATCCTTGAAAAACTCGATGACATGACTGGACGTTTCATCGATAATGCTGACTTTTTTGCTCTCGACGACATCTCCAAGATCAGCGATGAAGAATTGTACGATCGTCTCCTCACTGAATTTCCAGGTTGGATAAAGGAGGCTCGGGCCAAAGGCATTTTGGCCTAAAGCTTTTACCCTATACCCCTAATCAGGCTTGTACTTTTTCTGGTTTAACACCCTCGGAACGTGGACGGAGCATACTTCCTACGATTCGCAACATGGACTTGCGTGGTATGAGGCGGGTGAACTGTGCTGTCCAATAATTCCTGGCCCCCGGCACAGCATAAGGTTTGCCTGACTCCAGTGCCCTCATGGCTACGGCCACGACATGCTCAGGTGTATCACGTTTGCCCACCGAGGCTTCATCAGCACCCACTACATCAAAGAACGAAGTCTCGGTTGAACCTGGGCATAGTGCCAAAAACTGAACGCCACGCTTCCTGTTTTCTTCGTATAATGCCTCTGTAAAAGAAAGTACAAATGCCTTCGTTGCTCCATACACAGCCATATACGGATCAGGTTGAAAGGCAGCCGTCGAAGAGACATTAATGACAGCACCATTTTTCTTCTGTAACATGCCTGGCAAGAAAAGATGTGTCATGTTCGTCAAGGCGAGCACGTTCAACATAATCTCCTCCTGCTGCCGAGAACCATCCACCTTTTCAAAACATCCATGGGTAGCAAATCCAGCATTGTTGATCAGCATATCGATGTGTATTCCCCGATTCTGACATTCCTCGTATACGTTCTGAGGTGCCTCTACTTCGGAAAGATCCGATACGATTACCTCAGCCCTTACTTGATATGTACGTTCTATACGTTCTGCCAATTGATTCAGTTTGGACTCTGTTCTAGCCACCAGCACGATATTTTTACCCTTAGAAGCCATCTCGAGTGCAAAAATTTCCCCAATACCTGAAGAAGCACCTGTAATAAGTACCCATTGATGCTGTTCCTTTATCATCTCTCATCCATCCTCTGTGTATAATTTAAACACTCGTTTTCATTAGGAAACACTGTTTCTGTATAGAATCATCGTAACCAAAACCCATGACGCTGTCAAATATATTTGTTAAATTTGGATCTAGAACGTTTTGCTCACTTACCAAACTCGGATTAAATTGACGTTATCTGGCGTAAAACAGTAGAATGACCTTAAGATAAGGAAACGTAGTTTCTGTTCAACAACAATACGGTTACGAGGATGAAATCAATGAAGGATCTTAATTCGGGTTCCACGGAATCTGCACATACGGTAACAACCTTTCAGGAAGCCAGACTGCAACACTCGGATAATCTGCGGCAAAATATTGTGCATGCTGCTGCTGCTTTACTGCAAGAGCATGGACCAGAAGCCGTCACAGTACGCCGTGTAGCTGAACGCATGGAGTGCTCCACCAAAATCATATATAATCTCTTCGGCAAAAAAGAAGGGTTAGCCAAACATCTGTATTTAGAGGGATGCTCCCTCATGGCCCAGCGTTTTGAAGCTATGCCCCGGCAGGCATCGTTCGAACAATATTTCCGTGATCTGGCCCACGTCTACTGGGACTTCGGCATTTCTCAATCCAGCTTCTATCAGCTGATGTTTGGAGGATCTTTTTCCGAATTCAAACCAGATGGAGAGACCTTACAGGGAACAGCAACTGCACTGAAACAAGTGTCTGCCTTGGTTGAGGTAGCGATTGAACAGGGAATGCTTCAGGTGCAAGATCCCCTGCTTGCGGTTCGGATGATCTGGGCTCCCTTACACGGTGTTATTCATCTGTATTTGGGAGGCCATATTGAGAGCGAAGAAGCTGCCAAAACCCTCTATGATCATACGTTGTCGATGGTGATACACTCCCTTGTGAGTACATCTGCGAATGGATAAGCATTAAACCTGTGCTGTTTTAGATACTTTTAGAAGATAATCGAAAAAGGAGCAGCCCCATTGGCATAATACGCCTAGGGCATGCTCCTTTATTTGGTTGACTCTATCTAGTTCCGTAACGGTTTCAGTCGATTAACGTGCCTCTTCGTTCTCAGCTTCCCAACGTGCAATTTCTTTACGCACGATAGGAGCGACTTCTTTACCAAGCAGTTCGATCGCTCTCATGACCTCGTTGTGCGGCATGGTGCCGAGGGGAGTGTGTAACATGAAGCGTGTAATCCCAACTTCTTTGCGTAGGTAAATAATTTTCTGAGCTACGGTCTCCACATCACCTACATACAATGCACCTTCCAGGCTGCGCGCCGCATCAAATGTCGCACGGCTGTAGTGTCCCCAGCCACGTTCACGACCCAGTATGTTCATGACCGCTTGCGCTGGCGGGAAGAATTTCTCCACAGCTTCGTCTGTTGTATCGGCAATGAAGCCGTGAGAGTGAGAAGCAACGGTCAGCTTGGAAGCATCATGTCCTGCATGTGCAGCTGCTTTCTTGTACAGTTCCACCAGCGGTGCGAATTGCACCGGACGGCCACCGATAATGGCAAGCACCAGTGGCAAACCGAGCAATCCTGCACGAACCACGGATTCCTGATTACCGCCACTGCCAATCCATACCGGAAGCTTTTCCTGTACCGGGCGCGGGTAGATGCCCAGATTGTTAAAGGAAGGGCGGTGTTTGCCTTCCCAGGTTACTTTTTCCGAATCACGCAGCTTGAGCAGCAAATCAAGTTTCTCGTCGAATAACTCATCGTAGTCGTTCAGATCATAGCCAAACAATGGGAACGATTCGATAAATGATCCCCGCCCTGCCATAATCTCTGCACGTCCGTTCGAAATGCCGTCCAGTGTCGCGAAATCTTGATATACCCGTACCGGATCATGCGATGACAGCACCGTTACCGCACTCGTCAGGCGTATGTTCTTTGTCTGTGAAGCTGCCGCCGCCAGAATGACAGCTGGTGATGAAGCCGCATAGTCAGCACGATGATGCTCCCCCACGCCGTATACATCCAGGCCCACCTGATCTGCCAAAACAATCTCTTCAACAACATCCCGAATGCGCTGCGCATGACTGATAAGTTCTCCTGTTTTTACATCCGGATTCGTCTCCACAAATGTACTAATTCCGATTTCCATTGTCTGTTCCTCCCTGTTATGAAGCGATCCGTTGTTCATCTTACCTATTGTAAGTAGATCACCTTTTGTTATGTATCTTAATATTGAACTATTTTGATGAAAAACACAAGTACCCCCTGTTTCCAGAGGGCACATTTATGTTTATTTTCTATAGATTACAGCTTATCTATACTTAGTTCCATCAGGTTGGCATTAATTACAACACCGGTCTGTTTCATAAAATTGAATCCCAGAATTCCGTCAATCTCCAAACCATAATCCATATTTCCTATTTCAACTTGAAATTCATTAATCGTTGTTCCATCTGAAAGTTTCATCAGAGACCTCTCATGCCAACATATCGTTCTCTTGCCACAACTTCTGGACGTGAAGTGTGAAAAAAGCAGTATTCCCGTCTGGGATCTTCCTGATGCAATTCACCATAACGTTTTAGTGCCTTTGTAGAATCATCAAATGAATCAATCACTGCCATCTCTTCAATATAACGCCGGCCTTCTCTAGAATGCGCCTTGGTTGCCTCAAAAACGACCCACTCATTAGGGAATCGCTCCTGAACTTCCTTCCATTGCATAGTGACACCTCCAGACCATTAGATAGAGATATTATATCATGTGGAAACAGTATTCCACGGGCTGAAATTCTAAAATACATAGATTTTTAGAGCATTGCCTGTAAGTCTATTATTTCTTCCTCCCGATGTACAGCAAATGAGACGAGATTCCCAATATGGAAGGGTCTTTGGCGGCTTCAATCATATATTGCATGAGTTCATCATACTCGCCACGCTCTTTCCAGTATTGCTGCTGCTCGTCCGTAAGCATCGCTCTAAGGCTAGATGAACCAATCAAATCAACGGTTTCAAATCCATGTTGCTCCATGAAGGGTGTAACGTCCTGAATATTAAAATAGTATGCTCCCGTAAATCGTCCTTGATCCTGATGATCGAATATACCCTTTTCCACAAAAGAACGGATGGCTGCCATGTTATCATTCGGCTTCCAATGCTGCGGGGATTGCAGCGAATTGATACTCATGCGCATTCGGCTTTGCATGGCTACAAACACCACGCCCCCTCGCTTAGTCACACGGTACAGCTCCCGTACAGCAGCCGTGCGCTCTTCGTCTGTCTGCAGATGGTATAACGGCCCCAGCATGAGGGACGCATCGTACGTCTCGTCAGCCATACCGGAGAGCGAAGTCGCATCGAGAACATGGAATCCATCGAATTGCTGTGTCAAACCAAACTCCTGAGCCTTTTGCCGTGCAGTATCCACGGAGGAAGGTGTCAGATCCGATAAAGTGACCTTGTACCCCAGCTTCGCAAGCTCCATGGCATACTTTCCTGGTCCTGCGCCATTATCCAGAATACAACCAGTAGCGGAGAGATGTTCCCTGATGTAATGCATGTTAATGATGAATTCAATTGGTTCCCGCTCCAGTCTGCCCCACTCATCAAACCCAGAATAATATTCAATAATGTGATCTCTCTTCATCGCTCTGACACCTGCCTTTTCTTATATGTAGACTACTCATCCATGTTCAAAAAAATTAAATTCCAACCAGTATATATCTACTAAATATTTCCTGTCAAACAAAAAACGTTCAACTCCCATTGAATGCGGAACTGAACGTTTCTCGATCTTATATCTTTTTCACAAACTCAGACTTCAGCTTCATCGCACCCAAGCTGTCGATCTTGCAATCAATATCATGATCCCCATCAATCAGGCGGATATTCTTCACCTTCGTGCCCTGTTTAACTACAAGCGAGCTACCTTTTACCTTCAGATCTTTAATGACGGTAACGGTATCGCCATCACTTAGCACATTTCCGTTGGCATCGCGGATTACTTTTGCATCCTCTGCGTTATCATTGTCTGCTTCCAAAGACCATTCATGCGCACACTCCGGGCAAACCAACAGGTTACCATCCTCGTACGTGTACTCTGAATTACATTTGGGGCAGTTAGGCAAATTAGACATATGTATTAAACTCTCCATTCTACGATTGGCATTCCCGCAAGTATACGGGATTTCGACGGTATATTCCATACGCTTGGTCACTGCATGGATGGATTTAAACCAAATTTAAGGTTCATGCATCCCTCACTTTAAGGGTAACTACTTATGATGTAACTAATAGATACGCACTACACATACATGAATTTTAATGTCTCTATGAATGTTATTATATTTAATACCAAAGGAGTTCCTACTCATGTCCTCTTATGTTTTCCCTGTGCAAATGGCTTTTTTGATCTTTGTTGTTGCGGCCATGTTTTTGCTGGTGCCGTGGTTGATCTATGGTTATCGTAAAGACGGTTTCTTCAGCTGGTCACGGTTTGGCATCAGCTTTTCATTTATCTTTTATATTCTGGCCGCCTATTGCCTCGTCATTCTCCCGTTTCCGGCTACGCGAGATACCTGTGCACAGCAAGCCGCTGACACGATCTACTACAATCTGGTTCCATTCACTTTTGTCAAAGACATCATGAAGGAAACACCCATTGTATGGGCCCAGCCTTCCAGCTATCTCAGCATGATTCAGGGCAGAGCCTTTCTGCAAGTATTGTTTAACGTCCTGCTTCTCATGCCGCTGGGTGTATATATCCGTTATTTTTTTCAAAAGAGATCATTCTGGAAGTACGCCCTGCTTGGTGGATTCGGGCTTTCCTTATTCTTCGAGATCACTCAAATCACCGGATTCTACGGGTATTATAATTGTCCTTACCGCCTCTTCGATGTAGATGATCTGTTATTGAATACTTCGGGAGCAGTCATTGGATTTTTCACAGCGCCCATCCTGCTTGCTTTATTCCCATCACGTGCAAGCATTCAGGCGAAGAGTGAACAGATCGTGGAGCAAAACCGAGTGTATACTATGCCTCAATTGCTCGCGTTAATTATTGATGGAGTCGTTGTTGTCTTCCTTTCGATTCTGATATCAATCTTCACAGCATCTGATGTGATCAGTGATGCGCTAAGTACATCCATTGCTATGGTCATTGTACTGTTCTTCATACCTTGGGTGCGAAATGGGGTAACTCCAGGCTCGGCCATCTTGCGATTCCGCTATGTGAATCGTCAGACCGGCACACCTACCAGTGAATCGTTATTCAAAAGATTTGCCGCACTCTATGTCCCATGGCTGCTCGTTACGATCATTCGCTTGGTCAACGTTTATGCTTTTTCAGGTCATCAGGATGTTATGCTTCAACCTTATCAAATGTGGATCTCCTTGGGGACATTCGGTATCTATATGTTAGTCTACGCCGTACTCTTTGTTCATGTCTTGATCGTACTCTTCTCCCGTGGAAAACGTTCCTTCTACTTCGATGAGGTGTCCCGCACGCGTGCCTCTCGTAAATAATGTTTGGAGTATAACAATGCAATGCATAATGTCCCCCTAATTGGTGCTTACGTTCTGCTTACTCTCCAGCCGAATTACAAAAAGAGGACGTTCATTCTGAGAATGAACGTCCTCTTTTAATCGGGCGCATAGCAGTTATTCAGAGTATCCCTTCAAATAATCAGCCTAGGTTATAATCCTAACAGCTCTCGCTTGGCTGCATCCGGATCATGTACGACCTCAATCTCATGGTTGAAGATTAGTGTCGCACGATCCTGCTCATATTCAGGCCAGTTCACACCTGCAACTTCAGGTTGGCCATTCTTGGCAAAGGAAATCCAGGCATCCTGTACCTTGAGGGCAAGTGCCGCCGCGGCTTCATCCGGCTCCGCATTCATGAATTTGAGGACATGCAGTGTATTAAACACAAAGAACATTTCGATGCTGTGAATCGCTCTTTTTAACAAGGGATGTTCCGGCATCACCCAATCAAATCGATACATCCACACCGGGGCATACTTCTGCTGTGCCGCAGCATATTGCAGCGCTGACCGCCAGAAGAACATATCGGTCATGACTTGGGCTTGTCCATCTGCCGTTTTTGGATAACTATCCGCGATGGCTACCCGGTTCTCCAGATCTGGCGTCATAAAGTCTACGCCCTGAACCATATCGATTTCTTTTGAAAAAGGCACATGTGGCTGGATGAACAGTGCACCCTCGTGTAATGTCGTACCAATCAGCACCGGAATATCCTGCGCTGAGCCTTCACTCACTGCCTGAAGTGGCATCTGTGGTAGTGTATTCCCATCCAACACAGGTTGGAACAACAATGCCATGGCTGCACCGCTCTGCTGTTTGACCGTTTCACCCGCTGCAATAATCTGCTCTACAGGAATTGTATTTAACTTCTGCAGGTTGTCCCGGTCCACCCCAAGAATCTTTAACATCCCTTCCCGCAACGCTGAAGCTTGCTCTGCCGGCATGAACTGGGATGCACCGCTCTCCATAATGGCACGTTGGAACAGTCCTTTGGCCGCTGGCATCGCCATCAGTGCTGCAATACTCATGCTACCTGCTGATTCGCCGAACACCGTAACTTGATCCGGGTTACCACCAAAAGCAGAGATATTATCCTTCACCCACTGTAATGCCGCAACCTGATCCAGCAGACCTGCATTGGATACATATGAATCACCTAATGGAGCCATATGCAGGAATCCCAAAGGTCCTAATCGGTAGTTGATCGTCACAACGATGACGTCCCCCCGAACCGCTAACTGTGTACCATCATACATCGGCTGGCTACCTGAACCTGTTACAAAGGATCCACCGTGAATCCATACCATGACCGGCAGTGGTGTTGCTCTTTTTCCCTTAGGTGCCCAGATGTTCAGATATAAACTATCTTCTGACTCATTCGGAATTTCTGTCTGGCCTTCTGGTTGATGATTTCGTGGTTGTATATTCTCAGGTCCAAATTGAGTGGCCTGTCTGATTCCATCCCATGACTCGGGCTGTACCGGAGCCTTGAAACGCAGCTCACCTACCGGAGGTTTCGCATAGGGAATGCCTTTCCATACGCTTGCATCGTGCAAAAGTTCGCCTTGAACGGTACCATATGTCGTTTGAACTTGAAGTTCTCTCATGCCACTTCTACTTCCTCTCCGTAAATAGGTTGAATTAACGAGTATGTGCATATCATGTGTACTTATTTGAGTATAGTTTGTAATCATACCCATTTACAACTTTACCCAACTCTAGCCTCCCCTGCTACGTTTCACGTGGAACTTTATGGGGTGGATGATCTGATACATATCTTTAAGATGAACACCAAAAAGGCCACCCATTAAGCAATGTCATCAAGTTTAACTTGTCTTAATGGCATTGACCCTTAGAGTAATCCTTTCCTTTTTACCATCCAAATAACTACCCTTCTACAGGATAACTTACCGTAAATTCAGCACCCTCAATCCATTCGCTCGTAACAAAGTTCCGCCCCTTTACAACCACTCGATCCTTATAAACCTCCACATGAAGACCTTCGCTACCCTCCAGATGTTCATCCTGATCCGTCCATAGATAACCTACAGACGACGCATTGAACATGGTTGGCATGTGGCCTGCACCATCGTACATCGTATGCTGTGCTTCCAGTTGCCAATGGGTATGACCGGAGAAGAGAATCACTTGCGGGTAATTGGCCAGAACGGCCTTGAGTTCCGCATCCTGATTCACACCATACCAGCCTTGTTCCTTCATCGACCCTGCTACCGTATCCATAAGCGGCTGGTGTAAGAAAAGGAAGATGGGATGATCTAGTGTTGCATGCTCAGACAATTTCGCATCCAGCCACTCCAATTGTTCAGCCGACATATCACAATCCTTCGGATGAGGTTGCTCGGTGCCCAGGAATATATAATGATACCCATCAATCCAGTGATCGTGGTAAGAGCCCTTCATGCCTGTTGTCTCTTCAAAATCACTTAATCGACGTTGCCATAACCCTGCGACTGTAATGGGGTTCACTCCTGAAGAGATCGGTCCCCCGTCTTGGCCCTCCTGCTCAGAAGTTACAGCAGACAACGTATAGGTCCCGCCGGATATTTGCTCAATTAGTGCAGCTGATTCAGCAGCGGTTTGTTTTGTGACCAGTTCCATATCTGCTTCCTGCTCCAGCAACTCAGCTACTTCACCTTCTTTCATCTCAAGCAAAACGATCGGCGGATCTTGCCATACCACGGCTCCAATATCATGGTTACCTACCGTGTAACGAATATCCGGCAAGTGCTCCGCATGTTGCTTCCATATGCGTTGCAACTCACGATATTCGCTCGGCAGACCTCGATCCGTCACATCGCCCACATGCATAATCCCGCTGCTCCCCTGACTGAATGTAGCTATGTCGGCTAATGCTTGGTCCAGATGCCGGTTATGAATATGGTCTGCCTCATCTCGCACATGTGTGTCCGTAATGACCTGGAAGCTAACAATAGGTTGCTCCGGTGTATGTTCATTTTTCATCAGGAATCACTCCATTTCAGTCCAATAATGCCAATCAAAATAAAACCGATCCAGACCATCGACGTGAGCCGCAGACGTTCACCAAAATAGTAATGCCCCACGACGCCAATAAGCGTAATGCCCACGCCAGACCAGATCGCATAGGCCACAGCCAGCGGCATATACTTCACTGCAAAATTAAGAAAAGTAAAGCTTGCGCCATAACAGACAAACATCAACACCGAAGGCCATAACCGCGAGAATCCATCCGATACTTTCAGCAAAATGGTAGCGCTCAGCTCCAGCCCGATGGCCAGTGCCAACAGTACCCAGCCCAAGTAGGCGTGACTGTTTGTCATCGATTCAGCCCACCATTCAGCAATTCATGGAAGGATTGAATCGTTCTATCCGCCAAGCGGATTTTTCCCGGTTCTCCAATGCCCATCCTGTACCCCGCACCAGCGGTTCGTGCCATCTCCATGTCTCCGTCCGTATCTCCAATGACCACGGTATACTGCACGGATACACCCAACCGTTCACAGGCAAGCAGTAGCATATCGGGAAAAGGTTTGCCCCGCTCCACCAGATCTGTACCAATCACCACGTCAAAAAAGGAATCCAGTCCCATCCACTGTAAATGTTTAATTGCACTGGGTGTATCATCTGCCGTCACGACACCCATAGCGACACCTTCGCTACGGCACTGTTCAAGGAATTCTTGAACTCCCGGTAACGGACGTGCCGGACGATGCTGCTCCATCTCTTCCTCCGCTCGCGCCAAACACTCCCGAACCATGATTTTAGCTTCCGCCCAGCTGAGACCCGCACGATATCCATGCCACGTCAGCACGGCATACACTTCATCCATCGTGCCCATCGCAAGCGGGCCCCGCACATCATACCCATTCATTCGGCCTTGATCATCGTGGAATGTACCCCAGATCTGTGGGAATTCATCTGTGTCGATACGGAGTCCTCTAGTCGCTAACTGTTTTCTGAAGTCGTTCAACACACAATCGGTCCAGAATCCCCACATTCCCGTAAAATCAAGCAATGTCCCGTCCTTGTCAAACAAAACGGCTTCAACCGGATTTGGTAATCCGTCCACATACATCTCATCTTGCATTGGTTAAACTCCTTGTCTGCGATCTTGTATGAACGGAAAGGACGGTACAGCATGTACCGCCCTTATCGCGTGAGTCAAATGCCTGTATACGTTTCTTATTTCGTTACCCGATCCAGTTCCTTCTGTGCTTTCTCTTTCGCTTCCTTCAGCGCTTGTTCCGCTGGCATATTATTGATCTGTACCTGATCAGCTGCATCTTTCAATGCATCATTGATCTTGCCACCCGTTGGATCCTGGAATGGAGCCGAAGCGTGAGCTGCTTGTTGCAGTGGTACGGTGATCTGCGGATTTTCCTCACTGAACTTCATGAACTCTGGATCTTGTTGCGCAGATTGACGTACTGCAATATATCCGGTGTTCATGGACCATGAAGCTGTGTTCGCAGTTTCAGAGAAATACGTAAGCCATTTGTATGCTGCCTGTTGTTGTTCAGGCGTTGCAGCTGACGGAATACCTGCCGAAATGGCACTTGCTACCGGTTTTCCTTCACCAATACCTTCCCAGCCTGGTTGTTGCATCGCAGCGACTACGCTAAAGTCCAAGTCGCCTTGGTCACCACTAGATCCGGTATAACCTGCTGCTTTATTTTTCATCACATCATCAATCGTTTTGTACCAGTACTCCCAGCCCTGACCTCCATAATGAATGCCCATAATCTTGTCTTCGTTAATCCATTTACGGAACAAGTCCCATGTCTCGATCCATTCCGGAGAGTCGATCATAACGGTTTTGCCATCGTCGCTAAGAATCTTTCCGCCCTTACCCAGCACGGCATCAATCATATTATCTCTCCCCCACATCGGTTCCCAACCGTAGAAGGTGGTCTTGCCATTCTCTTGTTTGCTCATCTTCGTAGCCGCCTCAGCCAGCTTCTCCCATGTCGTCAGAGTTGCTGGGTCGATTCCGTTCTCCTTGAACGTATCCATACGGTAATACATGATCTGAGTTGTACCGTACATTGGCAAAAAGTATTGCTTTCCATCCACCTGTCCCTGGTTCAGGAATGTCTGAATGAAATCGTCTTTCTTAAAATTCGGATCAGCAGCAATCATCTCATCCATGGGTGCATAATATCCTTTGCGTGCCCAGTCTATATTGGAGCTGAGTACAGCGGCTGGAACCTTCTTGGAAGCAATTGCTGCTTGCAGCTTCTGTTCCGTTTCCGTGTAATCTGCTTGGACAATCCCTTTTACAACGACTTCGTTCTGGGAGGCGTTGAACGCATCAATCGTCTTTTTCATGTTATCGCCCAGATTACCACCCAGACCATACCAGAACTCAATCTCCACCGGATCTTTCGCCTGAGCTTCGGTTCCACTGGCAGCAGCCGTCGTGCCTGATTCTGCGGGTGCTTGTGTTCCACAAGCCGTCAGTAGCGCAAAGCTGGTCGCAAGTACCAGCGACATGCCACCCTTCCAGTTCAACCTCAATCTCTTCTTCCATGTCATGCTTGCCTGACTCCAATTCATTGTTGTTCCTCCCGTTTTAGGTGAATGGTGATTCATATCAGTTCTTGTTCACACCAGCCGTAATATTCACGCTCTGCATGATCGTCTTCTGGGTGAACAGGAAGAGAATAAGTAGGGGTGCGATGGTGAAGGCACTCGCAGCCATAATCTGTGGCCAAGCCAGTCCATATGCCCCGCCTTCTACAAAGAAGCTGCGCAGACCCGCCGATACCAGCTGTAAATCAGGGTCTTTGGTGATGAGCATAGGCCAAAAATAGTTGTTGTACTGTTCAATAAACGTAATCAGCACCATCACGGCGAAGCTTGAGCGAACAAGCGGCGTGATAATCGTCCAGAGAATCCGGAAGTGAGATGCACCGTCCAGCTGTCCGGCTTCCACCAATTCATGAGATACCTGCATGAACGCCTGCCGGATCAGGAAGATCGAGAACACGCTGACACAGTTGGATACAATCAAGCCTGTGTAGGAATCCAGCAGGTTAAGTTCGCTAAGTACCAGGTAACTAGGCAGATACACGGCCGTACTCGGTATCATATAACCCACCAGAATCAGGGATGTCAGTACACCTTTGAGACGGAATTTCATATGTGTCAGGGCGTACGCCATCATACTGGAGTTGACGATCTGAAATAGACAGATGGCTAAGGCTACCCCGGTACTGTTTAGGATGTAACGGGCAAATGGTGCCGCATTCCAGGCATCCACATAGTTGCTCCACAGGAACGTCTCCGGCCAGAAGGTCGGCGGAAACTGCCAGATCTCATCATTGGTTTTGAACCCGCTAATGACCATCCAATAGAAGGGAAAGGCTGTACCCAACGCGATAATGGCTAACAGAAGGTAGCGGATTAATTTACTTATTTTAAAATTCGGTTGTGACACGTTCTGCAACTCCTTGCGCTTCATCCGTTTAGACTTTTTGTTGGGCAATGTCATTGTCATTAGTAGTGCACCAGACGTCTGCCAAGCAGGAAGGATACTCCCGAGAGCAACACGCAGATCAGAATGATCACAACGGCGATGGACGAAGCTTCACCTACGTTAAAGGATTCGAATGCAGACTGGTAATACATGTACAGCAACGTTCTCGTTGATCCCGCCGGTCCACCCTGCGTCATGACATTGATCTGGTCATAGGCTTGCAAGGACTGGATAGTAAGAATAATTGAGAGAAAAAACGTCGTTGGTGAGATCAGCGGCAATGTGATACTTCTGAACTTATCCCAACCGTTTGCACCATCGATTGAAGCTGCTTCGAGCAGATCGGAAGGTAGATTTCGTAGCGCAACGAGATAAAATACCATTGCCCACCCAATCGACTTCCAGAGCGTGACGATCAGAACAGCAACCAATGCCCAGTCCGCGTCACGCAACCAGCCGATCGGAGATACGCCTACCCAGCCCAGCATCAGATTAGCGAGTCCCACTTCGGGCTCGAAGATCCAGGACCACGCAATAGACACCGCAACTGTCGGGGTGACCCAAGGTGAGAAGAGTAATGTCCGGAAGATGCCGGATGATTTGATCTTGCTATTCATGAGCATCGCAAGTGCCAATCCGCCCACAATAGTTGGGATTACACTCCCCAGTCCGAATAACAAGGTTACTTTCAGTGAGCGATAGAATTCAGAGTTTGTCAGCAGATAACTGTAATTGTCCAAACCAACAAACAATTTGTCCGGGCTCATGAAGTCCCAATCGGTGAAACTGAGATAAACGATATATCCCAGAGGTCCCAGCCAGAAGATCAGCAATGGGATTAGAGCTGGCAGCGTGAATAGTACCGCCTCAGACTCCCTCCATAGTTTTAAACGCAAATCCCCCACTCCTTACTGTCCAATTTTTCTTTAATGATTGGGAATTTTTGAGTATAATCAGCTTTATATTTATTCTGTACAAAATTGATTGTACACTCGTATTGAAAATTCTAATTCCGGCTTATGTTAAAATTGGAGCAAGTCATGTAAAATATGAGGCAGCTAGTGGGAACGCTATCATAAACCAGAGGTGACATTGTGGGAAAAGAAACCGCCGGGAACCCGAATCATTCTTCGTTACCTGATCGGCATGCGCTGAGGGAGAGAGTCATTGAGGCCATCGCCAATACGATGGATCTATATGGGGTTAATCATACGTTTGGCAAATTGTACGGCATCATGTATTTTGAGGATCGACCGATGACACTTGAAGAGATGAAAAACTCGATGAATATGAGCAAGAGCAACATGAGCTATGCGGTTCGTTCGCTTACAGAATCACAGATGATCTATAAACTGGAGGAAAAGAAGGAGCGCCAGGATCAGTATCTGGCTGAGACTGACTTTTATCGTACGTTCCAGAATTTCTTCGGAGCCAAGCTCCAACGGGAAGTAGATGTCATGTTAGAAGGCATTCGTGAGGTCATTCCTGACCTGTCGGCCATGATCCTTTCGGAACATACCTCTTCCAAAGATCGAGATGATGCGCTGCGTGATCTGCACAAACTCCAACATGCGGAGCAATACTACGTCTGGTTACAAGGATTCGTGGATCAGTTGCGGGATGGTAAGTTTTACGAGAATGCTGCACACACGCCCGATAAAGAGTAGTACAACTGCGTAAACAGAATAACTAATGGGTGACCAAGCGCTAACAAACCTATACGATCTGACATACCATTGTTGAGAACACTAAACCGCAAAAAGAAGCTGTTCCTAGCCAATGTATGGCTTTTGGAACAGCTCTTTTTTTATTCTATCAATTGTATCGTCATATCCTATCCGTCATTAGGGGTTCTCTTTTCCATATGCTACTGCGTTAATGACCCCTTTTTTTCTTTTAAAAATATTACTTTTGCGCTGCGGCTTCGATATCTGCATATGCCCAGTGTGTTGCTGGTACATCTCTGAACGTTGGCGTAACTTCGCCAGTTAGTGGTGTGCGGTTGAACAATACATTCAGCACTTTCACCGCTTCAGCACGGGTCAGCTTACTGTCCGGTTTGAATGTACCATCGTTGTAACCAACCATCAGGCCAGCCGATTGCACGTATGCAATCGCATCTGTTGCCCACAGGTCTGCGGATACGTCTGTGAAGGAAACTGCTGGACCATTCACGGTTGTTGCACTCGCTTGTTGCTGCGTCCAGCGATACGCAATCGTTGCCATCTGTGCACGGGTGATCGAGCCTTCCGGTGCAAATTGGGTGTTACTCATGCCGTTCATGATGCCAGCGGATTGCGCTTTTTGAATCTCACTTGTTGCCCAGTGTGTTGCAGATACATCCTTGTAGCTCACGCTATTCACGGAACCTGCTGCCGCTTCAGTTGGAAGATTGCGAGCCAGCATGGCTGCCATCTGTGCACGTGTTACGAATGCATCCGGGCGGAAATCTGCACCAAAACCTTGGATGTACGGTTGATGTGTACTTTGTGAAGCTTTCAGTCCATCCACAACAACGAGGGTGAACGTACTGAATTTTGTTACGGTAAATTCGATGCCTTCGCTATTATCCGGGAGTTGCACCAGTTTGCCTTGAATCAATTCTTTTGTGCCGTCACTGTGTTCGATATAGATCGCCAGGTTGTCCAATGCTTGCTGACGAGCAGCCGGATCGGTTGGCAGACTGTCACGCAGTGGCAATGTGAGTGTCACTTCGCGGCTCTGCATATTCGTGTCGATCTCTACCGGACGAGCCAGTACACGCACATTCGTGTTTGGAGCAACTTGTTGAATCAACTGCTCTTTCTTCGCACGTTCTTCAACTTCTTTGCGCTCCGATTCCTTTTTCAAAGGTACAACGCGGAAGTACAAGTCTTGATCGAATCCAGCGATGGAATTCGTCGGAACGGAGATCACTACATTTTCAGTGGAGATTTCAAGTTTCAGTGAACCATCATTCAGTTCTTTTACCGCTGCTTTAGGCAGTTCAATACGTGTCTCGGACACGGAATCTTTGGTATCTGGAATAACAATGCGTGCGGTGTTCATATTCAATTGCTTCGCTTTTTCCACCGATTCCTTGGCAATGGCTTCGGTCATTTTCACAAGATCTTTGATCGTGCCGTTGGTTTCGGTTGTACGTGTGATTGGCGTTTTGGTCAGGTTGGTACCGTTTGTTCCATTAACGTCAACCACGATCTGCTCTTGTTTCGTTGTTGGTGAAGGTGCAGACGTTACTGGTGTGGTCGTGGACGATCCGCCGCCACCACCACCTGTGTTTCCACCCGGGTTAGGCGTTGGAGTATTTCCATTATCCGTGCTGCTATCACCATTCTGTGTAAAGACAAACTTCACAGCGCGGCCTGGCAGTTCATCGCTGATTGCTTTGTAACGAACCCATACCGTTTTGTTGCCGCTAAGGTCCATTTTTTGAATGAAGGCAACATCAATCCAGTGCAGCTTATTGTCAAAGGAAATCTCCATCGTGCTGTCCAAGCCCGTTAGGGTGTTATTGATGTCATTGCCCTTCACATCAGGAGCCGTAAAGAATCGATTAAATACATATTGCAGATTCCCAACATCCTCATAGCTGTCTTGTTCATTTAGGACCCATTCAGCCAATTCCTTCTGGCCTTCAGGACTAAGTTCTGCTCTTTTGGATAAATCAAGAGCGCCTCTAAGATTAAATTTGTACTTGCTGAAGAACGCTTCACCTTTAATCTGATCTTTCATTGCCTTATCAAGCCATTGATCCATTCGCGGTATAGAGGTAGCTTGCTCAAATGAATCGATAGGCATAGAGAGGAGATTCAGGACAATATCAGGATCAACAATATCCCCTTTAGACACTCCTTCCAACCTTTCGAATGCAACTAGATGCAAGTAATTGAATGCCAGTACACCTTTATCTACTTTGCTACGTTCCAAATGTTGTTGTCCAAGGCTGCGTAACACATATGTCTGTTGGTCATTAAAGTGATTAGGTCCATTTACTAATTGCTGAGCGAGCAGATCCAGTTTATTCCTAAGAACACTGAGTTCCCTCTGCTCCCAAACAGATTGTGCCAATACACCAAGTTCAATCATATATTGGACCTGTTCTTTGTTTTTGTAATCTTTATTTACATATTCAATCAGGAATCCCGCAATGAAATCTCTAACCTGCAAAGACAAGGCACCGTATCCATTGGGTAAAGTAATACCCAGATCCGGATCTTCCATAGCCATTCGCATAGCCGCTATATTACTGTTGCTCTTTGCAGTATTTAAGACACTCAATGGATCGCTTTCGTTATCATCCGGGAAAAATTGATTAAATGCAGTCTGAATTTCTTCAAAACTTGCATATCCACCAAGTGGTCTTTCACTAAGCATATATTCTGCCAATTCTTCTTGTTCTTCGGAAGTAAGATCATTCAATTTGCTAACATCCAAAGGGAATTTTCCAAGTGGTTTTTCTTGGTTTTCTTCTTTGGAATTATACGATTCAATATCTTCTTGAATTTCTAACATATTTATTAACTTGTTCACCATCTCTTCTACTGTTGTTACCTTGTTAATAAAAGGGGTGTCTTCCAATGCAGATTTTGTATAATCGAGTATTTGTGAAATATCAAGATTTCTGGTGAGTTTACCCTCATATCTGAAAGCTGCCATACGTCTTTCAATTTCAGAGGAATCAAGATAATAGTGGATACGTTCATAGTACTCATTATCTTCTTCCTGGTTATGAAATTGTAGCTGTAGTCGCTCTGCTTGTTTATTAAAAAATGCATCAAGGACTTCTCTGGAGTCAAGTCCACCAATTTCTCGAGGAAGATTCCGAGCTTGCAAGGCTAATTGCACTACATATTGGACTTGTTCCTTACTCTCATATCTACTAGATGCTGGTGGGCTTGACTCCTTTAACATGTACTCTGCAATCTCATATTGCTCATCCTCAGACAACGATTCAAAATCGGGATCAGCTAAGAAGTCTTTGTTACTAAGCAGCTCCATTACTTCTGGTATAAAATCGATGTAATTATCCAAAACTTTTCTCTCTTTAACATCGTTGAATTGCTCCAACGGACTCAGCTGTGTATTCGGATTGAATGATTTCATCTGATAGGAGGCTTCCATATCATCTTGATCTACAACCATCACATTATAATAGAGCGTTTCGCTGGTATCTAAACCTTGAAATATTTTGGAGAACGTATCGTCATTAGATGTTGAACCCAACACCCAATCCTCATCTCCATACTCTAGATTGTCCCTGATCTCTGTCATGTTGTTCAGATTGGAAGTATTAGAAACAAAGACCTTATATTTTAGGTTACGAGTTTCAGTGGTGTCAGAGAAACCAGCGCCCCAACGCACCTCTATGTTATTATCATCAGTAAGCTTGACAGTAATTAATCCATTTTTGCCTGGCACAGGGCTTGAGCCACCTGCACTAACCTTCCCTGCTGGTGTCAACCATGGAGCTATTAACACCATAATGAGCATCAAACTAATTATTTTCCTGTAGTTCATGTACTTGATCCTCCCTATCTCATGTTTTTTACATATAAATTCAATCCATCTGATACGTAAGGCCTATTGTAGTGCACTGCGATAAACAGAATCTAAACAAAAAGAGCAAATAAAAGGAAAAAGATCCCCCCTGTAGTACAAAAACAGGATAGATCTCAACTTTTTTCGCCAAAATTCATCATTTTATTTTAAAAAAAGTATTCTTCGGGACCTATATAACTCCGACTCTTAATCAAGGTGTACCCGCCATCCACATACAATGTGCTACCTGTCTTGAACGTATTGGTCATCAGATACGTAACTGTATGTGCAATTTCTTCATTGTGCCATCAAGGGTAAAAATAACGCGAACGAAGCGACTTGAACGACAACTATACAATGGAACTTCACAGCAAAAAAAAACGAGAGACAGATCACCTGATATCAGGCATATCCGTAACCCGTCTTTGTCACATCACATTTCAATCCGCAATCCGACCCTATACGATCCAGATGGTCACTGACCTAAGAAAGTAACCCCAACTTCAGTACTCTTGCAATATTCTCGGCGGTACGTTCCACATTCTCCGGGCCTTCTCGCAATAGTCGATCCAGATCTGCTGCTCCAGGCACAATACCAAATATGGCATCGATGCCTTCCGCGTAGAGGGTGTCAATCCCTTCGCCCACACAACCTGCAAGGGCAATCACAGGTTTACCTGCTTCCTTGGCTGCCCGAGCAACACCATAGGGGGTCTTGCCAAATTTCGTTTGGAAGTCGATACCGCCTTCACCCGTAAATACCACATCCGCAGCAATCAACTTTTTACGCAACTCAGTATATTCAATGACAATCTCAATCCCTTTACGTAACACAGCCTGTGTAAAAATCAAGAGTCCTGCGCCCAATCCACCAGCCGCTCCGGCTCCTTGTACATCTCGGATATCTTTGTGTAGCTGCTGTTTCACCACATCTGCATAATGGGACAGATTCGCATCCAGCTGTTCAACCATCTCTGGAGTAGCCCCTTTTTGTGGTCCAAACACCCTTGATGCGCCATGCTCCCCACATAGGGGATTGGTCACATCACAGGCCACAATGAACTCCACTTCCTGCAAACGCTCATCCAGACCCGATCCATCAATCTGAGCCAGTTGATCCAGAACCCCGCCGCCACGCGCAAGCGGACGACCCTCTGCATCCAGAAACTTGGCACCAAGCGCTTCAGCCATGCCAGCCCCACCATCGTTGGTCGCACTACCACCAATACCAATGATGATCTTGCGTATGCCAAGGTCCAGACATGCGCGAATCAACTCGCCTGTTCCATAGGTTGTCGTCCGGAGCGGGTCCCGGGTCTCCTTGGTAACCAAGTGGATGCCGCTGGCAGACGCCATTTCGATGGCCGCCGTTGTTCCGCTACCCAGAATGCCATACTGTGCAGTGACTGTCTGACCCAATGGTCCGCTCACCTCGTGCTGGTGAAGGACGCCGCCGGAAGCGTCCACAAGGGACTGCACCGTACCTTCCCCACCATCTGCCATAGGTACATGAATATAGCCTGCCGTCGGGTATATTTTACGCAACCCTCTTTCCATCGCAATACATACTTCTTTTGCTGTCATGCTTTCTTTGAACGAATCTGGCGCCAGAACAAATGTCTTCTCTCTAGTCTCTCTCATATCTTAAAGAAGAACACGGTTTTCCATAATATTTTTCATGCTGATATGGGATTTGGAGGGTCCCAGCTTCACCAGTGAATCCTGAAATTCGGCAAGTTCTTCAATGGACGCCGTCTGTACCTTGATCAGGTAGTTATACTCACCGCTAATCCGATAGACATCCGTGACTTCGATAGCCCGTTCACAGAACTGGACCAACTCGTCGCAATGCTCTGTTTTGAGCAAAATAAACGTCGTGGTTCCACGGTTTAACCGGGCCAGATTATAGATGGTCGAATATCCCGTTATTACACCTCTCTCCTCCAGTTTCAGAATTCTTTCCTTAACCGAAGGTTGGGACATGTTAATTTCTTTGCTTATCTGTGCAACGGGGATACGTGCATGATGTTGCAACAAGCGCATAATCTGCTGATCGATTTCATCTATCATGTGTTCCATTTGCAAGACCTCCGAGTCGTCGACTTATTTAATAAGGTTTCCCTGATAAATTAGCTAAAAATAGTTAGATTTTATCTCATTATATCCTTTGATATTGTATGGTTCCAATGCGATATCAACCCTATAATTTAGAATACAATCTGAAGAAGGAGCGATGTAATGTGAGTGTTATTGGACTTGCACATGTAGCCATTCAGGCTCGTAATTACGAAGATACTCTGGCGTTTTATACAAAAGTATTGGGATTCAAGGTCGGTCACTCCTGGAGTTTGCCTTCCTTCCACATTACCGAGGCATGTATGCTGATCTCTCCGGATCAGCGCACCTGTATTGAGGTATTTGATCCAAAAGCCGTCATTCCTGCCGAGGGTGAACCTGCCACCTCTCCTGAAGCGGTCCGGCACGGCGCACTGTTACATTTCGCCTTTTACGTGCATGATGTAGAAGTTATCTATCAGCGAGCGCTCGCCTATGGAGCCAAGGCCTACGTTGAACCGGATTGGATATCGCTTGGCGAACCTGCACTTCGGGTTAGAAATGCGCTCGTCCACAGTCCGAATGGTGAAGTGATCGAATTCCTTGAAGAGGTTGATTTTGACCGATCCTCATCCTCACCATCATCCATATGAAGTACACAAAAAGCCTGTTGCCTCGTAATTCGTGGCAGCAGGCTGTTTCATGGTTCGATTTCCTTGGCAAGCATCAGCACACACACCTACCCTACTCTTGCTCTGTATTCCCCAGCGTATACTCGCTTAGCTTTCCTTCATAGACCAATTGCAATCGTTCACTCTGGCGAAAATCATCCGGTGTCACCAGCGCAGGCAGCTTGTTCCACAGTTTGATTCCCGAACGCTGTAGAATCTCGGCTACAAATTGGGAGCAGAAGTAGGAGTTACTGAACTCCACCGGTTCCTTGAGTGTAATGCCGATCACGCCGAGCAGATTGTACATATATTTCTGGCGGCTTCGGATGAAGATGTGCAGCACACGTTTCATCTTTTCCACTTCACGATCCGTCACCTGAAGCTTGTATATGACACATGTGGTATTGGGATACTTGCTGTATGTACCTGTCTGAATATTTTCCTTCACAAACCCGCCATTCAGCGGATTGCTCGGATGCTTGCGGCCGAAGCTGTACAGCTCGGTTAACTCCCGGTCAAATGAGATCGATGCGTGATTATATGGCGCTCGGGTATAGCTCTGAATAACCTTGGTAAACAGCGTTCCTGTATTCGTAAGCAGGATATAGATGGAGCGTTCATCTGTCATAGCAAAATTTCCCCTTATCAAGTTGGCACTATTCCTTCATAATAACATAGGTACCCTACAATGGAATCTTACTTTGAATAAGCAGGTGATCGGTACGTGAGCAGTTCACTCTTTACACTAACGTTAATCTTCACAGCTTTACTTGTGATACATATCGTGTACAAAATTATTGCAAAGCTTCAGCCAAGCAAAGACTATTCAGGCATCGGCCAAAAAATCAAAACCTGGTGGGGTATGTTTGTGATTTTCTGCCTCGCCACCCTTTTTAACCCCATTGTGTCCCTCATCTCCCTCATGGTGCTTGCATTCTTCTCACTCAAAGAATACTTCTCCATGATTCGCAGTACACGCAAAGCCGACCGCAGGCTGTTCCTGTGGGCGTATCTGGCGATTCCGGTTCAGTTCTACTGGATCTACATTGGATGGTATGGCATGTTTATCGTGTTTATTCCCCTATATGTGTTCCTAGTGCTGCCCCTGCCACGTCTGATTAACAAAGGTACGGTCGGTTTCCTGCGCAGTGTCAGCTCCACACAATGGGGACTAATGCTGATGGTGTTTGGACTGAGCCACCTGGCCTATTTCCCATTTGCCTCACCGGAGTACGGCTCCAAGCTGGTGCTGTTCTTGGTCGTGTTAACACAGCTTAATGATGTGGTGCACTATCTGGTCTCTCTCTATCTGGGCAAACGAAAAGTGGTGCCTACCGCCAATCCATTTGTCACCTGGGAAGGGTTTGCATGTGCATTTATTGTAACGACAGCTACTTCTTACTTCATCCATCCCTACCTGACGCCATTTGATTGGAAATTCTCGCTATTCATCGGGGTATTGATCAGTCTGGCCGGATTCTTTGGCAGTCTGACGGTGTCTGTACTGAAGCGCGATCTGTTAATTGGAGATGACAACAAGTTCGATTCGCTCAAAAAAAGCTACCTGAGCCGGGTCGACAGCCTGACCTATACCTCGCCGGTTATGTTCCACGTGGTCCGTTATTTCTTTGACTTTATGTAACAACTATATAAATTGAACTAAAAAGTAATTTTTACACTTGCCACTCCGATGACAGAACAACCTTCAGATCGCTGTTATCCCCCGATTTTTTTAATTACTTTTATAAAGGTGAAAATCAGGGTATAAAGGCGAAGTATATGCTTCCGAAGCAGCTTTCCTTTAGAAAGCTTTTAGCTCCGCTTCTTCCGATTGTTTCTGTCCTCTACGTTCTCGTGTAAATCTTCAGTTCAATCTTTATAGATGTAGCGACAGATAGATCGGCGATCTTGTAATCATGGATGTCAAAAAAAGCAGCCCAAGTGGCTGCTTTTCCTTTTCACTAGGCTCATGACGGAGCCTTAATCATATGCGTGCTACTTCAACGTAATTTCTTTCTCGGACATGATTTCGTTCCCCTCATCATTTGTGAAGACAAATGTCGCTTTGCCCCGCTCGCCCTTCATCTCATCCGAATAGATAAAGCCGGAGAATTGTCCATTGCCGCTAAAGTAAAACCCCTCTTCACCATTTCCACCATGTTCAATGGCTTCCTGTAGTGAATTCACAATCGTCACCGTGTTAGACGTCCACCGCATCTCCGTTAGTGTATACCCCTTCGGAACCTGTTTAATTCCAAAATCAAAGCTGTTACCCTCGCTCGGTTTCTCCGACTGGTCAATGACGATATCAATCTGCTCAGACGGTTCAGTGGATTCCGATTGAGCTGTAGGCTTGCCCTCATCACCACTGGCACTGCCTTGGCTATTGTTATTCTTCGCATCCGCATTCGGTACAGAGTTTTCTCCAGCTTCCTCTACAGGTTGCTTCGATTCCGGATAGGCATGTTCCTGAACCGATTCACCGCTAGTGCCACAGGCACTGACGAATAGCGAAATACAGAGCACAGACATGCAAAGTACAGATTTCTTTATATTTATTTTCATCATCTGATTCTCCCTTCATCCATCTTCAGCACGTATATCCAACACACCACTTACTAATCACTACACCATATCGTCCCACATGAAGCTCCATTATATGTAAATGATTAATAAATTCAGTATGTAACTGCACCTCGATGAGTAAAAAAAGAACTCTGTTCATGACGTCATGCACCGTTTATTTTATCGATCAAACCCAGGTAAGACCAACACTTGTCCAATCTGAATGGCGTTATGCTCGATTTTGTTCACTTTCTTGATAGCTTCTACATACACACGAGTGTCCATCTGCTGAGGTTTATGTGCCAATGAAATGCCCCACAGTGTATCTCCCTGAGATACAACGATCTGGTCCCCCGACAACAATTGCTCATCTCCGGCAAATGCAGTGAATACAGCACTACACCCTATGATTATAATTAGAGTTATAGTGACGATTTTCATTAGCCAGGTTGGCGTCTTCACACGCTGCATGAACTGATCTTTAACATACATGGTGCGAGACTCGGACGTTTTGGTATAAACGGATTCATAAATACTTTTGTACGTAGAATATCTCATTCTAGTCGACCTCCAGACTTTCATTCCGCTAATCTTTAATTTCATGTTTACCTATGTATTTTTCCTATAACAATGAATGATCAATAACTCACTTTTTCACTATATAGGTATCTTTGCCTAAGTCACCCTATCCTGATAGGTCTATACTACCAGTGCACTCTAAACAAATTCTGAACAACCGAATTTCAATGTTATATCAGATTCAATTTATCCAATATTCATGCCTGATTTTCGGCGATGCTTGCTGCAACGTTTTTCTATAATAGGTATAGATAAAGATTCTAATGAGTAAGGACGTGCCCCCATGATTTCTGCTGATCTGAAGGAACAATATTACGAGGCGCTTGTGGCCAAGGATTCGGAATACGAGGGTTTATTCTATGTTGGAGTCCGAACCACAGGTGTGTTCTGTCGTCCCACATGCCCTGCGCGAAAGCCAAAATTCGAAAACTGCGAATTCTATGAGACGGCTCAACAGGCACTTCTGGCCTCTTATCGCCCTTGCCAGCGCTGTCGTCCACTTTCTCACCCTAACCAGGTATCCGATGTCGTTCGCATATTAGTGGAAGCTGTGGAGAAAAATCCGGAGAAACGCTGGAAAGGACAGGATTTCAAGGCCCTCTCCATCGACGAATCCACTGCTCGCCGACAATTCAAGAAGCGGTTCGGCATGACCTTTGTAGAATATGCTCGCGCTCGCCGCATGGGACTTGCCCTGAAAAATATTCGCTCCGGCCGCACCGTGATTGATAGCCAATTATCTACTGGATATGAATCAAGCAGCGGCTTCCGCGATGCCTTTTCACGGATCATGGGTGCTGCCCCTACACAAGTCGATGAAGGACATATCCTAAAAGCGTCCTGGATTGACACCCGCCTCGGCCCGATGATGGCTATTGCTGATGAGGAGTCGCTATATTTACTGGAATTTGTGGACCGCAGAGGTCTGGAACGCGAAGTTGAGCGTCTGCGCAAACGAACCAAATCAGCGATTGTACCCGGCACTACAGCTCCCATCCAGTCCATTGAGCGTGAACTAAACGAGTACTTTCAAGGTATTCGGACAGCATTCGACACACCGTTGTTCTGTTTAGGAACACCATTCCAAAAGCGTGTTTGGGACGAGTTGCTGGCCATTCCGGCTGGTGAAACGAGGTCATATCAAGAGATTGCAAATGCACTGGGAAAACCGACTGCTTGCCGAGCTGTGGCACAGGCGAATGGGGCCAATCAGCTTGCGATTGTGATTCCATGTCACCGTGTAATTAATGCCAGTGGCGAATTGGGTGGATATGGCGGGGGATTAACTCGCAAAAACTGGCTTTTGACTCACGAGAAACAGGGGCAGGAACAGGATAGCTACGAATAACGGAATGAAGTAATGAAGTACGCATCAAATGTCCAAAGGAATGCATGATATAACAAAGGAGAGTCAACATAATATGAGTACCTTAGAAGAAAAAGCAGCGTTGTTCCAACAATACCATGTGAAAGGAAAACCACTTGTTCTGGTCAATGTGTGGGACGCCGGAAGCGCACAAGCCATCCAATCGGCTGGAGCAACGGCCATTGCTACCGGTAGCTGGTCCGTTGCTGCGGCCCACGGTGAACGCGATGGTGAAGCCATGCCATTCCATCTGGTGCTTGCCAATCTCGCACGGATTACAGCAAGCGTGGATCTGCCTGTAACGATCGATATAGAGGGAGGGTATGGGAGGTCTGTGTCAGAAGTGAAGCGAAATATCCTGCAAGTCATCGATCATGGTGCTGTAGGAATCAACATTGAAGATCAACTTCCCGCTGGCTTGGGATTGTACACCGTGGAGGAGCAATGCCCGAGATTGTCCGCCGCCCGGGAAGCTGCGGAGCAGGCAGGCATCCCGTTGTTCATTAACGCCCGCACAGATATTTTTCTGCAACATGCACCTGAACACCATAACCACTCTCTCCTGGAGGAAGCACTTATACGTTCGAGCCATTATGCAGATGCAGGAGCCAGTGGTCTGTTTGTACCCGGTTTGCAGGATCACCAACTGATTCAGGAATTGTGTGAGCGTTCACCGTTGCCAATTAACGTTATGGTCACGTCTCCTGAGCCTTCACCAAAACAGCTTGCCACACTGGGTGTAGCACGTGTAAGCTACGGGCCATATCCCTATCTGCAAGTTATGGAACACCTAAAAGAACTGGGGAGAAACATTTTATCGGGAAATTAACAGGAGGGCATGTTATAATCACCTCTATTGAACATTTACAGGAGGCAATTATGCTTAACGTGGAACAAAAGCTTGAAGTACTACAATCGTATCCCCAACTGCAACGCAAAGATGTTTCTCTCGGTCGAGTTAATTTCCACTACGAGGATAGTGCGTATGATAAAAAAATTGTTGCTCTCCATATTCACCCTAACGGAAACGGTTATATCTATGCAGGACTACTGCCTAACTATGAGACCGATGCTAAAGGATTCGTCAATATTCGTGATTACTCCGAAGCAGATCTGCGCACCTTGTTAGATGAAACGATCCAAGCGATGTCTCACAATCCCAACGCAGTTGAATTCCAAGAGCCAGAACAAGTAAAAGCTGCTGCTCCTGCATTGTCTACAATCTCTACGGGTGGCGGAACGTGGATCGATGAAGATGGACATACGCTGACTTTAAAATACGAAGATGACATGTGGTATGTGTATTCCGGTGATAACCTGGATATGGCTTTTGAAACGCGTAGCGAAGCTGGCGAGTATCTCAAAGACGAAGGATTCAAACCGCAGGCTCAGGCTTAAGGGTGCACCTTCATTTGGAATTCCGCACAAAGATTGTTGAATAGGTATATTCAGTGATTTAATATGATACAAAAAACACGAGGCGTGTTCGCACTCGTGTTTTCTGATTTCGGAATGATTTCACTTAGATTCCTTGCCCAGTTCCTTTATAACTGTTTCCTGTCAGTCTTTTTTGGATTTCATGGTAAGCGGCGCATTCTTCATCATGGGGTACGTAGATAGAAGTAGCACACCACCAATGCATCCCAGAACGGTGAACAATGTCATGCGATTGATCCTAGCAATCCACAACATAAACTCACCAAGATCGCCCAATGTAATTATCAGCGTAAAGAACAAGCCAACCCCGAAGAACATAATGAAGAAGTTACGCATCCCCAAGCGCATCCAACAAACCGTTGGGAAGACAGAGATTCCCAGTACGAGAAAGCCGCACATCAGATCGATCCACAGGTAGGATAAAAAATGATATTTGTTTGAATACAACATGCCTGGTTGATAAAGGGTTACGTCAACAATTCCTTTTTCCTGAAGCAGGTGTATGAGGAAATACGCCACATGCAGAATGACCATGGTGCCTGCAACCATCCATACCGAGTTCATATAGAAGGATTTCATGAATTGAATTCGTGTACTGCCCATACCAATCGCAACCGGAAACAGTGTAATCATTCCCCCTATTGCAAACGTACATATCCCTCCGTACATGGGACCAAACAGTTGCGTAGCATACGAGACATCAAATATGAAGCCAATGGCCAGATATACAACGGCGAGCATCAGAGCGATGGATGAAAAAATGCCCAGATACAAACGCATATCATCGCGAATCAGTCGATTCGTACCTTTTACTGCGTTCATGGTTTAACCCCCTCTTGATTACGGGTCCTGTTAACCAAATAATCTTGTAATGTCGCTTTCTCAATGGATAGCCCCTGTGAATGAGCGATATCCTTCCACATTTTCGAGTAGGGCTCATCAATCATGACTTTCACAGTCGATCCCATCTGGGAAGACTCTATAACTTTAACACCTGCTGTGACTCGGTTGATATCATCTATTCCCCCTGTTAGAAGAACTCCTTTTTCGCGCATCTCTTCCATCGATTGATTTAACAACACCTCTCCGGCTTGCAAAACGATAAGGGACTCACATAAAGGCTGAATCTCCTCAATATGATGACTGGATATTAGAATCAGACGCGGGTTATCTTCATAACTTTCCAGTAGCGCATTATAGAAGAATTTACGCTTCTCAGCATCGAGTCCATTGGTAGGTTCATCCAGAATGGTTATCTTTGCATTACTGGCAAGACCCAATATAATCTGGGCAGCAGTCTTCATGCCTTTCGAAAATTTAATGATCTTTTTCTTCGTCGGTAGTTCGAACACATCGATTAAACGTTCCGCCAAATCCTGATTCCACTGCGGATGAAAATATTGTCCCATTTGAACCATATCACTAACTGTCCAGTTTTTCCCCAGGGGATGATTCTCCTGGATGTAACACAGATGCTCTTGGGCAACCAGATTATTATAGGGGTCTTGACCCATGATCTGAACGGTTCCACTGTCCGGGCGGTTATGCCCTGCAAGTAAACTCATCATGGTTGTTTTACCCGCTCCATTTCTTCCCCAGATTGCACTAATGATTGGCTCACTCTCATGTAGCGTAACCTGGTTCAGAACGGGCGTCTTCTGGTAGCTGTAGTTGACCTGCTCCATATGAATCATAACTCACTCTCCTTATCCTTCTTGCCTCGAATCAGATCAATGATCATGTCTTCATTCATGTGAATCCGTCTGGCTTCTTCAAGTAAAGGCTTGATGTATTCTTCATAAAAATCTTGCTTCCGTTCAACGAGCAATGCTTCTCTTGCTCCCTTTGCAACAAACATTCCAACACCTCGCTGTTTGTATATAATCCCCTTGTCCACGAGTTCCTGCAGTCCTTTGCGGGCTGTAGCCGGATTGATATTGTAGAAGCGTGACAGTTCATTGGTTGAGGGAACCTGTTCTTCCACCTTCAATCTGCCTTCCACAATATCGTCCATAATCATCGTGGCAATCTGATGAAAAATAGGCTGAGATTCATCCAAAGTCGATTTCATGCGCTTCCAACTTTCATACGTATTCATTAGTCAGTTAGTCGGTTAGTTACTCATGTAACTAACTATAGTATACAAAGACGCAAATGTAAATAGGCGAACTTAATTCATCGCCTTTCCTACCTTGGCTCTGTTGTATTGATTAATAAGACCGTCCAGGACTACGGATTGCTGGATCACTTCCGGATGAAGCAGACTGCCGTATTCCATATGCATGCGATATAACAACTGTCTGGCATCTTCGATCCGTGATATCAAATCCAGGCGATCCATAGTATTCCTCCTTTTTGTCATATTTTAGTGTATTATGCCAATCATAAGCGCATGTGAGATACGACATACTTATTCTTCCACTTTGATACACAAAAAAGAACGCTTCTGAAATGAATTCAGAAGCGTCCAGTGGTTCAGGCTTATGTCCCTAAACCGTGATCATTTGTTCGGTAAATTGAAGGGTCTGGATTCTCCACAGTCGGGACAGGTCCAGTAACAGGAGCTACAATGCTCACCACTATACTACATGTAACTATCAGCAAAGCCAGCTTTCTCTTCATTGAGTTTCTGCACCTCACCAATCAAGATTTTGTACTGCTGTATAGCTGTGTCAGACGCATATTCCCTGTATTGCTCAAACAGTCCGACACCTCTAAGCATACCTCGTCCATCGCTAATTTCAATAGAAAATCTCAAGCTGTTCAGTACAAAATCTAACCCCTCCACAAACCTGTCTTTTTTAAGACAATACGTGCCTAATCCAGCTAAAAGACGAACGTAGCGATCATCGGTTACCTGCTTGCTTACTTTCCCAATCCGATTTCTCTGTTCATGATAAGTGAAGTATGGCTCATATTGATTGAGTACATGATCTATGTTCATATCATAACGGTTAGCAGCCGTTACAATATCACAAAGCGCTGGAAATATCTCATTTTCCTTCGTTGAGATATACGCGAGGTAGTCAGGTAATACTTCAAACTGCCCAGCCATTAATTGATATATATAACGATTACCCTCAGCCCATTCCTGAAACTGATGAATAACCACTTTTTCTTCAGGTTCAGGCTCTTTCACCCAACTGTAATCGGAGTATAATGCAACATACTTCAATGCCATTTCATAGTTGTTCAAGTGGAAGTGGGCACTTCCACAGGCTAAATACGCATACATAATATAAAAAACGATAGGTCGTTTGGTCTCTTCTTGTTTCCTTCGGCCATTCATCTCATAATGGATGGCTGCTTTCACCTTCAGCTTTTCAGATAGTTCCTGAACTTTACTCCATCTGTGAAGTGATGCAAATGCATTAATTAGTTCGTTAAGCGCATCCAATTGATAGCGCTCATCCAGCCGATCCACATAATATTCGAACCGGGCTGCGATAATCAGATTCCGCTGCTGATCATTAGTCAGTCCCAACCGGAACAGTCGATACTGACAGAGTGCAAGCCGCTCGGAATGTTGCATTTTCTCGCTTTCAGCAATGTTTTCATATAGAAGAATGGCCGGTTTGAATTTACCCGCTTGGTAGAACTCTTCAGCCACATCAAATAACAAAGGAATATAGGATAGATTATCCATCATCAGACGAATAACCTCTTCAATACAGTCCAACTTGTCCAACTCGGCACAGCGATGAAGGAAGGGTCCCAGTCTTCGCCAGTCCGGGGTCGCGTGTACAAAACACTCGTCTATGTATAACTCATAGAAGTAACCTTCTTCCAGTCTCATGGCGGAAGTAATGCGATCCAACTGCTGCATGGCAATAGGCCGATTTTTATTCAAAATATTGCTGAGCGTACCCGAATTAATCCCTGACGTTTCCGAAAAATGACTAATGGACATCTGTTCACGCTTCAGATAACTTTCCAAGTGATCGCGTATCGTGGTTGTCGACTCCAAACGAACACCACCCTCCAAAATAAAAAACATAAACGGGATTATCGGTATGCAAAAGTAATTATATGTAATTAGAAAGTATCGGTCAATATAATATTTTCAACTAATTTGTATTAAAACCATTTTAATCCTTTTTTAAAGCGGACAATCCTATCCTTATTTTATATCGGAAGCACGTCTGGCATCAAACCTGAAAATAGACAAAAAACACGAGCCATCTACGGGCTCGTGTTCTCAACTGACTCAGCAGTCATCATGCTCACTATAACTTGGATTTAAGGCAGTATATTACCTGCCGCACGGTAAATTTCATACCACTCTGGACGCGTGAGATGAACATCTCCTGCTTTTACACAGTCTTGCAGACGTTCAATATTCATCGTGCCTGTCACAGGTTGCATCTGCGCAGGGTGACGAAGCAACCATGCGATTGCAATCGTTGTATTGCTCACGTCATACTTCGCAGCAATCTCGTCGATCTTTGCATTCAATTCCGGGAACTTGTCGCTACCCAGGAATACACCTTCGAAGAATCCGTACTGGAACGGGGACCACGGCTGAATGGTGATATCATGCAGACGACAGTAATCAAGAATGCTACCGTCACGGTTAACCGCGGCATCATTCTCCATGTTCACGTTGATGCCACTGTCAATCATCGTCGTATTGGTAATACTCATCTGCAACTGGTTGGCTACCAGTGGCTGTTTCACGTATTTTTTCAACAATTCGATCTGGTTCGGATTCTGGTTGGATACCCCGAAGTGACGCACTTTACCTTCGCGCTCCAGTTGATCAAAGGCTTCAGCCACTTCCTCCGGCTCAACCAATGCATCAGGACGGTGCAGCAGCAGAACGTCAAGATATTCCGTTTTCAGACGTTGAAGGATACCATCCACCGAATTCAGGATGTGCTCTTTGGAGAAATCAAACATGCCTTTGCGGATACCGCATTTGGATTGAAGAATCATATTTTCACGAACTTGGGGATTCATCTGTACTGCTTCGGCGAAGATCTCCTCACATGTTCCTGTACCATAAATGTCGGCATGGTCAAAGAAATTTGCGCCAACCTCCATTGCAGAACGAACAAAATGTTCGGCTTCCTTACCGTCTAGTGAATTAATCCGCATGCAGCCCACCGCGACTACAGGTACTTCTAGTGCACTGCTACCCAATTTAATCGTTCTCAAGATGTTTTCCCTCCATATTCGAATATTATCGTGTATCTTACCTTTGATTGTGACATATATCTGCAATCGGTTTCAATAGCTTTATCCTACATTCATATGGAGAAATGATAGGTTCTTCATTCCAGCCTATAGATCCAAAAGAATAAACTATACTTCTTCCGGTATAATGACCTCAATATGCCTTGGCAGGACACGGATATGAATCGGCAGGGCAGGACCTTCTTCCCCATCTACATTAGTGCGAATGGCTTCGTCTGAGCGAACATGAACTTCTTTGGCTGTAAAATAGTCCACGTCCTTATGGTCTTTCAGACTACCAAATAACAGGGAGGTGCCCAGGGTCAGACTGTTGAACACACTGATATTACGAACAACAAAACAATGTATCAGACCATCGTCCACCTCTGCATCCGGGGATAACTTCTCGAATCCTCCGACCGAATTGGTCAGCGCCGCAAGAAAAAGTGGCGATTCCCCCTCCCAGAGCTGTCCGTCGTATTCAATGGTTAGATGATTGGCTGGTGTATTCACCAGGTCTTTCAAGCCTTCCTTGAGATATGCGAATGATCCCAACTTCGACTTTTCTTCCGAGGATACGGAGAACAGAGCTTCTGCCAAAGAACCCGCAGCTACAACGTTGGCAAACAGGCGATCATTGATTTTCCCCAGATCCACGATATGGGTCTGATTCGAACGTAACTGCCTAATGGCTTCTTCCGGGTCAAGCGAGATATTCAGCGCACGCGCAAAATCATTCACCGTACCTAGCGGTATAACGCCTAATCGGGGACGATGATCCTGATCCATCATGCCGTTAATCGTCTCATGCAGTGTACCGTCGCCTCCGATGGAGATGACCAGATCACAGCCGTCTTTGCAGGCGCTCAAACAGTAGTTGGTGGCATCACCTTCCCCCGCCGTCTCATTAACCACCACCTCATACTGCTGAGACTCCAGAATTTCTCTGACTTGGGACACATACTGCTCGGCCTCTTCCTTACCTGACGATGGATTACTAATGATCATGGCTTGGCGCATACTCACATCTTCCCCTCCAAAATGGCATCTTTACTTCATCTTTACCCGTTTCAAGGGTGGGTTGAATAGGGTCTGCGGGAGATGTTTTATTTTTTTTGATAAACATGTCTCTGAAGAGTGCAGAGCAGGGTTTGTTTCATATAGAATAGAAGTAGAGAAATACATATTACGAAATTCCTTGTTCCTTTTTCCCGTTGACGGGTTAATAACTATAGATGTGCTATGAGCCGAACCTGCATATGTTAAACTCTTCAATTCACACTGAACACTCCGTGGGCAGAACAACCTTCCGGTCGCTGTTATCGTGTAGATACTATACTTAACTAACTCAATCTGTTCGGATTATTTTATAATTCTAAAAATCGGAGGGAATGCATGCAATGAGAAGAATGACGCTATTATTTCTAGTATTCATCCTGAGTCTCGGGGCATCGGGGCAAGCCATGGCTTACACCACTACGGACTTGGGCGAGGGAATCATTGAAGATCCCGCTTTGGAGGACGGACTGAAGTTAATCCTGAACAAACCTCTGGATATGCCATTAACTTCAACGGATCTGGAGCAGCTTGAGGTGGTAGATCTGAGCAATGCAGGTATTCACAGCCTGTCCGGTCTCGAATATGCAACCAATCTGACTCACCTCCGATTATATGGGAATGAGATTGAGGATCTCACACCGCTGGCGCACCTAACCCAGCTTCGCGAGATCGATGTTCGCAATAATTACATTACATCCATAGATGCACTTACTGAATTAAAAGACTTGGGACGGCTGTATATCAGCAACAATTCCATTTCTTCCATAGAGGTTGTACGTGGGTTCAACCGATTACATACGTTCCACGCCAGTGGTAACCAGATTGCCAGTCTTGCGGCCCTCTCGGATGCGGATGCACTGAAGTGGCTTGAGATCTCGAACAATACGATTAACGATCTGACACCGCTCATGGGTAAAACCCGGCTCCAACAACTCAATGTAGCAAACAACCAGGTTCAGACGCTGGACGTACTGGCTGAATTGCCAAATACACTGCGGAATCTGAATGTGGCAGGTAATCAAATCACGGATCTGACACCACTGGAGCATATGACACGCCTTCGGACACTTGATATCTCTGGTAACCAAGTACAGCATCTCAAGGGGCTTGAGGAACTGACTGGGCTGACAGAGCTGAATGCAGAGTCCAATCAGATCTATGATCTGGAACCTTTACGGCAGCTTTCCAGCCTGGACGTGTTGAAATTATCCAACAACCGGGTGTGGGATCTGACACCGATCGCAGGTTTTACGTTTACCCGTGATCAGTCAGCGACAAATGTTATACAGGATATCTCGGCGTCTACCTCGTTATCCTCGGGTATTCAGACGTCTGTCTCAGAGGTTGAGCCTGCCGGACTCATGGTGCAGAACAATTATCTGGATGTTGTGAGTGGCAGTCATACAATGCAGCTTCTGAATCGGATGAATGTGCGGGAGCAGAAACGAACGCCCCAGGGCAGCTTTCAGCGTCTAATCGAAGGGTCTACCACCGCCTATGTTGGGGATCGTGCTTACGCACTGGATGCTGCACCTTTTATCGATGAAGGCCGGACCTATGTGCCTCTGCGTTTTGTCTCGGAGCAGTTAAACGCCCGTGTGAACTGGAACAGCGGTACGCGCGAAGCTGTGATCACACAGAATGACAAGACTATCCGCTGGAGCGTGGGTAACAAACAAGTTGTCGTGAATGATACACTTGCGATCAATGATGCTCCTCTTCTGATGAAAGATGGTAAAGCTTTTGTACCGGTTCGCTTCATCTCGGAGCAATTCAATACCTCTGTTGGTTACATCGGAAGCAGCAAAACGATTCTGATTTTTGAAAATAAACAGCTTGGTGAGAGTGTACAGCCTTAAGTTGTGTCTCACGTTCATTTGTAGCCATAAAAGAATATGAGAAACATAGCGCAAGTCCCCGTCTGAATAATCAGCGGGGATTTTGTTGTGTTATGACAGTTGTGTTAAGACATTGGATAATGGTATATGGACATCGCTGATCACAAGCAAATACAGCATACGATCTGTCTATGCGAATACGAACTCGTGATACTCCATCTTCGATTAGGGTAAATTTCACACGGTTTAGCATATCTTCTTTTGCCGTGGGAGTTGTTATACTGAACGTAATATATATGACAACTGAGGTTCAAGCGAGGAGGAAATTCACATGACATTTACGCTCACTGGTTATTCCACAACCCAAGACAGCCCGTGGAGAGAGCTATCTTTTGTGCCAATTAATGAAAGCGCTAACCTAAAACTCACGGGTGAACAGCACCAACTTGTGGAAGGGTTTGGCGGATGTTTCAACGAGCTTGGTTATATGGCTCTGTCCCATTTGAATGAGGAGAAGCGCCATGAGGTATTTCACTCTCTTTTCCATCCCGAGGGCGAGCACAAGTTTAACATCTGTCGCCTGCCGATCGGCGCAAGTGATTATGCAGAGCAGTGGTATAGCCACAACGAGGTGGACGGCGACGTGGCCATGGAACATTTTTCGATCAAACGTGATTTCAAATATCTGATTCCTTACATCAAGGAAGCTCTGACTTATAACCCGAACCTGCAATTCTTCGCCTCGCCATGGAGTCCGCCAACGTGGATGAAGTCGCCCAAAGCCTATAACTATGGGACACTGCGCTGGGAGAAAGATATTCTGGAGGCCTACGCCCTGTATTTTGTAAAATTTGTACAGGCCTACCGTGAAGCAGGCATTACGATCCATCAGGTGCATGTGCAGAACGAAGTGATTGCAGATCAGAAATTTCCTTCTTGCATGTGGACAGGCGAGCAGCTTCGTGAGTTTATTGCCGATTATCTGGGCCCGGCTTTTGACCAACACGGTCTGGATACGGAGATCTGGCTGGGAACGATCAACGCCCCTGATCCATGGGAGGAATTAATCAAGAAAAAAACAAACGACTTCGATGAGTACGCCGGGCTTGTCCTGAGTGATCCAAAAGCCTATTCCTATATCAAAGGTGTTGGATATCAGTGGGCAGGCAAAAATGCGATTCAACGTACCTCAGCGAGTTATCCGGAGCTACGTTATATGCAGACTGAGAACGAATGCGGTGATGGCAACAACTCATGGAACTATGCCAAATATGTATATAACCTCTACCAGCATTACTTCAGCAACGGAGTGAACGCGTACATCTACTGGAACATGGTTCTGGAACCCAAAGGCCGCAGCACATGGGGCTGGGAGCAGAACTCCATGATTACGATAGATCCAGACACGACGGAGGTTACTCGGAACCCGGAGTATTATGTGATGAAACACTTCGCGCATCATATTGTTCCTGGTGCTCGAAGAGTCGGCTTGTCTGGCGCGTGGAGCGGGAAATCCGTCGCTTTCCGCAACCCGGATAACAGTCTCGTGATTGTCATCAACAATCCATTCCAGGACCGTCGTGACCTGTATCTGACCATCGAGGAAGGGCAGACCCTTCATATTGAGCTGGAGGCTGATTCATTCAACAGCATGGTTATTCAACCGAAATAACTAATCCAACACATCGTTAAAAACGCGGACATCAATAGCGTCAGGCCCCAAGGATTCCCCGGGCCGTCGCTATTTTTTTATGGGCCAGACCATGCTTATTGTCAGCATAATTACTCCTGTAGAACACAAGCAGAAGACGACTTAAAGATATGACGTTTCACCTTTTATATTTACAAATCTATAAATCTAGATATAATGTAATCCAGAGAACTTACTCTCATGTCCATTATATTATAGGAGGCAAGGCAGGCTCATTTCAGCATAACATATCTACTTTTCTGTATATTTAAATTTATTGGAGGTACGCTTTGCATGAAATCACAACAGGTCAATCCACTCCTTATCCTGATGCTGGCACTCGGGGTATTCGGGATTATTACAACAGAAATGGGAATTGTGGGGGTACTGCCTCAGGTTGCGAATAAATTCAACATTACGGCTGCACAGGCAGGTTGGCTGGTCAGTATATTTGCGCTAGTCGTAGCCATTGCGGGCCCTTTTCTCACCTTGCTGGCATCCGGGATGAATCGCAAAATTATCCTTTTAGCCGCTGTGCTGATGTTTGCCATTTCAAACGTGGTCTATGCCTACGCCACAACATTTGATACCATGCTTATCTTCCGTATCATTCCCGCGTTATTCCATCCCGTCTTCTTTTCCGTAGCCCTGGTCACCAGTGCCCAACTCGTACCAGCAGAGAAAAGCAGTCAGGCCGTCGCCAAAGTATTCACCGGAGTTACCGCGGGCTTTGCCTTTGGCGTGCCACTCACATCGTATCTTGCTGAACGCCTATCCCTCGAAATCGCCTTCCTGTTTGGAGCGATGGTCAGTGTGGTCGCTTTGATCGGCATATGGATCTGGCTACCCTCGATGCCCGTGAAGGAAAAGATGTCCTATGGCAAGCAGCTCGGTATTCTGCGCAAACGTGGATTATGGCTGAATGTTGCCGCAGTCATTTTTATATTCGCCGCCATGTTCTCCGTGTACAGCTATTTCGCCGAGTATCTTGGACAGGTCACCCACATGAGCGGATCATGGATCAGTGTCATGCTGACCGTCTTTGGTGTCGTCATGATCATCGGAAATTTGGGGTTTGGACAGTTTCTGCGTAAGAGCGTGCTCCGAACTGTCCTCATGTTCCCCCTGCTGTATGTAGCAGCTTACGCACTCGTCTATTGGGCCGGTCCTCACTTCATGTGGATGGTTATTGTAGTCATCCTCTGGGCATCCGTGCATTCAGGAGGATTAATTGTAAGCCAAACCTGGTTAACCGCTGAAGCGCAGGACGCGCCAGAATTCGGCAACAGCTTGTATGTATCCTTTTCTAACCTCGGTATTACCTTGGGTACTGCCATCGGCGGCTGGTTCATCGCGAACCTTGGAATACATCAGCTGATCTGGAGCGGAATGATATTTGCACTGATCGCTTTTGTATTGGTTTGGATTAAAATTAAATGTTTCCCTGCACCATAAATTGCCGAACACTGTTGAGAGAAAGCACTAACACAAATAGCGCCATATTCCCATGCTTAACATGTAGAACAGGCGCTATTTGGTGTTATATGATAGTGATCGGAATCACAAGGGAAGCTCAGATTCGTGCAAACGCACGCTTAAGGATTGTTCGCCAGGTAGTTTCTCAGCCATTGCATAGCCGGACGTTCTGTACCGTTGCTATTGACCAAGTGGGAACCAGCCTGCCAGGTTTGATTCTGGTTGTAACCCCACAGCGTCACACCTTTAACAGCAGAGTGTTTCCACAGCACAGGGAATTTCTGCTGATAACGCTGCAATTGTGTATTATCGTCACCTGTCATATCCAGCTCGGATACATAGATTGGTAGCCCCGTAGCCGCAAGCTTGTTCAGTACCGTGTTCATCGTGTTCACAGAAACGTTGTCCATATTGAAGTAATGCGCCTGGATTCCAATACCATCAACTAGACCTCTGTTTTTCAAAAGATTGATAATCTGGATATATTGGTCCGCTTTAGCAGGATCACCGATAATACCATATTCATTAATTAACAATTTGGAGTTAGGGAAGGCTTGTCTCGCCTGTTGGAATGACCAGATAACCCAATCCCAACCCGTTGCCCCATCTCCACCAATGGCATTGCGATAGGATGGTTTCGCATGCAGAGGTTCATTCACCACATCAACGAAGGCAGACTTCGAATACCGCTGTCCTGCCGCTTTAATCCATTGTGTCACTTCAGCCTTCTGATCTGCGGCTGAGAGACTGTTAATCCAATTTGGCTGTTGATTTCCCCATACGAGCGTATGGAACTTGAACGGAAATCCGTTATTGTTAGCATAGTTGTAGGCCATGTCCGCCTGGCCCCAATTCATTACGTTGCGTGTGCCTTCAACAGCATCCCACTTGGTTGAGTTCTCCGGAGTTACCTGATTCCAATATGGACTAAAATTCGAAGGAACCTGGTTGGCAATAATATTGCCCAGAAATTTGCTACCTTTCGCCAGACCAGCGCTCACACTACCAACCGCAACAGAAGCAGCGAGAATCCCTACCAATGCCAGTGAGCCGACTGTTTTGAACCACTTAGACTTAATCAATGATTTTCCTCCTTAGTATTCTTTTTTGTGAAGCGCTTACAAACATCATTTTACTGGATAATTTTGGTTTTTAACACCTGTCAAATTATAGTATTTTATTGTAAAAAAATAGATTTAAATGCTTTTTCTGAAGTTATTCATAGATTCACTCTCTTAAATCCAACATAACTCTTACATTGGAGTTTACATTCACCAGATGTTTATCTAGTATGAAATGATACATATCTTTACACACACTAGATAACAAGGGAGATTACAACATGCGCAAAATTTCAACGAAACGTTTCGCCGGATGGCCTTTATCTTTCCTCTTATGTGCCTCCATTTTGTTCGCCCCTTTTGCTTCCACTCCGGTTCAGGCTACTGAGGCAGACAAGGAGACCAAGATTACGTTGCTGGGTACATCGGATATACATGGTCGATTCATGCCGTGGGACTATGCTCTGGACGGTCCAAACCCAACCGGTAGCATGACACAGCTCTACACCATTGTGAAAAAAGTCCGTGCGGAGAATCCCAATACGATCCTGCTGGATGCAGGAGACATGATTCAGGATAACTCGGCTGAGTTGTTTAATGATCAACCTCAATCTCCCATGATGGTTGCAATGAACGAAATGAAATATGACGCATGGGTTATGGGTAACCATGAGTTTAACTTTGGACTGGACGTACTGGAGAAGATCTCTTCCCAATTCAATGGACAGCCTCTCGTGGGTAACATTTTCAAAGAAAACGGCGACCGCTACATGCCTGCCTATACGATTATCGAGAAAGACGGAATCAAAGTGGGTGTTATCGGAATGAACACACCTATGATTACCGAATTTGAAAAAGGCACGGATCACCTGGACGGCATCATCGTCAAAGATCCTGTGGAAGAGACCAAAAAGGCCATTGCTGAGCTGAAAGGCAAAGTCGATGTCATGGTTGGACTCATGCATATGGGATTGGACAACGAGAACGGTAATCCGGGAACCGGAGTGACGGATATCGCCAATGCCAACCCGGAGCTGGCTGCCATTTTTGCCGGACACATGCATACTTTGATTGAATCCCAAACGGTTAACGGCGTATTGATCTCCGAACCGAATAAATATGGCTCACATATTTCACGAATCGATCTGACATTTGAAAAAGACGGCGACAAAGTTGTGCTGAAAAGCAAAGAAGCTCAAGCACTCGCTGTAAAAGCAGCAGACGGAACATATGAAGTCTCCGATCCTGCGCTGGAAGAGACTTTGCACCCATTCCACGAGTTCGCTCGTGCCGATGCCAACATTGAAGTGGCTGAACTGAAAGGAACGAACCTGGTCCCTGCTGATGAGATTAAGGGTATCCCTGCGGTGCAGATCCAGGAAACACCTTTGTCTGATTTTTTCACCGAAGTGATGTTGCATTACAGTGATGCCGATGTGGTCGCGCATCAGATTGATAACGACAAAGCCAAGCTGGATGTAGGCCCGATTAAGAAAAAGGATATTGCATTCAACTACCAATACACCTTTGGTGAAGTGACCGTATATGAAGTAACCGGACGCGATCTAATGGATTATATGGAGTGGTCTGCGGGGTACTTCAACTCCACACGCCCGGGTGATGTGACCGTCAGCTTTGATCCGAAACGACGTGCTTCCAAATACAGCACCGATGATTTCTTCGGCGGCGTAACATATGAGATTGACCTGACCAAGCCATACGGTAGTCGGATTACAAATCTCAAGTACAGCAATGGATCAGTTGTCAAAGAAGACGATACGCTGAAGCTCGGTATGAATGCCTACCGGATGGAAGCGCTGATTGCCAAAGGTGGCGCCATGGAAGGGCGTAAGTTCAAGCAACTCTGGTCCTCCAAGGACGCCTCGGCATTTGGTGAAATTCAAGGCACGATTCGCAACCTGTCCATCGCCTATCTGAAAGATGTCATGGAAGGTGTCTACGAACCGAAGCTTCAACGCAACTGGAAAATCACCGGCGTAGACCTGACTGCACCGGAGCGTGCAGATGTGGTGGAGTTAATTAACGATGGCATTATGTCTGTGCCAACAACGGAAGATGGCAAGTACACCAACATTGCCTCCATTAACATTTTGGATGCGGTGACTCAAGAAGAGATTGATACACTATCTGCCAAAGCAGGTGTGAGTACAGCACAATTCGCAGGCGTGAAAAACAAGGGAGCATTCTATCAACAGCTGAACAAGGCTCGCAAAGCAGTAGGTAGTGGTGAGGGAGCAACTACTCCTACACCTGAGAAGCCGACAACGCCAACAGTACCAAAACCAACACCAACTCCAGGCACGTCGAAACCTGGTAAACCATCCACACCAAGCACGGGTAAACCAGGAACTGTCACCAAAGGCAAACAAGCCAAGGTTACTGCGGCTTACCTGAACGTACGCACTGGCGCTTCATCCAAAGCGAAGGTCGTTGCTGCGGTACCAAAGGGCACCCTGCTTGAGGTGATCAGTACAGACAAGTATGGCTGGGTAAAAGTGAAGCTGGATGGACGTGTAGCATTTGTATATGGGAAATATGTGAGTATTTTGAAATAGATACAATCGTGACGCACCACGCTTAACGAAAAAGAAAAAGGGCGATTCTCCCATGAATATCATGGTCGGGATCGCCCTTTGTTATGTTAAACGAATGGTTATGCGTATGGCCCTTCCTCTACTGCTCTAGGGGAATGAAGTCATTTAGCCTTGTGGTTGGTTCTTGATTTTATCCATAAAAGCGTTCAGCTGGATGCCATTCGTTTGTTCCATAAAATCACGCAATTCCTCCGATTCCCCCTCGTAGGCGGCAAGTACGTAGTCATCATCGACAATATAGTACGTGCCGTAGCGGGTGAACGAATATCCTCCCTGCTGTTCTCCGGTCGTCCCCTTTTTGACTACAGCGATAATCTTCATACCTGGTTTAAGTTCAGGCTCCACACCTGCGAAGTCAGCGTTGTAAAATAAAAAAATATCCTCGGGTACATCATCTCCTGTTACTACTTCATTTACCTTCACCTGATAAGAGATGAATTCAGGTTGGTAGGATGTGATTCCATTAGCCCTATCCTTATCAGCCACCTTTCGTTCAGGCGTACCGGGTTTAGTCGATAGCTCCACACGAAAACTCGGCAACACCTTCACGACCTCCGCCACAACGACCCCATCCCCAAACGCCATGACCTCATTGAAGCTAACTTCTCTCATGTTAATCGTCGCGGGGACGCCAGTGGATAGCGGATATTCCTTGCGGAGTTCATTCATTCGATCAGAGGATAACCTGCTCCCTGCGGCATTAAACGATTCGTAAAAAGGGGACGAGCATCCGGATAGGCTGACCAGAGCCAGTACGATACTTAACAACCAACATGTCATCTTGACTCGCGGCATATCTTATCCCCCTTTTCCTGATAAAAAAATAAAACACAGACATCCATGTCTGTGCAGTCCATTAAAATTTCGGTTGTACTCGCTCCGGCCGGGTAATACGTAGTATATAAAAGTACCACTATTATAAAAATTCTTTCATGACTAGCGACATACGTGTAATATACGATTGATTATCCTATAGCTTTTTTACGGGTACCCATATGCTACCATATCCCATTTTCCAGTTCCAGCCTCAATGGAGTGATTTTTGTTCTTTATTCCATTGATGTAAAGGAACTTTGATGTCTCTAAGACCGTCCATACTTATAGATGTATTAAAAAGGAGGTGAGCAACTCGATGTCCATTTTACGAAGATTATTCGTATTCCCGTTTATCTTGCTTCTGCTAACGCTCGGATGCGCAGATAAATCCGAGGAACAAGGGAAAGAGAAGCCACATGTGCGAGGAATTATTACAAATTTCGAGGAAGAAAGAGGTCAGGTACTCATCGAGAATAAAGAAGATGGCGGTGTTGATTCTGGACCGATTTGGGTCTCGCTCAGCAAGGACGCCGAACTCATCATCGAAGAAGAGATTGTCACCGTCTCTTTGGATGAGACACTCGTTGGTCGAAGTGCAGAAGTGTGGATCAATGGAGTTATTGCTCAATCTTACCCTCCCCAAACCAAGGCTGTGAAGATGGTCATTCATTAACACCAAGCATATACGCCGATACATTTCGTTTCACGTGGAACGTTATGATACACATACGAACAGCAACGGGTGGTTGCTACTAAAATCGGAAATGATGAAAACAATTTACACACTTGAAGCATTTACTCCGTTAGCCTGCCTGCATATAGAGTATAATGAAGAGGTATACGATAAATGTACGGTGCAATAATTGTACAAAAACTAACGCAAAAGAGGTAAACGATGAGCGAGCAACAATTTAAAGATTATGGACTTGGTGAAGAGATCGTAAAAGCACTGGACAGTCTGGGCTATGAGACACCAACCGAGGTTCAAACCAAAGTTATTCCGGTAGCACTAGAGAATCAGGATCTTGTGGTCAAATCACAGACAGGTAGTGGTAAAACAGCTGCTTACGGCATTCCGCTCTGTGAGCTGGTGGATTGGAATGAGAATAAGCCACAGGCTTTGATTCTTACACCAACCCGGGAACTGGCTTTGCAGGTTAACGAAGATATTACGAATATCGGCCGCTTTAAGCGTATTAAAGCAACCGCACTATACGGACAGTCCCCTTTTCATATCCAAAAAGCAGAGTTAAAACAAAGAACCCACGTGGCTGTTGGTACACCAGGTCGGGTACTGGATCATATCGAACGAGGCACGCTACCACTCGAACGGATCGCGTATCTCGTCATTGACGAAGCCGATGAGATGCTGAATATGGGCTTTATTGAGACGGTACAGTCCATCATTCAGAAACTGCCGCAGGAGCGAGTAACGATGTTGTTCTCCGCTACATTCCCTGAAGATGTAGCCAAGCTGTCACGCAAATACATGAACAAACCGGTAGAGATCGAGATCAAGGCAAGTGGACTGACAACAGCCACGATTGAACATGCTGTGATTAACGTACCCGAGGTGAACAAAACCGCACTGCTTCAAGACTTGTTCATTGTGGAAAATCCGGATAGCTGCATTGTGTTCTGCCGTACGCAGGAGAATGTGGATAAACTGTTCCGGGTTATGGCTGATCTTGACTACCCAGCAGATCGTATCCATGGTGGTATGGAGCAGGATGAGCGGATCGAAGTAATGAACGCATTCCGACGCGGACAATTCCGTTATCTGATCGCGACGGATGTAGCCGCACGTGGTATTGATATCACGAATATTACCCATGTCATCAACTACGATATTCCTTTGGAAAAAGAGGGATATGTTCACCGTACAGGCCGTACGGGTCGCGCAGGCAAAACAGGTAAAGCCATTACGTTGATTACACCGAAAGATGGCAGACGTCTCGCCGAGATTGAATCCTATATTGGATTCGAAATCCCTGTTGTAAAAGCACCTTCTGAAGAAGCTGTAGATCGCCGCAGAGAAGATTTTGAGAAACGATTGAAGATTGTGCCTGAACGCAAAAAAGACAAGCGTGAACAGCTGAACCAACAGATCATGAAGCTGAACTTCAACGGAGGCAAGAAGAAGAAACTTCGTGCCGTTGACTTTGTAGGTACCATCGCCAAGCTCGAAGGGGTAACCGCAGAAGACATCGGGATCATTACCATTCAGGACAATGTAACGGATGTAGAGATCCTGAACGGCAAAGGCCCTCTCGTACTGGAGCTCATGCAAAACATAACGATCAAAAAGATGCAGCTTAAGGTTCGCAAAGGTCATAAATAGTTTGCTAAACACGGTCAAATAACTAGAAATTCAAACAGGGATAGTGGACTCTTTTCTAAGTCTACCATCCCTTTTTTCATTACCTCTTCTTTTTCCGCACTGTACCGCCTTCCACCGTATACCGAAATAGCGCATCTTCGGCGCCCCCGATATCATCCGTAACCATAAACGTCGCTGCATCTCCCGACTTATAAACCCCACCCGTCACAAAGCTGAACACCACACGCTCATCTTTACCCCAATATTGATTCAGCATGACAAATGTACTACCGCTCATACCCTTTACCGTGCGGTTTCCATTGGCATTATACAGACCATTCTGATCCGTGGCCCAACTCTGGGGATCCGCATCAAATAGATGTGTAAAGCTGACTCGATCCATATGTTTATTTGGTTTACCCCATAGATACACACGATTGGCATCCACCGCCCAACTGCCGGAAGGCGTTATTAACTCAAAAGTCGCTGCGTCTCCCCCCTTAATGATCTGAAGCACATCGTCCGGATGACCGAAGGGCTGACTTGTCCGAACAACCTCGGCACGATACACATGTTGCTGATCCTTGGAAAGTCCAAGATGCTCCGTCCCGGCATAAGCTTCAAAATGCTGAGCGTCAGCTCCATCCACACGGTAACCATTGTAATACACATGTTTGCCATCACGACCAAAGGGTCCACCTAGTGACTGGAACGTATCCGGGTTTGCTCCTTTTACAGTACGCCACTGAAAATAAACACGTTCCCGGTCCCGTGCAAACTGCTCATCCAGCGGTTCACAGGTAGACCTGTCTGCTCCACGAACAAGGTTGAATACCTCTTTTGCTTCTCGATGAGCCGTACCGCCCCATTCGGTTTTATAAAAAATAGACGACTCTGTCTCATACCAATTCCCTGTGATCTGCGTAGCGCCCTCTGCGCTGTGGGCATAATGCGCATGCCACCAGCCAGGTACGTCGGGATGATGTTCTTGCAACCATGCCCTCACCTCATCCTTTTCCCCATTCGCGTAACGAAGAGAGCTGGACAGATGGAACAGATGGTCCTGGTCGGTGCAATAGTCGTGATGAGCAATCACAGAGTTCGTATCGATATCCTCAAATAGATGAAAATGCGTGTTGCTCTTTACATATAAATAACGTTGGTCCTGAGCAAAGTAAGGCGTATCCGGCAACAGCCGAAAGCTGCTCGGATCGGAGTCAGGCACGGCCCGATCTTCCAGATAGATATACTGAGAGTCGCAGCAGTAATCTTCATCGATCACACGAAAAGCTTCCGTATCCTTGCTGAACAAACTAGCCTTGTTCTTGCGAGCATTGAACCACCATATTCCCTGATGATCACGCAGATAGGCGAAGGTCAACCATCCCTTTTGATAAGTAGAGATGACTTCAAAATCCTGAGCGGTAATGCCTCCCTTAATCGGAGTGTTCGTTCCATCCTCGTCATTATGCAATTTCACTTGAAGGTCTTCATCTACAATAAACTTGTTCATGACGGTTCACCCTCCAACCATGATGTGAATTCAGTCTAGCCTTATTTTAACGTGTGTACCTGATCCTCTCTACATCATCGTACATGACATTTAGGAACATTTCCTCCGCTCTCACCGCTCAGCCACGATGAAATGAAGGTTTGTTCAGCAATGGATGGATTGTTCACTTGAAAAAGAGTCTGACCCAACTACAATATAAATGAAAGCGCTACATTTAATCTGATATCTTTCGGGAGGTGTATGTAATGGGTAACAGGAAAGCGGTCTGGTTTCTGGTCTTTGCACTCACGTTCACCCTGTTTGGACTTCATCCTGAACGAACAAGCGCAGCAAGTGTCACGATAACCAACGGTACCGACTGGCTCGATACCGCAGGCAACCCCATCCATGCGAATAGTGGCAACATTCTGCAGGTAGGCTCGACGTATTATCTGTACGGTGAACATGCGGTGGGCGGCAGGTTTGACAGCGTGAACGTCTACACCTCCACTGATCTGAAGAACTGGACTTTCAGCAACGCCATTCTGACAAAAGATTCCGCAACCGAGCTGGCCTCCAGCAAAATTGAACGCCCCAAAGTCATCTATAACTCATCAACCAACCAGTATGTGCTCTGGGCACACTATGAGAATGGAACGGACTACAACCTCGGGCGTGTAGCGGTCGCAACAAGCAATACCCCGAATGGCAAATTCACCTATGAGGGCAGCTTCCGACCGCTGGATTATGAATCCCGTGACATGACCGTCTTTGTTGATACAGATGGCACCGGTTATCTGGCTACTGCTTCACGCAAGAATGGCGGTGCCAATGATACGATGGCTATTTTTAAAATGAATGCAAGTTACACCGGAATACAGTCCTTCGAGGGCTGGCTGTTCGAGAACGCCTACCGTGAAGCACCTGCTGTTGTGAAAAAAGGAAACCGTTACTACCTCTTCACCTCCCAAGCCGCTGGCTGGTATCCGAATCAGGGTGCTTATGCTACAGCAACCTCCATGACGGGTCCATGGACTGCGCTTACGCCATATGGCAATCCATCTGCCTTCGGTTCGCAGATTCATGATATTGCCACGATTACAGGCAGCAACACCACATCCTACATCTACATGGCGGATCGCTGGAATCCGATGAACCTCGGAGAGCACAAACATATCTGGCTGCCACTAACCTTGAATGATTCGAGCGGAACAGCATCACTGGAATGGTATACCACATGGAATATCGATGCAGTAACAGGTGTAGTAACACCGCCTGCTCTCGTCAATCATGCACAAGGCAAAACAGCTACCGCCAGCTCCACAGCCTCCGGTTCGTCTGCATCCAACGTCAATGATGGCAACTACCAGACTTCATGGGTGGCTTCCTCCAATAGCTGGCCTGCCTGGTGGCAGGTGGACTTCGGCGCACCAAAGACGATCACCGAGATCGACACGTCCTGGTTTATGTATAAAGGTTCCGAAGGGTACTACAAATACAAAATTGAAATTAGCAAAGATGGAGTTAATTACTCCACCTTGGATCGCACCAATAATCTGACCTATGGCTTCACCACGGATGCCGTGCATTTCACTGCCCGTTATGTACGGATCAATATGGTGAACGCCGTCTTGTGGAATAATCCGGGGAACTGGTACACCCCAACCCTGCACGAGGTCAAAATGTTGGGTCCTGCAACACCTGAAGCCACAGGTTACAGCCGGTTCAGTTCACACAACGTTCCGGATCGATACATCCGCCATGCCAATTACACCGCTCGCGTGGATGCCAACGTCTCTCCTGTTCTGGATTCACAGTTCCGCGTCGTACCAGGCCTTGCCAGCTCCACGGGAATTTCACTGGAGTCCATCAACTTCCCAGGCTACTTCTTGAAGCGCAACACCAGCAATAAAATTGTACTTGAAGCTTATGCCGACACCTCCGCCTATAAGGGAGATGCTACGTTCCTAAGCAGTCCTGGTTGGGCTGATAGCACCAAAGTATCCCTTCAATCGTACAGTCAGCCCGGATATTACATCCGTCATTATGACTACGTGTTACAGCTCGATGCCATCAATGCATCCAGCAGCTCAACAGTGAAGAGTGATGCCACGTTTGGGCGAACCAATTTCTAAGCAAAATAATTGGAGATGAGGATTAGCCACCTACACCTACAATTTAAATCTTGGGAAAGGCCGTTTTTTCAGGGTTCAGAACTGAAGAAGCGGTTAACGTGAAGGTGTGATAAAACGAGTCAAGTACGATCAACCCCCGCCCAAAGTGGAGTATTACTTAACCCACCGAGATAAAAGTCTAATGCCCATTCTGGAGGAAATCTGCAAATGGGGTGTGCATAACTTCCCAGAGACACAAACGCTGCATGAAATATAGTGAGTTATGTAATATATGCAAAAAAGCCTACTCCGATGGGAGTAGGCTCTTCTGCCAGTTGATCTATAAAAGTTATTTGAAATTAGGATCAAACTTCATCACGTTCATTTTACCTTGTTCCTTATAACTCACATAAACGTGGTCAGTGCTGTCTATGAAAATATCTAGCTCCAGAGCGTCATCATTGGAGAATCCGGCAGACCCTACCGGTCTCCAATCCATGTTCTCATATTTCAACACAGTCACCCTGTTGCCGTCTGCTGCATCTCGATAAGCAACGTAAGGCGTTCCTTCGCTGTCAAAGGCCATATCCATGCTTCCTTCTTGAGATGTACCGACCGAGAATCCGGAAGTATTCACCTTTTCCCATGTCGTATCTTCTGACGGAGTCGAGTGCGGATATTTCCACATTTCAACACCATTGGAGTTGCTAAGATAGATCATATAAGGTACGCCAGATGGATCAAGCGCAGATGCAGCATCCATATTCGGAGTTATTCGATATGAATATAATTTAGGATCTAATTGTTTCCATGATCCATCTGCCAAGCTATATCCTGTTGCCACAGGGATACTAGATGACCTGAATGGAGCAAATAAATACATGCCGTTGTTTGGTAATGGTGCGAGGAAGGCTCTTAGACCTGCGAATGCCTCTAGTCTCGCTTCTTGTTTCCATCCACTACCTTGATGATAACTCCATGACATGAGCATTGACGGTTCTGCAGCGTTACCGACCAAAACACCTCTAAACATCAGAAAAGGATTATCATCCTTATCAAAGGTAATGAAGAAGCTGTCTTTAACTGTATCCACTTTTCTACTGTTCTTTCCGTCATTCCAATAAAAATCAGGGTAAGCAGTTAATGGTCTCCACCACTTATGTTCATCATTGTAATTCTTAAAGCTTACTTTACCTGAGCTATTCTTATAACCAACATAAATCTTGTCCTTACTGTCTATTCCGATAGATATAGCTGAGCTCCCCAATCCTCCCGCTTTTTCAAGATCGCTTTGATTGCCAACGGGCTGCCACGTGCCTCCCTTATATTGCACCACAGATACTTCGTTATTGTCCTTTATATAAGCCATGTAAGGCGTCCCTTGACTGTCGAAGACGATATTGGATTTGCTATTCAATTCCAGCTCGTCACCCACTTGCAGCCAAGATGTCATCGTCCACTTCGCGTACAGCGTGATGTTTGACGTCACCGGCGTCATGAAGTCGTAGGCGCTCTCCAGATCGCGATCGCTATACCAACCTTCAAATCGATACCCTGCCCACTTCAGCGCAGCAGGTGCCACAGCTTTGTCGCCAGTAACCACCGTCTGACTACCTACTGCTGCTCCACCGTTACTGTCAAAGTCCACCGTGCGGCTGTTAAATGTCCACTTCGCGTACAGCGTGAGGTTACCCGTCACCGATGTCGTGAAGCTGTAGGCTTCATTCAGTCCAGCGTCGCTGTACCAACCGTTAAACACGTAACCGTCCCTCGTCGGTACGGCAGGCTCCGTAGCATTACCGCCGGTTTGCATATTCTGTTCAGCCACCAGTGATCCGCCGTTACTGTTGAAGGTGACCGTGTAAATAGCCGTCCATTTCGCATACAATGTGAGGTTATTCATCACAGGTGTCGTGAAGCTGTAGGCTTCATTCAGACCTGCTTCACTATACCAACCTTCAAATACATGCCCTGCACGGGTCGGTGCGTCAGGAACTGTTGCCGTGTCACCTTCACTCACGGACTGACTGCTCACCGATGATCCGTTGTTACTGTTGAAGCTCACTGTGTAGCTGTTCTTCGTCCACTTCGCGTACAGCATCACATTCGCCATTACACCTTCCGTGAAACCATAAGGTATTATCAATTCGCTATCGCTATACCAGCCATCGAACGTATACCCTTCCAGCATCGGAGCGCCAGGAGCAGTAGCCACGGCACCTTCATTCACAGTCTGTTCTGTGACCAACGATCCGCCGTTACTCTCGAAAGTTACAGTGTAGGTAATCGGTACATATACCGTCCACTTCGCGTACAATGTCAGGTCTCCCGTAACCACCATAGTCGTGAAATTGTAGGCGTTCATTAGCTCACTATCGCTGTACCAGCCGCTAAACACATAGCCGTCTTTCGTCGGAGGGGCAGGAGCCATAGCCTTGACGCCTTCATTCACTGTTTGGGCATCTACTACCGATCCTTCATTACTCTCGAAGCTTATCGTGTAAGGGATCAGCCACTTCGCATACAGTGTGAGATCCGCCGTCACCGCTGCAGCGAAGTCGTAAGCATTCGTCAACGTGTTATCACTGTACCAACCGCCGAATACATAACCATCTTTCGTCGGTTCAGTCGGCGTACTAATCGTGGCGCCAAACCCTACAGTCTGAGCCGGCACTTCTTCGGACCCACCGTTACTGTCGAAATTTACAGTGTAGTCGTTAATTGCCCACTGAGCGGTAAACTGGACATCTTCAGCAGGCATCGTGGTCGGAGGCGTTGGCGACCAACCCGTAAAGCTATATCCCTGCCATGTCGGAGTGCCTAGACGCAACAGCATCGTCGCTCCGAAAGGAACATTATCCGTTTTATTTGTTGCCCCAGAACCGTTATAATCAACCGTCATTTGGTATACATCACGCTTATAATATACCTTCAACGCCGTTTTGCCGTTGCTCGTGATTAGATCCGTCAGTACCGAAATGCTGTCGTCCCGCACGAAGCCATCATAGGATCTCGGCTTGACATCCGCCAAATTCGCCTCGGTACCCGTAACTCCACGATACGATTCCGTATCTGCAACCGTATAGGTGTCACTTCCGATATTTTGCAGCAAGTACACGACCTGATAAGGCGTACCCTCTCTCCCCGTCCACTTCGCTGTATACGTAGTATCCTCAATCGGCATTGTACTTGGAGCTTCTGGCGACCAACCGGCAAACGTATATCCCTGCCTTGTCGGCACAGGTATACGAGCAGCAATGTTCTTGCCAACGGCTTCCGTTAGCGAGATTTGGGGCGCACCGGCATAACCCCCAACGAAGGTCATCTTTCGATTCTCGGGATAGTAATTAACTCTTACGACTGTCGAGCCGTCTCCCTTGATTAATACGCCGCTTACCGTTCCGGTCGCATAGCCCTGCTCCTTAAACCTGTCGGAGCTAATTCGAATCTCTGTGTCCGTTGTTCCAGTCCTATTTTCAGTATCCACAGGCGGAGCCTGTATTCTGCTGTTCGGGTCTAGCACATAATACTCAACCGTATACGGCGTATTCTTGTTCGCAATCCAGTGCGCGTACAGTTTCCGATCCTCCGCAGCCATTCGGTTCGGAATCGTGATCTTCGTGCCGCCGGAAGCGGCCGTATACCAGCCGTCAAAGGTGTATCCTGGATATACCGGGGTGACCACGCTGATTGGCGCGTTATAAGGAGCCGCCACAACCTGGGTCACTCCGCTGTTCTGTGGATCCAGCTGAAGGATGTAGTCACCCACTCTGGCAAGCCAGCTTAACTGAATCGTACGCTTGAGTGGCTCGGACATGAACGACGCCGGTGCCCCCTTCCAGGTGATAACCAGATTGCCATCACTCACCTGAATGTTCTTGTCCACCACTTCAATCATCCCGTTTGCTGCGTCATACTTGAAGTTTGGATTGTCCACCTGAATATCGAAATTCGAGCGATCATACGCCTGTTCATCCGTATCGCCTGTCTTCAAATCAAAGGTATTCATCGTGACCCACAACTCCGGTACAGCGATGGATGACGCAGAACCCGCCATGTTCACTTTGAGCGACTTATCCTGTGGATAGGCGAAGTCGTAGACGTTCTGTTCTTCTCCAATCGTATACAGTGGCCACTCTTCATCGACCAGCTCCACTCCACCTGAGAGCGCTCCATCTCCTAATTGAGCGCCGAGTTCGACCTCCAAATAGATGCCAATCTCGACGAACAGGGCACCTAAAGACTTCGTGGTCTTCACCCCGCTAATATTCTTCAATTGATAATAGAAGTAGCCCCAAAGATTCACATACACACCGGGTTCTACAGCAAGCCCGATACTATTCAACTTGACGCTTCCAATCCCCGCTTTGACCTCCATATGAATACCAGCTCGTAAACCGATCGTCCCCATCACATAGAAGGTAAATTGGTAATCTCCGTCTCCCGGCAAGCTGACCGTATTGCTCGAACCACTGAAACTCAATACGCGCAAGCTAACCGAGTAGCGCTTGGCCATCTTATAGTAGAAATCTGCCCCCACCGTCAGGTTCACCTGGGCGCTGACCACAAACTCCGCTTCAAATTTGACTTCCACAATACCTAAAGCCACGCGTACGCTCTTTTCAAAAAGCTCTTTCTTGATTAACGGAACCCACTCCGTGTCTTGCTCCAACATCTCTTGATACTTTTCCTTCAATGATTCCGCATCTACGGCAGTATCCTGCACACCCGCCATTACCGCTTTAATCTGTGTCGCAATGTTCTGAACCTTTCCCAACCTGCCTGCGTTCTTCTCGCCCACCCAGTCATTCAGTGCATCATTTAACTTATCGTGTTCAACAAGAGCTATCTCTGCGGTGATGTTCATCCCGGTATAGCTATAAGCATCCAGATTCGCCGTAATTACATAATCATCAATGCTGTACCAGTAAGGAATTCCCCACTTTTTCAGCCAGTGCCCTTTCATATCCCCATTGATACCGAGGTCTAGGCTCATCTCCTGCACGAATGTACCCGTCATATGAATGACAAGATCGCTGTCTTCATTGATATTGACAACAATATCGGCACCCACTTGTAATGTAGCGCTTACGCCTGAGGTTCGGCCGTCAATATTCTTCAGCCTCGTGCCGAGTGAAGCAACAACGGTCAGCTTCTCCACACTTACCCGGCTCCCTTTACCGGACGCTAGGGAGGACTGAGCCTTGATCTCCTGAATTTCCTTTGTCTCCATGGCGATGTCAGACAGATAATCCGCGGCTTCATTGACGAATCCGCTGTCTCTCGCTTGCTGCTCAATTTGCTCTTCGAGCTGTGCAATCTGTTCTTTCGAAAACAGATCTTCGCCATCAATTGCTTGCTTCTGATAGATGTTGAAGACATTTTCAATATCTTCAATGGTGGCATCGGTATACGTAATGACGTCCATCTCTGCCTCAGGCGTAATCGACGTAATACGTCCATAACCGGTTACCTTAGAACCTTCTTCGGCGAATTCACCTTCATAGAACCCGATAAAGTCTCCCACATCGACCGTGGTCAGTTGATCCAAACCAAAGGGCTCGTACAGGCCGTCGCTGTAGTTCATCGCGGTATGATCGACCGTGATGGAATGGTTACTGGGATCTCCATCCGTATCTGCCTCTACGCTCACCGGTAGCACATCTGGCTTGAGCAACACTTGTTTGGCATCTGCGTGATCATAAGTGTAGACACTTGCATCTACTGACGTGATCTGGACATAGGCCACATCACCATCGTCTTCACCAGTCGTTTCGACTGTGCGCAGTTCGGGACTAACTCCCTCATAGATGGCTACGGTATCACCGACTTGAATCACCGTGCCAGTGCTTCCGGTGTACTTGAACGTTCCACTACTCGCATTCACTTCGGCGAGTGCATTTTCGCCGCCTACCGTCGTAGTAACGACTGAAATCGCGGGCGAATCGACATCTGCTCCATTTATCACCATATCCGTGACATCCGTGAACGGAATGTAGATCATGTTCGGATTGAGCGGAACATTCATGACTTCTTGTTTAGCAACGCTAAATACATAAATACTTGTCGTCGCGTCTTGGCCTTGGAAGGACAAACTGTCATCCGTCAACGTAAGTTGATATGTGTTACCTTCAACGAACTTGCCATTTTCGGCTGCTGACGATACCGTGAAAACTCCGTTCCCGCCAGAGACGGTAACCCCTTCGAATTCGGGATTCGCCGTATCCACGAAGTTCATCCCCTCTTTGACCTGGGATTCCGTTAGACTGCCCGATGAATCCTGCACCTTAATGGTGAAGTTCGGCGCGACATCCAGTACCGAATAGCTTGGTACGCTCTGTACGGCACGATCTATGCTATCAGTATACTTCGCATACAACTTCGTATCCGCAGTCAAGGTAGTGCCACTTGCGAAGATGAGTGAAAGATCACTATCCACAAACCACCCTTGAAATATATATCCTTCTTTTGTTGGAGCAGGTAGATTATTTAGCACCTGGCCTTTTCGTACCGTCTGCGCAGCAACTGCCGTGCCTCCGTTGCTCTCAAACGTGAGCGTATACGCAGTGGAACCGGCGCCAGGGCTACTTTCGTTGTCTCCAGGCGTTCCGCCACCGCTATTACTGCCGGGTGACGGTGTTGGCGTTGATGTCACCGGCGATGTCGGTGTTGGTGTCACTGGCGATGTCGGTGTTGGTGTCACTGGCGATGTCGGTGTCACCGGCTTTTGATTCTGATTTTTCCACGCCTCTACAACCGCGTTGTTGCGCATGAAGAGAACCGCTGCTTCCGCGCGAGTCGCTTGCGCACGCGGATTGAAGTTCCCCTTTTCGTCCCCGGTGAACACACCGGCTTGCCACAGCTTGATGACCGCGTCAGCCGCCCAAGGCGATACATCCGAGAGATCGCCCGGCTCTGTCGTGACCGGATTCTCGGTCTGATAAGGGATCTGTTCGCTTTCGAAATACCGCAACGTCATCGTCGCCATTTGCTCCCGAGATACGGTAGCATCCGGCGAATATTTCCGATCCCCCGTGCCATCGGTAATTCCCTTCTTAACCGCCCATTCGACATATGGCGCATACCAGCTGCCCGCCTGTACATCGGCAAAGCTCGAAGTGGAGTACGCCCCCACATCGACTCCGGCCATCCGTCCAAGTGCCGTTACATACATGGCACGTGTCATTGTCCCCTTAGGAGAGAAGCTACTCGCGTTCGTTCCGCTGAATATGCCCTTCTCCTGCACATGGACGACTGCATCATAGAACCAGTCGGTGTGACTCACATCCTGGAATCCAGTGGATGTGATTACTTTTGTCTTCTGCATCGGCAGTTCAGCCGCTACTGCCGATTGCGCTGGTAATAGGGGCACGGCAGAAACTATTAAGCTGATCACCAGCATCCACATTAGGATCTGCCGGCTCACCTTCCATCCCTGTCTTACTTTCTTCACTTTCATTCATCCCTTCTATGTATAGATCAAACTAAGACCATCCAAAATTGGTTTCTAATCAAGCTAATCAACAAAGCCAGACTAATAGCAGATACCACTGACCCAGATCGGGATCATTGGTCTCCTGCAAGTCAGTTCGCTCGACACGCGGAGATCAAGCGAAAAAAATTTACAGATTGAATTCGTTCACCGACCTTTCTGATCAGTTACAGTCGAATTGTGACACCGACACAGCAAATTATGTCGTTTTTTCTTCCGTATTTTATCATGCGAGATAGGGGCGCTTGTGAATTATAAAGAAAACTTTAAGTAAGCAACCACTCGCAAGTGAGAACATCAATGACATCAAAAAATAGCGGCGTAGGGAAGGTAACTCCCACACCACTATTTTTCATGAATTCTTAAGCTAGTCTGCAATCCATTCCAGATGATTCTCTTCTCAACGATTCATCTACCAGAAGCGACTATAACGAACTGTTCTTCCCCCAACGCAGTCTTGGAGGAAGTGAAAAAACACTAATATGCCTCTTGGGTTTCAATGAGATAAAAGGCTCCTGCTGATTCTTCGCCACATTGTGGGCGATATGCCTGAAGCGCAGCCCGCTTTCAAACTCGGGATTAAGCGCAATCGGAATGCCCTTATGTACGGAACGTATAATTTCTACATCGGCATGGATCACGCCAATCACACCGATATTGAGAATATCGATAATATCCTGCATCTTTACCGTTGCCGAACGGGCTTCCTGTCCGTCGGCCATATTAATGATGAGCTGTGGCGGAGCCGGAATCATATCTTCTAATAATCCGATTACGCGATCCGCGTCCTGAAGCGATGTACGATGAGGTGTAGTAACGACAATAGCCTCATCTGCTGCCAAAGCCGCATTCCAGAATCCATTTTCAATGCCTGCCGGCGAATCGATCAGCACATAATCATAGCCCTGGGCTATTTGCTGTACAACCTCGCCAAAAACTTGCGGATCATCGTGATGCACCGCGTCGTTACTACAGGAGATAAAGGACAAGGTACTGATTCGCTTATCTTTGACGATCACTTGATGTAAAGCACATTGACCCGTCAGAAAATCAGAAATATGATACCTTACCCTATTACTCAAACCAAGCGGAATATCCAGATTTCTCAATCCAAAATCAGCATCGATCAGGCAAACGCTGCTCCCCGATAAGGCAAGGGCAGTCCCGAGATTAGCCGTGACCGTTGTCTTGCCAACTCCACCTTTCCCTGATGTGATACATATAACTCGTGCCATCGGAGCCACTTCCTTCTCTTCAAGTACTAATGCGGGACAGCAAGACAACCATTTCTTCACGTATTATCGTTTGATCCGGCTTGAATGTAACGTCCTCGTAGCTAATAATCAGGTACAATTTGATGAAATATGTCGTTATATCGACCACAGTGATTTTATCATGATGGATTATCCTACTTGAGAAACCTAAAGAAAACTTTAAATCCGTGCGTATTGGATCGTTTAATTCTTCGGAGAGATGGCACATCATTTTGACGAGGATGGAGAAGCGCAGACTGGTGTTGAGGAATTCAATATCTTGAGTCGATTATGAAGCTAGTGGAAAAAACAAAAAATGGGCCAATAGCGTCAGGTACTGCTCCAACGCCATTTTCCCATTTATAATAGACTACCACCCTTACTGCTATATTCATGCTTGTGACGTACTGTTAGAAACCAGCATATATCCGCTCCCCCGAACCGTAATGATTCGCTCGGGGTCGGCAGGGTCAGACTCAATTTTTTTGCGTAAATTACTGATATGTACAGCAACCGTTCTTGTATCCTCCAGACTTTCCATTCCCCAGATGATTTGAAACAACGTATCAACACTGACGACACGATTTACGTTTTGTGCCATATAGGACAGCAGACTGAATTCTTTTTTCGATAAAGAGATAGGTATGCTCCCCATGTTGACGGACTGCGTGTAGAAATCCAGTGTCAAACCCGGTAACTCCAGCAGTTGTTCCCTTCTACCCGTCGACACTCTGCGAAGGTGAGCCTTGATCTTGGCCATGAGCACTCCCGGACTGAACGGTTTGGTCACATAATCGTCCCCGCCATAGGATAATGCGCTAATTTTTATTTCGTCTTCCTCTTGACTGCTCAGAAACACAATCGGCGCACTGGTGAGATTACGCGCATTCCTGCACCAGTCAATACCGTTTTCATTAGCCAGCAATATATCCAGTATAATTAAATCCGGCTCAAACGATGTAAGCAGCTCCATCGCTTCTGACCCGCTATGACTGCAGGTGGAGACAAATCCCTCCCTATCACAATACACCTGCACAATCTCGCATATATGAGGATCATCATCAACGATCATGATTTTGTGCGTGTCCATCTCATCACCCCTTTCCTTCAATCACCGTACAAGTAAACGTTACATAGAATGTCGCCCCCATCTTGCCGTCGCTCTCCGCTCGAACCATGCCTCCGTGCGCTTGTACGATTTCCCTGCAAATTGCAAGCCCCAGTCCACTGCCCTCTATGCCCATTCCCGGCCGATCATATCTGTAATTACGTTCGAAGATTTGCTCAAGCTGATCCGGAGGAATCCCCATGCCAGAATCCTGTATGCTAATGGTCGCATAGCGAGCATGATTCATCACTTCCACAACTAGTGCAATACGCACCAGCCCCCCGCTGGAGGTGAACTTCATGGCGTTGGATACTAGATTAAATAAGGCCTGTTCTATTCTTTTCGCATCCATCTCGACAACTGGCAAAATAGATCGTCTATCCTCGGTATCTCCGATATCCAGTATGAAGTCTAATCCTGCGTCTCGCACTACCAACTCATATTGTTCAAAAAAACCATGCAAGAAAGGAATCATCTGAATCGGCTCCATTCGGTACGAGACCTGTCCGGTCTCCAAATGCGACAAGAAGGATAACTCCTCGATCATACGGTTAATCCTTATCGTGTTCTCCCGGATGTACTTCAGATATTGCTCATTGCGTTCCGGCTTGACCCTGTCCTGTATAGCTTCTACATATCCAAGCATGCTGGACAACGGCATACGCAGATCATGCGTAATATAAGCAAGAAGCTTCTTCCTCCCTTGCTCGGAGTGAAGCAGTCGGTCATACGAGGTTTGGAGATCATCATGCACTGTAGATAAGGCCTGTGTTCGCTCCTGAACGGTCTGTTCCAGATTCATATTCATTTCAATCAGCTTGTCATTAACGTCCTGTAATTCACGTGTAATTCTCTCTTCGTTCGATGCCGTCCTCGTAGATCGCGAAGACAGCAGAATCAGCTGCGCGATCGTAAATATCAATAAGCCAAGCGGAGATGTATTTCCAACTAGCGACCATCCGTTAAAATACAAAAAATCGTTGACAACCGTGACCAAAGTAACCACCGACACCAGCAGGAAGATCAGCGCTCCCTCCATACGTCGCACAGCCGCCTGAACCAGCCCGATCATCAGATAAATCATATGTAGAACTACCATCACACCGATTACCAGCAAAAATTTTGTATATATAATTGCAGGGGTTACCACTACAAGGATACAGAATGCACCAGTTACGATCCGGGTGCCAAGACGAAACCATCGCGACACATAATTCGGAAAAATACAATCAAAATACATGGTGATGATATAACCGCTGAGGCAAAGAATCAGATATTCGATCTTGAACTGCAATTCCCAAGGAAAATGAGGCAACCATTGTGTAAAGATAAGCTCGCCGTTGAACAAGGATCGAATACCAAGCAGTACAGTAAACAGGCCAAAATATAACGGAGCTTTATCCTTACGTCGCAGCATGAACAACAGCAGATTATACAAACCGATCACTAGCAAACTTGCCGTGATGAACATATCCCTGGCAAGATTCAGATTGGTCTTGGTCGTTAGTACGTTACTGCCACCCAGCTCGATATTCTTGGTAATGCCGCCCCGATGATGTTGGAAGTTGGAGACTTGCATGACCAGCTCTAACGTGTCGCTTTCAGGCTGAAAATACACCAGCTTTGTTTCCAGTTGCGGGGTCATGCTGTGCTTGTCCTGACCAACCTCACCAACTTCTGCCAGCAGCTCGCCATTGACCCATAATTTGTACGCATTAAAAATGCTAGGCAGCCGCAGAGCAAGCATCTCATCTCGATCCTGTTCGCTTAGATGAACGACCAGTCCAAAGGTTGCATAGCCTGTACCGCTCAGCCGCTGACCTTCTAACGGGTAGCCCAGCCAGGAGCTTGGGATGTTAATCCAGTGGTCCTGATTTCCTTCCCTTGCCGAACGAACCCGCATATCCTCAGGCGACAGCAGTTCTTGCCAATAGAACGCCCACTTCCCTGTTAGTTTTTGCGGATTCGTACTAAGTTGAGCCTGCGTTAAATCCAGAATACCTTCTTCACTTTGGAGTCTAGGAGAGTCCGGCGAAGAGAGGACGACATAGCCTGTAACCAAACCAACAACAGCAGCAATGATATACAACCAAACCTTACGAGAACCGACTCGGAGAATCTCCCTCATGATGAACCCAACCCCATTCTACAAGAGCGCAATAAGTAAGTTGATCATCCAAATAATATCATCATTACAGGAAATTTACCCTGCAAATTTCTAGCAGGAGTCAATAGCTAACATCACGATGAGACCCTTTTGGCGCGCACTTAGCTGGGCAAGCCACCACAAAAAAAGTACGCACTTTGAAGTGCATACTGATATGAAGGATCTTATTCGCAATGGATAATTCGAGCACAATCTGTATGTGCCAGATTCACAGGTGACTCATGCATTATAGTGAATTATTAATGATTTCTGTGAAGGGCTTCATGTTGTACGTATCATCCTGAATGCGCCATTCTCCCTGATCCTGCAAAAAGGTGATATCGCCCGATAGCGGAATGGACTTGAACTCCTTGCCGTTCTTGTCTGTAAATTTCAGATCAAGCGTGTATTCCACCAGAATCCAGTCGCTCTTGTTATCTTTGATCTTGGTTTGTATATTTTCAGGATGCAGTTTCGCTTGTTCGATGTGTGCAACCTGAAGAGGCAAGACAATATATCGATTAGCCATGTAAGCCTCATAATTCCTGGAGGTCAGGAATGGCTTCATCGTGTCTCCTTTGGCCAATAACCCTTCCATCTCTAACGTATCCCCATAGTCTTTGCCATCCACAGTGAGTTCTGTTGTCTTATACTCCAGTGACATTTCGAGCGCTTGTTGCTGCTCCTCCGCAGTCGCCTTCTGGTCCCCCGTATCACTTGGCTGTTCCGTTGCTGGTGGAGTGACGGGTTCCGTGCTTTCCGCTGGTTCAGATGATGTACATCCCATTAACATGGCGGCGGAAAGAAATAATATACCCATCACATATGCCAACTTGCGCATGGTTAATCCCTCCCTTTCTCGTCAGTATTACTCTCAATTATCCCTTCAATAGGATATAATGTCCAGTTATTGGGCGCATCTGAACAGACACCCAGTGAATTACATCCATTGGGTGTCATCTTCATCATAGATTGTGTTATAGTCATCGGGAAGTGATTTGGAGGAGATAATAATGATGATCAAAATTACAAATGGACCAACTCTCGAAGGACAGCGCCTGCGGGTCCAATAACTGCGTGTTTCCTTCAACAATGAAGGTGTGAAAGCTATGTCAACTTATCAAGTCGTTCCTATGGTCTATAATTCCAAGGAACAGATTGATGCTATTATTTTGCTCGAACAACAATGTAAACAGCTTGATTCGATTTATCTCAAGGCGGACCTTGACCATATCAGCAAAAAAGACGGGGACCATGCACTCCTCTGTTATCGTGATGGTGAATTGGTCGGACTTCTCAGTTGGTACCCTTCGGATGACGTAACCGGAAATATTAATGCCATCGTACATCCGCATTTTCGTCGCCAAGGTGTGTTTCTCCACTTACTGAAACGAGCCCTCCTAGACATGCAACCACAGGGAATCAACCAACTCAGTTATCGCGTTCCTCAGGGATTATCTCCGGGTGTTCATACTGCCCAATCCCTTGGAGCCATTTATGATCGTGCGGAGTACTCGATGCAACTTGTGAATGAAGTCCTTTCGGTTGTGGAGCCACCTGAACTAACATTGTCCGTGGCAGAAACCGAGGATATGGAGTTTATGGTCACTTGCTCCTCCCAAGCCTTTGGAGATTCGGAGGACTGGACACGCGAGTACTTTATGCAAACGAATGAACCCAGCCGAGTCACCTATATTGCATGGCAGAATCAACTGCCTGTTGGGCTGGTACGGGTCAACTCCATTAATGCAACAACCGCATTTATTCATAACTTCTGTATCTTGCCTGCTTATCAGGGAAAGAAACTGGGGCGCACTGCGCTTAGCATCCTGGTTGATCTCCTAAGGAAACAAAGTTACACAGATATCCGCTTATCCGTTGTTACCGAGAACAAACGTGCTTTGAATCTGTACCGCAGTGTTGGTTTTGAAGTAAATTCTGAGTATCACTATTTCAACGGTAGTTTATAAAAGGCAGTAGAGAGAGATCGTTTTCCGCAAAGGGAGACGGTCTCTCTTTTTATATATTGGAGAATTGAAAAATCAATTTATAACCATCGAACGTTTGCCCGTACATCTCCCGATAGTTACCTTTGGTATAATTATTCACTGTTTTCCGCCAGAAAGATTGGCCAATCTTATTGTTCTCCGATGGATTGGTGAACAACTCCCAGTTTCCTTTAAACATGCCGAAGATCGTCGATGCCGCGTGTTCAGCAACGCCTACACCTCGAAACGGCTGCATCAGAAAGAAGTCATGTACAAAGAAATCCGTGCCTTGTGAACAATATGGCGGAGTAGCTATGAACGCAAACCCTGCCGGTATGCCATCCACAATCATGAGGAACGGATAAAGACACTCCCGTTTTTCCCACCAAATGTTCTGTACATCATACTGATCCTGTAACGTTTTGTAATCAGGACTTGGCTCAAAAATGCCATGTTCGTTCGGGGTATGCTCTCCACCCAGACCATAATGTCCGGATAGATCATGAAGGTATAGCGGGTACATATTTTTAATCACATACGCCTCGTCTTTATTCGTTAATTTCACTTCTATATTCATATTATTCATATTCACCAACCTTACCAGATGATTTAAGGAGTTAATTCATGAACTCTCACCGCATATCCTTGTACCGTCAAATGAATTGTACGCGTAATTAACAACCTCGAATATGTAAAAAAGCTTTAATAACTATTCTTTATTCTTACAGGAAAAAGCCACATTCGATTGCTCGAACATAGCTTCTATAGTTTCATCCCTTTTTGCAATACACAATTTTCTTGATGCTATCGATGGATAAGCAGTATTGGTCCGCAAGCTGATCGATGGTTGTCCCCGCAGCAAAAAGCTGGCGGATTTCGTCGTTCCGCTCCTGGACAACCCTTCTGCCACCCGAATTCTCGCCCCACTTCTTATGAGCATCCTTGGGCCTTGGAATATAGATCAGGCCTCCGGAGATATGACGCTGTATTTCTTTGAGTAATTCTTCCGGGAAGATTGTATCCGCATTAATATATTTCACGTTGCTCCACTCCTTAAAAGTTAAAATCTTTAAGGCAGCAGAGTCGTACGATGAACGCATTGGATATGCACTATAGTGATATGGCGGAAATGGATTTCACGCTCTATACAAACAACCGCCGTTGTTCATCGCATGGACTCTGCATAGAGCGGATCGTGAAACTTCTTATGAAACGAATCATGGTAGCCCCCCATTCAGTTAATCTTATTCGTGCTGAAGAACTTTTAACTGTCTATTCCATAATAAGGTTTACTTTCCTTAATAGCAAAATCTACACGTCGAATCTGTAATATACCCCTGTTAATTCTTCTGATACGCTCCATAGCTTGTTTGAAATGTTAGCGTCATATAATTTTTCGATGATCTTAGCGCTCTTGGGATAGCCCTTAGTGCCGCCCATACCGCTGGGAGCAATATACTCCCCTCCCGTGATCGTCGGATCTGCTGCAGCATATAAGGTAGGTAATGCCCCCATATGTGCCGGTTGACTAATGATTTTCAAAAGACTGCGCATGAATATATTGGTCTGTTTCCCCGAACCGAAGGAAAATAGATTGGTATGCGAAATTCCTGGATGAGCGGCGATACTCATGGAATCAATATGGGCGGAATTAAATATATTCTGCAGCTCTCTCGCAAACATCAGATTGGCTAGCTTGCTTTGACTGTAGAACTTCATGGGATTATATCCTTTGGAGCCATCTAAATTATTAAAATCAATCGCACCATTATGAGCTGCCATACTACTTACAGTGACTACTCTCGATTTCGGAGTAGAGATCAATCGAGGCAATAGTAGACCCGTAAGCGCAAAATGGCCTAGATGATTACTACCAAACTGTAATTCAAAGCCATCTTTCGTCAACTGGAATGGAGGGTTCATAATTCCTGCATTATTAACGAGAATGGACAAAGAATCGTATTGCTCAAGAAAAGCGGCTGCGAACTTACGGATACTAGCTAAATCGCTAAGGTCGAGCTGCATAACGATTACCTCTCCAGCTACATGCACAGACGACTTTATTTTATTAGCTGCCTTTTCACCTTTTTCCAGATTACGAACTGCAAGGATAACTTTCGCGCCTTTTTCAGCTAACGCTAATGCCGTTTCATACCCTAACCCGCCGTTCGAACCTGTCACAATCACTACTTTATCGGATACAGTCGGGATGATGTCTTTAGTCCAAACTTCGCTCATTTGTCTACACACCTTTCTTATCTCTTCCTTGATACCCTAATATCCAGCGTTTGAAAGCTCTTATCCCCCACCATACTGGCTTAAACTCCGTTCCAGCATCCCTCTAACCTGTTGCTGCAGTTCGAGCGGAGACACCACCTTCACTTCTGGCCCATAGGAGAGTAACTTTCGTGCTGTAAAAGAAAACTCTTCAGGCGGAATCAGTCCGCGCCACTCATGGCCTTCAACTGACTTGAACAACACATCTGACGCAGCAATCCTTGCTCCAAATTCCGTGAATTGCAGCACCACTTCTACGCTTGCTCTATCTTCTTTGGCAGCTAGCCATGCCTTTAGACTTGGAACAGATTTATCCACTGATTCCATAACAACCAACTGTTGCATGCGATCCACCCGATACAACAATACACGATCCTTATTCCGGGCTGGCATGTACCAATGTCCCTGCTCATAGTAGATGCCATAGGGAAAGACCTGTACTTTTTTAGGACCACTGCGGGCATGATACATAAATTCGATTTCTCTCTTTTCTACCGCTGCACCCAATATCGCTGTTGTTAAAGGCTCGGAATGCCCACCGGGGTGCTGGACAAAGGTGATATGCTCTCTCATTCGCATAATGAGATCCTGTACATCTTCGGGTAAAGTAGAGAAGTATTGCTCAGCCAGATGCTCACGCATTGATCCATATGGAAAATCCGGTACTTGCTGTAGATATTCCAGCATCATAAACAGCCCTAATGCCTCCTGCTGTGTCAGTTGAAAGGGTGGCAAAATCCGATTGGGCAACACCCGGTATCCTCCGTTCACGCCAACTTCTGTGTACAAGGGAAAACCCAGCGCCTGCAATGCATCCAGATCGCGCTGGATCGTACGAACCGAAACGTCGAACCGTTCTGCCAGTTCCCGGGCAGTGAACTTTTGTCTGGAATCCATCAGGCGCATGATCGCCAATTTCCGATGATTCATTTATTCAACATCCTAACTACGTCAACTTTTGTCATAGTTAAAGTGTATCATACATTGTAGAAGGGAGCGATGAACATGTCTGATAACAAAACAATTTTGTACATTGCTATGAGTTTGGATGGATATATCGCAAGACTGGATGGTTCGGTCGATTGGTTATTTGATGTGGAGGGTGATGGTGGAGACAACGGGTATGCTGCCTTTTATGAAACAATCGGTAGCGTTGTTATGGGACGTTATACGTATGAAGAGGTGCTCACACTTTCCGAAGAATTTCCCTATGCGGATCGCTCAACGTATGTGCTTTCCCGCTCGGAACAGCCGCCCGCTCCGCATGTACAGTTTACAACCGAGGAGGTAGATACGCTCATTCCCCGGTTAAAACAAACTTCTGATGGAGATGTGTGGATTGTGGGTGGCGGCATATTAGTTCAAGCTGTGTTAGCAAAAAAATTACTGGACGAGATTGAAGTCGCCATCATTCCCAAAATTCTTGGCGAAGGCATTCCTTTATTCCCGACAGGCACTGTGCCAAGTCAATTTAAAATGCTCCGAACCCAGACGCTGGGACAGATCATTTCGATTCGTTATGAGGTACAGAACAGCGGCCCAGCGGACACACTTTCGAATGTCTAGATAAGTAGAAGGGAAAAAGACCATTCTTATGATGAAGGAACCTCATCAAGTTAGACACCATCTAACCATTGGGGTACCCGTTCATGAAAGAGTGGTCTTTCCATTACCATGTATCAAGTATCAAGTATCAAGTTATCCTATCATTCCTCGTACATATTCCGCTAACACCTCTGCCGTCCTACGGTGAGATGACTCGCCTGGATGGGTGCGCGCACCTACCGTCTCTTCGGTTGTATCAGGAAGCTGGATGATTGAGACCTTACGATCTCCTGCCCCCTTTGTATACGTATCAACCACGCGGTAGATGGCAGGCATCATAGGAAAACCCAGCATGCCATAAGCCCATACGAGATGTGCCGCCGGATTGTTTTTCCGAAGTTTGAACAGGAACTGTTCCACCGCTTTCTCAAAAGCAGCCAGATCCTCTTCATGATACGTACCATCTTCGTTCAAACGCTGCTTGTACACCTTGCCCGTGTCGGGGTCTTTCCACTCCGGTGACTGAAATGCACCCCCATCATTGCTGCCCAGGTTCACGACTACCACATCCGGCTGCCAGGAACTAAAATCATGCTGATCTCCTGCGCCTAGCGCATCGTTACGTTCACCAGTAAGCAAGCCACAGACCTTTTCGTAATACTCGGGGATGTTCCCTTTTGGATTGTTATCCCAACTTGTCAGCACACCCCAGCCACTTTGCGAGATGACCCGATACTCCGCATTCAATGCCTCTGCTGTCATAAACGTATAATTATGTATGGCGCTGAACCACATCGGAATCCAATCTTCCTCCGCTTTCGCTCCAATCGCACCTTCGCCAGATGTAATACTGTCACCAATGAACTCGATCTTGTACGGTTGTTCCTGCACAGGCAGGAACGCTCCATCCGATTTCACCGCATGAATCTGCAAGGCACAACCCGGGTCACCACTCATCGCTTGAACATCTTTGACGATCCGTACATTCTTCACAACATCTGCGTTCATACCTCGGAATACACAGACCCAGTACCTTCCCGCCGTTAACATCTGTCTGCTCACCGGAACACCATTGATCAGAATGCTGATCCATGACTCATACATGTCATACTGCGACTCTACTTCAACCCATAGTTCGGAGCCCTGTACATTGAGTTCAACTGCACTCGCCGTCCAAAATAACGTCAACGGCGATCGCTCTTCAGTTGTTCTGCCATGCACTTTAAGATTTCCGATCTCAGGCAGAGCATATACCTTTAAATTCTCATTAGATATCACGGTGCAAACCTCCTACGTTTGGTTCAGATTATAAGCAGGCTCTCTACATGCCTCGGATGTACGCTTAACTGATATTATGCAACTTTTGAAGCGCTTCATCTTTGTTTTTCAAAAAGAAAACATGCTTGCCATTGTTACACTCATAGATGAAATCTCTCAGGCTCTTGCTGTTATGTCCTTCGAAATCTCCCACAATAGCAAGCTTAACATGATAGTTCACGTACTTCTGCAAAATCTCACCTGCAAGCTTGGTTTTCAGTTCGAAGAACTCTTCCGTGATGTTCGATTTGTCGATAATGAGTTTATCAGCATCATCGCTATACCTTACCGAAGCCATCAAATCCAGTGCATCTTGAGCATTGTTGATGACGATGCCATTACTTTCAATTATGGCGACCTTGGAATTACCTTGTTGATCAATAGTTATGTTCAATTCACTTTCTCCTCCTCTGGACATCGTTTCTTTATAATATCTCGCAGTTTTATAATAAAAAGCAATAATCGTAAAGTGCGTTCAATCATTAGCGTGATTCCCTAACCTCGAGTTGTCCTTTCTTAGTAGTTATAGACTGTAATTCATATGATATAATGGGGTTATTTCCTAACTAAACTAAATCTCGTGACTTGCGAAGAAAAGAGGTGTCCATGGACACAAAGTGGCTAGAATGGGCAAAACAGATTCAAGCTATCTCACAAACAGGTTTAACCTATGCCACGGATGTTTATGATATCGAGCGATATGAGGAATTGAGGCGCATTAGTATTGATATCTTAAGTAACTATACTTCTGTTAACAAAGAGAAAATATCACTTACATTTGCAAGTGATTCAGGTTACGCAACGCCTAAAGTCGATATTCGCGGTGTTGTTTTCAGGGAAAACAAAGTGCTTTTGGTTCGAGAGAAATTAGATGGGGCATGGGCATTACCAGGGGGATGGAGTGACATCGGCTTATCACCATCAGAAGTAGCTGTGAAAGAAATTAAAGAAGAATCCGGTTTTGATGTTGTACCGATGCGGTTGTTAGCAGTATTGGACAAAAAATTCCATGGACACCCACCTGAGCCTTATCACGTATATAAGATGTTTATCCGCTGTGACATTGTGGGAGGGCATGCGGAAACAGGTGTAGAAACCAGCGCAGTTGATTTTTTTGCTATCGACGCTTTACCTGAATTATCATTGGAAAGAAATACGCTGGAACAAATTAAAATCATGTTCGAATTTCTTGAACAACCAGATAAAGAAGTAATTCTGGATTAAAATAATACCCCCTTCAGCTTGCCCGTCTTTGGTGAAGGTGACCTCGACACCGCCGATGGTCACCTTCCCGGGTTTTCATATCCTCCAACAGACAGAGGCATATGATGCCTCAATTATTCATCTTTTCAAGCGTCTCCATATAGAACACATGCAGGAACTTTTTGATATTAACCTTGCCTTTGTCACCTGTCTGATCTTCTTCCATGGCTCTCATCTTCATTCGAACATCCTGGAAGTCAAAGTAGAGTGGCGCATAATGCTCAAACTTGTGGTTGCTATAATCGGTGAGTCCAATCGAGGCCATGTTCGTTAACGCGGCAATTACCGTTCTGCGAATGCGCTGTTCCATCGCCTTGCTCTCTTTCTCCACATCCTTGGGCGTTGACTTGTACGTCTGGGCCACCGCTTCATAGGACTCCTTCAGTGGCGGCCACTCCGCGACCTGCTTCTGATCAATCGCATACTCCATGAGAGCCACAATATCCTTGCTACCACTTTCTCCGATAATCCCCAGATCCATTAGAATGCTTCGTGCCGCATCTCGCACCGTACGACCTTGGGCAGGGGCCGGCGCTTCCACCAGATTCAATCGAGCCATCGACTGCTTGATCTCCAGCACGTAACGCTCATACTTCCACTGGTCATTCACTTTGCTGAGCACATGCTCCACTTCCACCCGATTAATCGGTTTATGAATAAAGAATTCAATGCCGTTCTGGTAGGCCTCCCCTACCATCTCCTTGTTCTCCACCTGAGAGATCATGATGAATTTACCGGTATAACCGCATTGCTTCAGCTTCGCTACCGTCTCAATTCCATCCTGATCCGGCATCAGCAGATCAATCAACACCACATCAGGACGCAGATCCATGATCATGCGTGCTCCTTCTATGCCGCCCTCCGCCATGCCCGCAAGCTCGCCGATTCCACAGGATTCAATGATATCATGTAGCATGCTCCGACTTACCACATCATCATCCACGATCATGATAGAAAGTGTCATCGACATCGGCCCCCTTGATTAGATTCATTTTGGGAATAGCTATAGCAAATGTAGTCCCTCTCGCTCCCGGAGGCGCCGATTCCACTGTGATCTGTCCCGTCAACGACTGAACGATATCACGTACATGGGACAGGCCAATGCCCGTCGCGGCAATGCCGACTTCATTGAACTTCGTTGTGTAGCCCGGTTCAAAGATGATATCCCGTTTGGCTTCGGGTACGCCTTTGCCATTATCTATAACGACGAAATGTACGTCCCCTTCCTGCTCATACACACGAATTCGAATCGTCCCATCATGCTCAATCGCCTCTACCGCATTGGCAATCAGGTTATTCATTACCGTGAGAAGAGGAATGTAATACGGAGACTCACAATCATACTGTTGCTCAATATCGATCTCGACCTGCTTATGAAGCATTTCGCTATATTTTCGGTTTGCTTTGCTGGCAAAGTTCAGTACTTCAGATAGGCTCATGTTGACCGCTTTTTCATTATCATACAGCTTCAGCAGACCTGCCAGAATGCGTTGTGAATCCTTCTTCACTTCATGAATCTGCTGAGCGATGCCCAGGGTGCGCTGACTGTATTGATTCATGTCCTGCTCCCGGAGATCGCGATATAGATCATAGCTGTCTGCCGTAATGCCTTCAATTGTATTCATCGCTTTCTTCAGGTAAAATACCTCGCTGTACAGACCTGAGTTCACACTCAGCATCTGCTCCATCCGCTTCTCCTGCTCTGCATGTAAAAGCCGCATCTGCCTCACCGCAATGCTGTTATATAACCCAATCACAAAGTAACTTCGCAGACCGCCTACCACAAGCAGATACAACCATTCCCTCATATAAAAGATATTGGTCCCGCTTAACATTCCACGAAGAAACAGCTCAACAAGATTAGAGGAGAAATCGATACAGGTAATCAGCCCACCGAGCAGAAGAGGCTGCATCTCATGGAATCGATGCTTAAACTTGCTAAGCCCATAGGCAAAGACCACATAATACACACCTGCCCCCAGATTGTCCCGCATGCTTTCCAGTATGGACACCGTCTGCACATGATTGATGAGATCTGCCGACTGAAACAGCAAATTCGCGATGCCTGTCAGGATTCCTGTCTTCACATAAGACAAGTGTGGCATGATCATCAGCAGAAATAAAAGGATGCTAACCCCCAGCCCGATTCGGAAGTAATCTTCCCGGAACGGATTTATCTTGAATTGCGCCCCTACCGCAGTGGTAAAGGCAATGGCCGTCATCTGCACATTCTCATTTTTGACCCAATTGCGCATCGATCTCTTCACCCACTATAACAACGTTTAGCGCCCAATGCCGAAACCCGCGCTTCTAATGTTAAATATACTAACATATGAAAGAAGCATTAGAAATAATTAAAATCAGGGAATGAACACGCAAGCAAAACAAAAAGGCCGGAAGTCTTCACTTCTGCGGCCTTTTCCTTATATCTCATCCGGAATATCAAATGATACCATCGTTCCCTCACCCGGCTCACTTACGATCGATAATCCCTGACCATAACGTTGCAGCAATCTGCGGTTTGTATTCACAATGCCTATTCCGCCTTTTCCACCTGGCGTAGCATGTAGCAGTTCTGCAACCTTCTCCGGTTCGATGCCTTTGCCATTATCCTTCACCTCAATACGGGTATAACCCTCATGACGAGTAATGGATAGGCATAACGTACCGCCTACATTGCGGCTTAATAGTCCGTGTCTGACGGCATTTTCAATCAAAGGCTGAATGGATAGCGGCGGGAGAAGCAACGGAAGGTCCGGCTCTACGTTTAATACCACCGACAATCGATCTTCAAATCGTGTTTTTTCAATAAAAAGATAGGCTTCAACGAGTTCCAGCTCATATGATAATTTCACCAGTTCCCCTGTGTTGAGATAGTTGAAGCTGATCCGTAAATAAGATGAAAAAGCATCGCCAAGCTTCCGCATATGCTCTGTATCAATATCACTTAAGACCATAAGTGAATTCAACGTATTGAATAGGAAGTGAGGCTGAATCTGAGCCTGTAAATACGCGGCCTCCATGCGCAGGCGCTCTTGGATAGACTGATTTAGCATGGTCAATGCACGTATCCGATATTTCAGTTCCACCGCATCTACAGGCTTCGTGACATAATCATTGGCGCCCGATGCAAACCCCGTGTAGATATCTGGTGGCTGACTTCGTGCCGTCAACAGCAGCACAGGAAGCTCAGACATCGAGAATTGTTCCCTCACCTTCTGGGTTAACTCATATCCGGACATATTAGGCATCATCACATCTGTAATGAGCAGATCCCACTGACGTGTGCCGAGCAATTCCATCGCTTCCTGACCCGAACCTGCTGTAGTTATATCATATGGTTCCGTCGAAAGGATGCTGACCAACACATCCAGATTCACCGGATCATCATCCACAGCCAGAATGGTAGCTCTTCCCTCTTTTAACAACGGAGCCATCTCTGCTGTCGCCAAGGCTTCCGCGTCCCCCATACCTTGGCGGGGTAACAGGAATCCGCTAGGTGCATCTTCCATCATCTCCGCGGCCTGTTCCCAAATTAGAGGTAGCTGCGACTGAGCCTGATCGGCGGCTTCATCCGCGAGTGGTAGATCGAAGCTGAATACCGAGCCCTTTCCGAGTTCCGAGTGAACCGTAAGTGCCCCGCCGTGCAGTTCTACGAGCTCTTTGCAGATGTTCAGTCCAAGCCCGATGCCTTGTCCATCACTGATTCCATACGACCCTTGTTCATACGGGAGGAAAATGCGCATCCGTGTATCCTCATCCATGCCAATGCCTGTATCCGTCACATGAATCAGAGCATGTCCTTCACGAATTTCGGCACTTACGGATATCGTTCCTTCCTCTGTATGTTTGAGCGCGTTATGCAGTAGATTATACAAAATCTGAACAAGCCTTTCTTCATCAGCCATGACCTGAGGGAACGATTCCGGAATCTCCATATGAAGGCGGACTGGTTTTCGTTCTGCCATGAACTGCAGCATGGCGATAACGCCAGGCACAACCGACTGTATGGAAAGAGGCCCCTGACGTAACACAATGCGGTGCTCCTTCAGCCGGACTACATCCAGTAGATCACCAAGGAGATGTGACATCCGTCGACCGATCGTAATCAGCAACTCCATATCCTCCAGGCTCCGTTCATCCAACCGGCTTTTCTCTCGGGTGATCACGTTGTGAGCGATGTTAATGATCCCGTGCAGCGGGGTCCGCAGTTCATGTGATGTATTCGCCAAGAATTGATCTTTAATTTTGTCGCCCTTCTGCAGTTCTGTGTTCAGCTTCATATTCTCCCTGACATTCCTGAAGTATTTCTTGAACCAATAGGCGGAGAAGCCGGTAATCGCAAAGATAATGTCAATGGGATAATAGACTGTTGTCACATCTTTGGCTGTCTCGAACACACTCCATATCAGGTTGGATATAATGCCTCCTGCAGTAAGCAGCAGAAAAACAATATCCCGGTCCGCCTGTTTCCTGAAGATCATCGTTCCGACGATGTATAGAAACCAGATCATGGATACAAGAAAGAATAGGTTAATGACGTTGTAATGGATCATGGCATAGGTAATATGAATGGGCACCACCACAATCACGGCCGTATAGATCAAGGTCATTACAACATGCCACTTTAGCCATGCCTTTCGTACATGAACCACCGTTAATCTCTGGAATAACAGAAGGATACAAGCATTTTGCAGTAACAATGAGATCAATCGAATTTTAATGCCCCAAGTATAATTAATTGGAAGCCATAACATCAATATATTGTCATGACCCATCGTAACCGTGATGCCAACAGATAAAGTTAATACGGCTCCAACCAGCAAGGAACGTTCCTGTCGATTAAATGCGTAAAGAATACAGGCATACATGCCGTGGAGGAGCAGAACCAGAAAGGTGAGCATCTGAAAACCAATGGAATACCAACGCGAAAAATCAACGGCTGCCTGTGAACCAAAGCGAACAGGTTTGCTAATTCCGCCCATATGCGGACTGTCGTAATTGGCTACACGGACCAATAGTTCAATGGAGGTTGTTCCTTCCTGATCATAGGTCGCTGTATATGAAGTGCTTCTGGGTATATATGTACTGCCATCCGCGGAGACCTCACCCATACCCCCGTCGTTGTGTCCATTCATCTCAACCTCGGATGAACTTCGGATTCCCTTGAACCAAAAGGTAACAGGCGTCTGAAGTGGATCTGTCAAAATACGCAAGCGATATGTTCCGTAACCGTACGAACCCTCTTGTTCCTGACTCTGTCCACTCCCCCAGTCTCCTGGGACCTGAACACTCTTCGCACCGCCATTCCTCTTCGCAATATCTTGTTGGGTCAGCAACTCATCCGGGTAAAGTTCCCATTCCCCATTCAAGTACATGACAGGGGACTGATCCAGATCCACATCTCTCAAATCAAGCACCCCGTTAACGGCGCGATGCTCATCTACTGTGTGGAATAGCTCCGACCATACCGAGCGCATGCCAATTAACAATGCAAAAATGATCAGCATAATGAACAAATATTTGTAACGGTCCATACGTTTCGTTTGAAGTAATTTCATTAATTATTTTTTCATGACTTTGGTTAAACCGAGCTTCCAGTCCTGATACCATTCGGTAATGTCCTCACTGATCGGTATCTCCAAATCTTGCTCCATTCTGGTGGTTAAGAGACGATACTGCTCCTCCACACCGAGATCGTTGTGCATTTCATCATATAACTTCATTAGCATAAAATAACTTTCTTCTTCATCCGGAAGCATATGCTGGATACGTTGTGTACTCTCGACCACTTTCTCCGCCAGCCCATGCTGCTGGTAATACAGACTTAATTGTCTCATATGATACAACCATAGATAGCGTAATCTTTCCCGCTCAGGTTCAGCCCACATGTATTCATAATTGCCAAGATAGGTACCCTTATATAGATGAAGCGCTTGCTCATAGGCATGAACGGTACTTGCGTCTATGACTTTCCATTGCCTGATTTCCCGTTCCCACTGCTCACTATCCAACTGAGCCTCACCCAATTCGAGTCGATAGCCTGCCTCCAGGTGCCCGCTCTGAATCGTGATCATATCCATATTGCAAGTTTTCAGGGTTTGGCGGACATGATACATTGCAGTGTAGAGTTGATGTGTCGTCTTCTCCTCTTCCATTCCCGGCCACAGAAGCTCCAGCAGAACACTGCGATGGATGACCTGGTTCCGGTGGTGAAGCAAGTATGCAAACAGCTCCTGCGCCTTGCTTGTACGCCATTTGGCCACCTGAACATCCTTGCCTGGAAGCTTAAACTGAATCTGATTAAAACAGCAAATTAAAGGTACGTTTGTATCCTTTGACCGCTGCTCGCGTTTTACGCTCAGTTTCTCTCTTACGCGGCTCACCGTCTGCTTCAATCGATCCTTTTGGATCGGCTTCATCACATAGTCCAAAGCCTGTAATTCGAAAGCATGCACCGCATATTGATCGTAACTGGTCACAAATATAATTTCGGTGCCCGGTGTTGCCGCCTGAATCTGTCTTCCCAGATCCATACCATCCATCTCCGGCATATGAATATCCAGAAATACAACATCAGGACGGTGCTCCACAATACCCGCCACAGCCTCTGTTGGATTCATATATGTAGCGATAATTTCAATGCCGCTTACTTCTTTTTCTAGTGATTTTTGAAGGCCTATCAACGCTAGACGTTCGTCGTCAACCAATATCACTTTCACAGGAGCTTCCTCCTCGACCCTGAGGTCTTGAGATTTATTTTTACTATTATATCATAGGCATTTTAAGTATTTAGCGTTCTTCGTTACCCATTTTTAATTTTTAGCAATTTAATTGTATAATACTAAATAGAAGACAGGTTATCAGATCCGGTCTTGGAAGAGAGGAAGGTACCATATGTCAGATGTTAATCAAAGCTTTGGGCAAGCCCTTGTCAAATCATTAGTGGGGGAACGCGGTCATATCCGCATCGCCCGTGCTCTACCCGATATCGATGTCACACTTGCTACTCGTACGCACGATGCCATGCCATATACGATCTATCAGTTGGTGAAGCACATGCATTATTGGCAGCAATTCATGCTCGAACACTTGGAAGGACGCAAGCCACAGCTCCCTGCTAACGTGAGTGAAAGCTGGCCTGAAGAGAAGGGTCCACAGGACGAAGCGACGTGGAAGGCAGATATTCAGGCATTCTTGGATGGGGTTGATCAAGCCGTAGCCATTGCAGAAACTGCACAATTAGATGATCCACTGCTCTATTTCCCGGGTGAAACTAAAGCAGGACTTCTGCGCAATATCGCCTCCCATAACTCGTATCATCTAGGGGAGATTGTTCTACTGCGTCGCTTCTACGGCGCATGGCCACCTCCAGGTGGCGGGTTCCCGGCGTAAACGATATCTACAACAGATCTATGGAACGAATATACAGACACACCGAAGCTGTGAAAGGACGATTGTTCCTTTTACGGCTTTTTGTGGTTATAGGCAAGTAACATCCAATGAAGTGCAGATTATAACGCTCATATCCTGTACCAGGCTCATATATTACTTCAAAGTACGTATATGACTTTGAGGTGCGTACTTCTCATCCTTCTTTTTCTGACCCACAATATGAACAGAAGAAGAGAGGAGCATGTCCATTGAAACCTGAACAAAACGTTACCCGTCATACCGCACTTGTCATTGGTGCTGGAGGCGTCATTGGAAGAAACCTTATTGATTATCTGATGACACTTCCGCAATGGAATGTCATTGGTGTATCTCGCCGCGGAGGAGAAGATGCCCCCGGTTTACGTTATATATCAGCTGATTTACTGAACGAAGCAGACACACAAGACAAACTGAGTCATTTAACGACGGTTACGCATATTTTCTACGCCGCGTATCAGGATCGCCCAACTTGGGCCGAATTGGTACAGCCCAACCTGGCCATGCTCGTCAATGTGGTGAATACCATCGAACCCATCGCTCCAAATCTCCAACATATTAGCCTAATGCAAGGTTATAAAGTGTACGGTGCACATCTGGGGCCATTCAAAACACCTGCCAAAGAAACGGACGCATATCATATGCCCCCTGAATTTAATGTCGATCAGCAACGGTTTCTCGAGGATCGGCAACCCGGAAGCAGCTGGACCTGGTCAGCCCTGCGCCCATCTGTTGTATGTGGATTCGCCCTGGGTAATCCAATGAATCTTGCCATGGTTATTGGCGTGTATGCGGCTATCTCCAAGGAGCTTGGCTTGCCACTTCGATTCCCTGGGAAACCAGGAGCGTATCATTCGCTTCTTGAAATGACTGATGCAACATTGCTGGCTCATGCAACCGTATGGGCAGCAACCGATCCGCAATGTGCCAATCAGGCATTTAATATCACCAATGGTGATCTGTTTCGCTGGAATGAGCTATGGCCCAAAATCGCTGCGTTTTTCGAATTGGAACCAGCACCTCCACTGCCCCTTTCACTTGCAACAGTGATGGCAGATAAAAAAAATCTTTGGAATTCCATGATTGAAAAGTATGGTTTGATAAACACCCCTTATGATGATGTCTCTTCCTGGGCATTTGGAGACTTTGTCTTCTCATGGGATTACGATTTCTTCGCAGATGGTTCCAAAGCTCGCCGCTTCGGATTCCATGATTTCATTGACACTGAGGCTATGTTTATGGATATTTTCACAAATCTACGTGATCGCAAGATCCTTCCGTAAAGTAAATAAAATGCAAAATAAGCCGATTCCTGAATTCCAGAATCGGCTAATATAAGTCCCTCAACGGTCAGTAGTAGTTGGCGGCTTAAACAGAATTTTTCCTCGATCACCATATACATTCTCCACGTGTATATCGCCCCACCTACACATCAGATGAAGAATCTCTTTAAGACTCCATCCATACGCTGTTAACTCATATTCCACTTTAGGTGGGACCTGGTGATGGGAAATACGGACAATAACTCCCGCCTCCGTTAATTCACCAAGTTGCTGAGTCAACACTTTCTGAGTGATCGCAGGGATCAGTTTCATCAGCTCACCATTACGTTTCTTGCCAAAGGTAAGATGGAATAGAATAACAGGCTTCCACTTCCCCCCGATTACTTCAAGAAAAGCTTCCACTGCGGTGTTATATACCTTGATCGGTTCCTCCATATCACCTTCTGTCTCCCTTCCACACAACAGTTTAAATAACCTCTGTCGATTTTTTAGACTTCTGGAGTCATCAGCCCTTGGATAAACGTCTCAAAGTTCGGTGCCAGCGGAATGATCTCTTTGGGATTCTCCCTCTTCACATAAACGACCTCAGGTTCTCCATCATTACCGAATGAACGATAATCGAGCATGACAACCCCCGACTCCGAAGGAGATACCGCGATGACCACACCAATCTCCGGATACCCTTCACGTTCAATCAAATTCCAGCTACCTTGAATACCCGCTAGTGTGCGAGGCTTCTCACGGCCAATGCCCAGTATACCTTCAATTTCAACATAATCCGTAGCTCCCGTATCTGTGTTCGCCACAGGGAAATAACGATTGTACGGAATACCGCCGTTATGTAGCTTCATCATCTCAATGTAGGAAGCCGGCAGTCGGAACACCAATTGCTCCTCAACAGAATCAATGAGGCCATCACTTGGCGGATTGGACACATAGTGCTCCAGTGCCTGCTCACTATCGTTCCAGAATTCGCCGGATTCCGGTCTGGGAATCGCTTCAAAGGTTGCTACAACGTCAACGGGTACATGGAATTCTCCAACAGCCTCTGGATCCGTTTCAACTTCAGGTTCAGATTCGGACGGCTCCTCCATTTTGCTTCGAATCCATCCCAGAAACTCCAGCGTATCTTCATCCTCAGGGTCCAATTCATCCGCTCTTTCAAACGCCTGCAGTGCATGCGCATATTGCTCCAGATAATAATAAGCCAGTCCAATCCGATAATGCCAGAGTGGGTCACCTGTGCCCTCTTTAGCAACCGTCAGGAATTGTTCAACCGCTTCTTCATACTGTTCCAAGTTATTCAGCGCTCGTCCCAAATGGTTAACCAGCTCATAATCTCTTTCTTCCACAGGAATGGCTTGAATTGCATCTACAATTTCCTGAAATTCATCTTCTTCATGCCACTCTTGCAATTGAACCAACAGATCGTCTCTCATTCTCTTTTCCTCCCCGTTCATTCACTCATGATTACGTATTGAAAATTATACCACTATCCGGATCACCATCTCCAGCAAAGCAAGATCCTTAGGGATATCACGAAGCGATATCTTTTCATTTCGGATGACAAAGCTAAAAGAGGTAACCTGAACCTGGTTAAGAAAACCAGGCAGGCTACCTCCTATATTCCTTCCACTATATTGCATTCTTCATTCAATTCAGCAATTCAACACAATCGTAGACCCAGCCTGCACTTAACCAGTTACCCAAGTCACTAGAACCGCTGATCGGCGTAATCGTGATAGTATTGGATCCATTCACGAAGTAGGATGCTGGAACATTCCAGCTAAAGGTTGTGTTGTTCCCACGATACGTACCAATGGTGAAGCTACGAGAATTGGGCTGTGAAGATGCAGCAGGATTGGTTAACGCATGTCCATTAACCGTTACACTCGGTCTGCCATTATTGTAAGCTGCGGTAATACCGATGTTGAGCGTATGAGAAGATGCCGATTGAGATGCATTCAAATTAAACGTTATTGTGGTTGGAGAATTCTGACCACGGAACTGGATTGCCGGGAATCGATTGGTCGCGCTACCGGTGGCATAGGTGACAGGTCCCCAGCTTGGGTTGCGACTATCGGAAGGGTGACGGATCGGAATCGTCTGTCCATTCAGGAGCTCCCGTGGTGTACCATCCCAGTTACCGATTCGCCAGATGTTAGAGGCTTTACTTGGGTCATTGTTGATCGTACGTGTATTCAGTGTCGTCGTTTGTCCTGCCGTGACATTAACCGTTTCCGTATATACGGCCAGTTCTCCCTTATAGGCTGTCATAGTGTATGTGCCCGGGATCATGCTGTATTTGGCTGCCGCCCCACTTGAAGACGTCCCCACCCAATACTGGGCGTTGCTATTAGCGAACCCAATTGTGTATGCATAACCCGTATCCATCCCGGAGAGACCATTAAGCACAACGTTCCCCCGACTGGATACCCAACCCTGCAGATTCAGACCAGACATCCAGCTGAAGTCGGGCACACTTGGCGTACCTCCCGTTGTGAAGATCAAAGCGTACGGCCCATGCAGACCCAGGCGCCAATTCTCCGTCTGTGCATGTCCCGAGTTCATATAGTTATATACTTCCGTCTCGGTTCCACTTTGGAACTGGATGTCGCGGAAGAATGGACCACCAGAGCTTTTTTCCCGATTGCCGTAGGCCATAAATACACCGACGCCATTCCCCGTAACTCCACGAACGGATAAATCTTTGGCCTGATCATTACCATAATATTTGGAGGCCGACTGTCCATTTGCAAACCCGAACACATCCTGACTTTCAATCGCTCCGGTGTTACCCCTGTTGTTTGAATTCGCCGGAACACCTGTCAACACACTACCATTACCACGGAAAATGTACCGCAGCTCCCCGATCGAAGGTTGAGCCGTGATATGCGTGGCCATGTATATGATATTCTCCCCACCACGCGAAGCATAATAGTGAGTAAGTGTGCTTGTGGATACCGTGATTAACACGGTTGATCCTGAAGGAGAGGTATTCCACGTCACATTGGCAGAGGAGCCCAAACCTGAGCCTATATGTGATCCTCTGTTGCTGTTCAGCTCCGTACCGTTCATTTTGGCTGAGATAATATCCCCATTGGTTTTGTTCACCACATAGACTAATCCTGATCCGGTGTTTACTTCAATTCTGGAGCCGTTATCCGTAACATTAATGGTTGCCGCGTGTCCGGTAGATGCAGGGTATACAACAGCTGTTGCGATCATAACGATGATTAAAAACAAACCAAGCGCCTTTCTCACTATACTTTTGGTCATGAGTAATTCCCTCCTTGGAACCCATTTAATAAAGCGCTTACATTATAATATATAATAACTGACACTTCCGTCTCATATCGATATGTCTGCTATGTGAGCCTGTCCATAATCAATGGAATGTTATGTCTGCGTGCGTATAGAATAGAGTCATCACTTCATGTAAACCTGATCTCGCCACCCCCTTCTTAAATCACTCTTCTAAATACAAGTATTCTTACAATTCCAATAAAATAATACCATTATATTACATAAATTTGCAATGAAAACGGCTCGAATATCCGATAGCAAATTCTGAAAACAAAAAAACGCAGCTTCAAAAAGCTGCGCCCGCAGATACTAAGCTAGAGACAGTATCATCTCTTCCGAATAGGTATCCATATCTCACTTCTATATTGCTCTACAGTAACATCCTTGTGCTCATTCCATAACATTTCCGGTCCCTTACTCAGCTCATAGTCCGATGAAGGAAACCACTCTGCGTAAATCCGGCCCCACACCTCCTGAAGCGTATCAGGAAACGGACCCACCACGGTAAATACAGCCCACGTCGAAGCAGGAACTTCCAGCTGTTCCAGTCCTTCAGGCGTCTCTTTTGTCGTAGCTGCACCAATGTAATGATCCAGTTCTCCCTGTTCGGCCATCCGTCCCTCACTGAAATGGGCTGAAGCACTGATTAAGCCCAGAGGTTGGACGTTTGATGCCCCCTTGATCGTATCAATCAATTCCGGTGTAAGACTCTGGTACATCGCCGCAATCTCCGGATTTACTCCGTGAAATACAATCGGCACCCTTTTACGAATACCCACGATTCGAAACGCCTCTTTATCTTCAATGCGGTAGTTCATTTCGCTTCCTCCTTGAATAGTCAGTTGAAATGTCATCCGTGGGAAGGCTTTAAGAGATGGACCATGGTTTCGCGCTTCGGAGGGCGTAGTGCCATGCATGCTTTGAAAAGCACGCGAGAAAGAATCCGGCGATGTATACCCGTATTTTAGTGCAATATCAATGATTTTGCTGTCACTGTGGCTTAACTCCATGGCTGCAAGTGTCAAGCGGCGACGTCGAATATATTCCGAGAGTGTTACACCACTAAGAAAAGAGAACATGCGTGTAAAATGATACTCCGAGCAACAGGCAATCCGGGAAATCTCCTTCATGTCCACGACATCCATCAGATGCTCCTCAATATAATTCAAGGCTTCATTTAACCGCCTCAGCGTATCCATATCATCCCTCCCACGTTAATTTAAGCTTAGCAAAGTCATTCTCTTTGCATCCGACATTACCTGCACCATTCTGTAGGCTCTTTGCATCTAAACAGAAAAAAGAGCAGCATCAGCTACTCTTTTCTAACCTTGATATTCACATAGATATTCACATATCGTCAGTAGTCAAGTCAAACAATTCAAACCAGATACTCCGCCATAATCTGCTCGATATCATACGGCGTAACGCCTTGATTCACCGAATAGATTGTATCCGCCTGATCTATTGTATCCACCAGTTCTCCTCTAGCTTTGGCATGTAGCATGAACAAGTCATGCAGATCGGGTTTGCGTAAATTCGTTAGTGCTTTGCCCATCAGGACCATACCTTTTTGATTGCCTTCCACATTATTATAGTAATCCGGATGGCTTGTCAGCGCCAGGTCTGTCCAGATGACGGTACGTTCGACCAGGTCCATAATCACAGGAATCGCAATCTGCGTATCCGCGGTAATATCGATTTTGTTCGCTACGGTAGACGGTTCGAAAATCTCGCCAGACCCCGGCTTCTTCCGCATCATCCACCCTACAAAACATTCCGGCAGATCACAATACGGATGACTGGTGAACGAAAGCAGTGTTGCCACCACATATCGTCCACCATAAGCCACGATGGATGGAATATGCAGATCAATAAACTCACTTGCTCCGTTAGGTGCAGTCACGATATCTCCGCTATGGACAGCCTTATAGTTAGAGGATCGCAGATTCGTATAGGAAATATGCTCCACATAGTTCCAGTCCTTATCGTACATCACCGCAGACAAGTCAATGTCCACGCGCCCTGTAGACTTTCCATCCACGTCCCCCTCTTTCCACCAGTTGAAGAAACGAATGGTATCACCCTCTGCCATCGGCACACGGCTTCCACGAACGATAGTATGCAAAGCCTTGCTCGCCGATCTCTGGGAAAAGGGTACCAGATAATCATGAAGCTGCGGATCGACATAAGTCTTCCCGAGCGGGGCAAGGGCAGCGAAGCGCTCTACCAATGCCTGTTCGCACAATTGCACGACATTCTGACACGTGGCTTCATTGATCTCTGGCAGCTCATTCGGAACAGCAAAAGCTTTGGCTACATTGCCTTTCGGGAAAAAGACACGCAAATCCTGCGGTTCATTACGGTGGGCAAAATGCTGTCTTACCTGCAATAACACCGGGGTAGATACTTGCTCCAGTACCTCACCAAATGCCAGCAGTACATACGCTTCATCTTCGGTCATCCGCAGCAAGTGATCCAGTCTTCTCGCGAATTCACCTGGACGCTGTGACAACAGATCAATCAGACTCCATACATTCCGATATTGGAAGGCAAGCTCCACACTTCCGTTGAAGGTCGAATAAGGCTTATTATTACGCAAAATATCAAAGGCTTCTTCGCATCGTGGATACCGAAGCTTATATTCCGAAGGATGCAGAATTTCGCCAAGGCGAATCCAGCGATCCTTATATCGCAGCATATCCTCCGTCATGGAGCCACACTGCTCCAATAATCCGAGCAAAAGGCGTCTCTCTCGGCGTTTGAATTTCCGGAAGGGAGAAGCCGCAGCCAGGCTGACATCACCATCGGACCAGGCAACAGCCAGACGCAGGACATCACTTGCCGTTTTGAAATACGGACCGATCCGGTCGATGTTCGCTTTTTCATGCTTCAACAGCGAGGCGACCACAAAGCCCACATTTTCTTTGAACGGAATCTCAGTGGGTAATAGTGCATCCACGTCTTCCGGGTCTGCATGCTCCAATACCGTGTCGATATCCGCCTTGTCTGTTTCCGAGATGGAACCTTTTGCTTCAATGATCTGACGGATGAGTGTCTGGAATGCTTGCTGGTTTCCCAGTCCAATGACTTTCAAGTCCGTCTTCTCCAGCAAAGGCGTTCTCTCCACCGATGGTTGATCCGGATAGACCACAGTCAGGTTGGTCAGATAATGAATAATCGCATTAAGGTATAACTCCGCTTCATCCGCTTGCATCACCTGCATCGGGAATCCTGCATACATCGGTGTGTACTTCACATGTGCGCCGACCATGACTCTTAGATCAGCCACAAGTTGATGATACACTGTTTCAAATTGTTCCTTGGACAGCTGCCGCATCGCCTGCATTAACTCATCCGAGAATGTGTATCCGAGTGCTTCGATATTTTTAAGGGCAGTCGCCAGGTGTGTCTTAGGCAACTGTTGCTTCCCTTCGTTTGATTCGATAATGAGTTCGTTTGCTCTGCGTAAATAGATTGTATTGTTCATGATAAAAGAGTCCAGGAAAGCCACATCCCTATATAACGTGAAAGGTTAGGGTTAGAAGGAAGGAATGTGATAGCCTGGACGCCTCCTCTCTGAAATAAAATCTTCAGGAGAGCTGCGACCCTATGATCTCCAATGATTGTAGAAGGAAGGATCGCAATAGCCTGAAGGCCAGCAGTTCAAAGTTTGTCACCCGAACCTCTGGTGAACCCATCATCTCAGATTCCACGATCTGCCAACAGGGCGAAAGTATTACGACATGAATTTAAGAATTTAATAAAAATAGAAAAAAGCCTTTGCCGACCCCCAATGTCAGCAAAGGCTTTTCATTTTAGATTGTGTTTATTGATCAATCAAGTTTGTTACTTTCAACATTCTTGCAATCAATGCAGTAACCTCGGCACGAGTCATCGTGGTCTTTGGACTCAGCACCTCCGGCCCATTACCTTGGATGATTCCGGCTGCAATCAACTGGGCTACATCTTCTTTGGCCCAATTCGATACATCCGTTGCATCACTGTAACGTTCCAGTTCAGAGTTCATCTGATCCGGGCTAATTTCCGCTTCCGGCTCAATCAGACGGTAGGCACGAGCAACCATAGCAAATCCTTGCTCACGTGTGATCTCCTGATTACCGTTGAAGTTCCCATTATCGTAACCACGAATGATACCGAATTCATTTGCAAGGGCTACCGCAGAGCGGAACCATGCGGAATCGTTAACGTCAGGGAATAGATTCTGTGGTGCATCCTGACGCATTAAGCCCAGTCCAAGCACAACAATCTCGGCAAACTCAGAACGAGTAACCTGACGGTTCGGTGAGAATGTGTTATCTCCGTTACCTTGCAGATCTAATCTCGCAGCGATGTTGTTCACATCGGTTTTGCCCCAATGGGATCTGGCATCTTCAAAATCCTGCGGGTTCCAGATAACCGAGTAACTTCCGCTGCTACGCAAGTCATTAATGAGTGCGTAGTAACGACTACTGATCTTAGTGACAACCGTTGGTACATGGAAGATGCTACCGTCCGGATTAATGATTACGCCTGTAGTAATCCGGTTCGGATCGATACCTTCCGGAAGTGCAATATACTTCGGTGCATAACCGTTCAGCTGGCCGGATCGCACGGTCTGTCCATCTTTCGTAAACGTCAGATCCAGATCAACCGGTGTGACAAGTAGCTCGTATCCTTGGGATGCGGCTCTTGTCTCGGCGCTGTCAATCAAAGCATCCGAGGAACGTGCGATATCAACATGGACATCAATATCATTCAACGCTGCATTACCAAGCTGTCTGGACACACCATTCACGTCCATTTTACCGCCAGGTACCGGATAGATTGCCAGCGGATTGCTAATGTTCAATTTGGAACCTTGATCCACTAATTGTTTCAGTGTTTCCAGGGTTAAACCGTCCACCTTCATATCCCCATCATTCGGTGAATGAATGGCGAACTGCTGGCCTGTGCCTTGTGACATGGCAACATTCAGCTTGGCTGGATCAACTTGAACCAATGTTTCTTTGTTGTCAGATGGTTTGGATGTAGCAAATGGTTGATGGTTACCATCACGAGTTGTTTCCAAATTATCCTTCACGGGTGCCGGAGTTGGCGTTGGTACTGGCGCAGGTGTAGGCGCTGGTGCTGGTGTACTTCCGCCGTTACCTCCCGTATTGCCTCCACCATTGTTACCATTGTCACTGGATGCTCTAGTCACGTTGATTTTATACGCCGTAACATTTCCAAGTGAATCGGTTACTCTAACAACGATCTTATTTCCACCGACTTGGAGCGGTAGATTCTCACTTACAGTACCACTTGAAACCTCGTTCCATTCTCCATCTCCAACAGCTATTTCAATCTTCGCAAGTGGATCAAGTGCCGTTGGCGTGAGCTGGAATTGATATACGCTATTCGGCACAGAGATGGTGTACGTGTCTTTCGCCGGATCAAAAGCCGGAGACAAGCTTCCCACGGAAGGGACCAGTGTTTGCAACGTAGACTCATCTGTACCAATTACTTTGGTAAGTCCCGTTCTAGCGTTAGTCAGATCCTGAAGTGCCTTGTCTACCTGCGCTTGATTCGCTGTCAGATCATTAAGCACTCGATTTGCTTCATTCATCGCATCTTTGAGTGCTTCCCAGCTCGCTGGTGTGTACGCTGACTCTTCCAGGCTTTCACCTGTAATTTCAGTTACTTTCGCTTGCAAAACTGATTTATCTACAACGGGTACAGATGTTGTAGGGATTAGGCCCGTTCTTGCATCTGTCAGATCCAAAAGTGCCTTATCTACCTGCGCTTGAGTCGCTGTCGGTTCATTCAACACTCGCTCTGCTTCATTCATCGCATCTTTGAGTGTTACCCAGCTCGCTGGCGTGTAAGCTGATTCTTCCAGGCTTTCACCTGTAATTTCAGTTACTTTCGCTTGCAAAACTGATTTAT